>Ga0209536_100000304_pt1 | contig 77505 bp, 69 predicted proteins | sample DeeMarSeWOR28_12_FD_187461 | JGI IMG/M metagenome (GOLD analysis project Ga0209536, IMG submission 187461) | Marine sediment microbial communities from White Oak River estuary, North Carolina - WOR-2-8_12 (SPAdes) (version 2) | ecosystem: Environmental > Aquatic > Marine > Intertidal zone >...
TAATAAGTTAAAATCTGAGGGATATGTTGTTATCCCACTTTATGCCGATATAGAAACCTTGCAGGGACATCTTCGTCCATGTTTAAATCGTAGTTTACCAATAAATCTAGCTGTTAGAAAAACCCATACAGGGAAAGGATATATACATTTAAGAACTTTCGATAGAACTATCGAAGGTGTTAAGCAGGAGAAACCAGAACATGGTAAATGGGTCCATGTATTAAATGAGGGGGTGGGCCCAAATCTAGAACAGTATATAAAAACTTTTATGCAGATAGAGGGGGAGATAGCAGTATCAGATATACAAGACTTTCATTACTGGGCGAAAAAAGTCTATATTGCTTTCATGTTAAAAGGAACGCCAACATATATTTATACAGAAGATGTGAATTCTAAAATAGATTATTGGACTGGAAGAAGAGTTAGTAAGGGGCCTCCACCCGGAACAAAAAGAACAGAGGGTTATTTAGTTCCAAAACAATCAGAACTTATTAGTATTATTACAGATAGTCAAAACTATAGAGATCAGGCAGAAAAATTAGGATATGTGGTGTATTCTCCCGGAGATTTTAACTTAAGTCTACAAGCCAAAACTAATGAATTTATTGAAAATAATACAATTTCATGGGAATCCTCTCTTAATAGGGGCACACAAACTTATTTAATTGTATTTAAAGAAGAGCCCCCAGCAAGAGCAAAATCTTTGGGATTATTTACACCAGATATTGTTGAGTGGATAAGTGGTAGTAATGGTAAAATTTTAGGTGGCGCAGATAAATTGGGTAATAGTTTTTGGAGTAAAAAAGGAGGAGTTATGGTAGTTTTTCCTCAATCTCCATCTACACCGCCAGAGAGCACAAGTTTAAATATTACCCACATATCTGATTTTCAAAAGGAAATTAAAAAATATGATTTTCTTTATGAATTTAAAGCAATAACATCTTTTTTACAGCGAAAATATAAAAAAGGGCTTATGGTGGAGGAATGGAATAAATGGCGCAACTTATGGTCAAACACAATGCGTCTAAAACAACTTATTAATCAGCGTGGGGAGCCGGCAAAAATTAATGGACGGGAAAAAATTATATATACTACAGAAAAAGGGTTTAAAATTTTTAATGAAGTGGCAATATCACTATATGAAAATAAGAGTAGACGAATATATAATAACGAAAATTTTTTAATGTTAAGTATTAGAGAGGCAAAAGATCCATTAGCAACCTATAAGAAAAAAAGGGATTTTAATGAAACGCCCGAACCTGAAGGTAAAGTAGCGGAAAAAAACAAACATAGATTTGTAATTCAAGACCATTCAGCCCAAAAGGCTGGAAGGCACTTTGATATTCGTTTAGAAAATGACGAGGGAACCCTTTCTTCTTGGTCTATCCCAAAACACAAAATGCCAACAGGAAGTGAAAAATTGTTAGCAGTGCCCACAGAGGATCATCCGACATCTTATAATAAATTTGAGGGCAAAATTCCCGAAGGTTATGGGGCTGGAAAAGTTACAATCCACGATTCTGGAACTTATAAGGAAATAGAAAGACAGAGTGATAAGATCATTTTTAAGTTAAATGGCAAAAAGGAGAAAGGGACTTATGTGTTGGTCAAAACTAAAAAGAATTGGCTTTTTATGAAACATAAGTCGGAATAGGCTACTAATAATGGAATATAATTTAAAATATTGGAGTTTTTTATGAGTACAGCCAACTACATCAAAAAACATTTTCTTGGAAAAGAGTTGTGCATATTTTTAGGGGATGATGCTGAAACTATTAATTATGATCAAGCATCTCCTGTAAATTGGGCGTATTATCGCGGAGTTGTGGAAGATGTTGATTTGGAAGATGAAATTGTGGTTTTAAATATTCCTGATGTAGGTAAAATGTACATTGATGCATCTTGTAATGTTAAGGCTTTTTGGGAGCCAGGTTTTAACTTCCTTAAAGCAATGAAGACATCATTGACTAAGAAAATGGTCGGAGTTTCATCGTAGGAGTTTTAATGGCCAGAAAACTTATTAAAGAAGCGCGCATATTGAAACGTAAGGGGAAATATTGTGTTGTTGGTCACAAAAAGAATAAAAGTGGCAATTATCATAGTTTTGGCTGTTACAATACTAAAGAGGAGGCAGAAGGTCGTCTTAATCAAGTTCGCAAATTCAAGCATATAAAGTCTAGTATTATTAGCACTATGCATGAAATTTCTGGAGTTTTATATGAGCGTGGAATTATCCATGTCGCTGATGCACTAACCAACTGTATTAATTGTATAATACAAAATGATTCAAGAGAGCAGATTGCTACGAAACTTGGTAAAATAATACCTCTTTTGCAGAAAAGGGGTGAAGGGAGTTTAACCGAACGGCTTGAGCAACTAATTCCTGAAATTTTGGTTTTGGAGAAGATAGATTGCGAAGTCGAACGACCAGTTTCAACAAAATATCGCATTTCAGCACAGCGTGCCTATAATATTGCAACTTTATTAAAGAAAAAATATTTGGAAGGGGAAATTGACGAAAATGATTTTGAGTATGAAAAAATGAGGGAATTGGAGTCTTTATTGAAGGCTGGATTCATTCTCCCCATGCCGAAATCATATAAAGAACTTCCCGGAAATACAAAAAATTGGTGGGATCACTTTTCAAAGGGGTAATTATGAGTATTTTTAACAAACTATCTGATTTAGCGAAGTTGGAGATATTAAAAGAAGCGGGGTTTGATTCGTTTTATGATTTACAAAGAAGTCTTCACCTTATGTCTGTGGAAGATCTTGAAGAATTACGAGATAAGATAGAAGATATTTTGGAGAAGCATGAGGAAAATTTAACTCCCCCTAAAGAAGAGGATATTGATTTTCATACAGAACTGGAAGATATTCAATTTTCTGATGATGGTTCTTCAAATAAAACAAATTTAGCCGATGATCTTCACCCCTTGATAGAGTTAGCTGATTCTTTGGATAGGCGCGGTCTTTATGATGCTGCCAAAATAATCGACGAAACGATTAAAAACAAAGTACAGAAGTTGTCAGATCCCATGAGAGTGCAGGCTGCACGGCTGCGTAAGAAGTTTGCTGAAAAAGAAAAATATTACGCAAGGGAAGAGTTAGAACAATTGCTCAACACTAAGTGGAGTGCACTAACCGATAAATTCAAAAACAGGGCGCGCGCTATGAGATCAACTTTTGAAAAACCCGAGTTGGATAGAATTGTATGGCGCTGGATAGATACGGGATTTGGTACAGGAGGAAAGAAAAAAGACGCATATGATATTCCACCTCCACTTACCAATAGAGATATCCCAAGTCCACTTACGCAGAAAGATATACCTGGACCGTTAACACAAATTCCAGGACCACCTGCCCAAAAAGATATACCCGGACTGCTTACCCAACAAGATGTGCCCAAATCAGCACCACAAAAGTTCCCTACATCCAGACCAACTAGTACTATCGACAAAATACGCTTTAATATTGAGAAAAGACTTAATATTTCTTTAGAAGGGCTTTCACCAAGACAAGTGGTTCAGGTTAGCAAAATTCGTAATCCTGGATTAGCACGACAATGGGTGGAGTTTCTACGCAGGCGTAAGGCCATAAGGGCAAAATGAGTGACTTTAAACTGTCAGTACATAAAGAGGCTCAGATTAACGCCGCAAGGCGTACCGCTCAATCTCTTTTTAAAATTATTCAGTTTATGTTCTACCGCATTCCTGAAAAAGACAAGAAAAGATTTTTTTCCAGAGTTCGTGGCAAAGTTGTGCGTATGTCGCCTGCACAATTAGGAGGTAAAAACTTACCTCCATCCACTGCAATTGGACAGGCTGTAGCACTTACAAAGATTTTATTGAGTGGTTTAAATCCTGTGTTTGTTAAATCTGTGTTAATTGAGTTAACAAAAATGCTTGCCACAAAACCCCCACATACGCCACCGCCCCCACCAGGTCAAAAAATATAGGAGGAATTAATGACTGATTTTTTACTAAGCAAAAGAGCACAACAACCACAACCCTCCTATACACCAACTCCTAATATAGTAATTGAACCTGTAGACCCTTTAGTTCAACAGGCTGTGAATAAAATTAAACAGACCGACCCTAATTTTTTCTTACAAGTAGAGAAAATTGTTGTACATTTTGGCGGAGGTGCAGGACATCTTGGATATGTAAAGCGTGGTCCTGATGATAATCCACGCGTGATTCACATTTACAAGGATCGTATTAAGGAGATTATTCAGAGAGATTTGGGTGGCAATATGAACGCTGCAAATTTTGAGCAAGCAGTTCAAGCAGCCATAGCAGAAGTTATTGGTCATGAAAGAGCACATATTGGTGAAAAACCTGAAGAATTTTTCCATGATGAGCCTGAAGCCGAGCGTGGAGGGGCAGAAATTCTACAAAAGATAAAGCCCCAATTTGTAGATGATTTATTAAATGCATCTTTAGTTTTGGATGACATTAGAAAAAAATATTTACCAAACACTCCCATGTCGGAACCAAATTTGCCTTTTGTAATTTATTGTAAACATGCTAATAATAAACAGATAATTAGAGAAGGCATTAAAATCTTATGTGCAGATGATATGAGTCCTGTTGTCCTGGAAATTCAGGAAGCGCGTCAATTTAATAAAGATAAAATCAACACCTTTGCTAAAAGACTAGGATTAATAGAAAAAATTGCAGGAATTGATTTCGATACGGATGATTTTGTATTACGTATTGCTGAGTTTCAAATTTTATGTGGTCTAAAACCTACTGGAAAAATTAATGAAGATATATTTAAGAAAGTAGCAAACATTCGTTTTAGCGAGTTCCCAAAGAATTTTGGTATTGTTATTCCTGGAAAACTTTACCGTGGGGCTTTGATTGATAGACCTATTCAACTTAGAGCATTGCGAGACCAATGTGGTGTCCAGCGTGTTGTTTCACTACATGATAATTTTGAAATGCCTAGAATATGTAGTTTTCTCGGTATTGAGCATGTTCCCGCTCACATGGAACGGTGTTCTATAGAAGAGCCTGGTCGTAGAGTTTTTGAGGATTCTGTATCAGAATTTTTGTTACAAAAACCAACTTACATCCATTGCTATTATGGACAAGATCGTACTGGGGGTGTAATAGCAAGACTTAGAACCGAAATGGGTTGGCCATGCAAATTGGCTTATTTGGAAGCAAAATCATATGGTTTTAAAGATATTTTTGCAGATTTTATAGATTGGTTTTGCGAGCCTACTGGGGAATCGCCACCAGTAAATACAGACAAGATACGCATGATTCTTGGTGATAGGAGTCCTTATGTAAATCCTGAATTAACGCAAAATCTATTAGAACCAACACCTACCGATTTGCCGTTCGGCAATCCTTATGATGAATTGAGTAATCACACCTACCTTACTTGGGCTGATACAGTCAATAACATCACACCTATGAGTATCACGCCACCAATTCCAACAGGGAGTCATGGAGTATGATTAAATATTCGATATTATTATCTTTATCTAAACTAAGTAACAAATTGAAAGCTCGTGGTTTTGTACAGGCTTCAGAAAAGATTGATGAAATTTTGTACAAATTAATAGATGATTTGGAAAAGGATGAAAATATTGAAGATCAGGAAACTGATGATTTATCGGCTATCATAAATTCTGTTGGATTACGGGGAGATACCAAACCAGAGCAACCAATGGGCGGCCTCACACTAGAACCATTCTTCTTTGATGGTGGAGATCTTCGCTATTAATGTATAGCGAAAAGTTGCCGAAATCTATTAATAATATTATATACTTTTTGAAAACTTTGCATGGAGAAGTGTATGAAAAAACTTTTTGCACAGTATGTACAAAGGTCTTCAGAAATAACCGAAGAAGAGCGTGCAGCGGCGCGTGAAGTATTAAGTGCGTTCGATAAGTTTTTGAAACAATTATGGGCTGCACGACAACATGACCAGCGTTTGGTTAATGTGTTAAAAAAGAATAAAGATACAGACCCAAGCACACTGTTTGGAATAAGGCACTTGCTCCGTAGATTTCAGAAAGAAGTAAAACAGAGATATACAAACCTAATTGTCGATTTTGCTGGGAAGAAGGATGCGGATAAGGAATCTATTTCTAAGGGTTACATCCACACCCTTCTACCTTTGGAAAAAGATACTCTTACTAGAAATATTAAAGTAGCCCTACAAGATGCAATGCAACAACTAACAGAGTTCCTGGAGGAATTCTTGGAAGCATTTGAAGATTTTAACAATCCTGATCAAATAACTAAGATTGTTACTACATCTTCTAAAGCAGATCAAATTGTGCAAAGTATTGAAAATATTATTGACGGTCAACTTAAGCCACATTTTGAAAGAAATGTTTTAAAAAGAAAGCGTTTAGGTTCGGCTGGTGTCCGTCGTAGAATCCGCATAATCGAAATGCTGGAGGAAAAATAATGGCATTTGTTAAATATTCTGAAGGGCGCATTGATGGCGTTTATGATGATAAAGAGGATGCAAAAAAAGAGTTTAAAAACCCCAAATCTGAAAAACAAAAAGAAAAAAAGGAAATGGAAGATAAAGAAGAGGAAACAAAACAGTAGGGAGAACTTTAAATGGTAATATTTAAAACTGCTAATTTTAATTTTTCTGTCGATGAGGTTTATGGTTCCGATTTTGTGGATCGAAATAAACATTTGGCTACACGAATTTCTAATCCCGATGTTGCAGATATTGACGAGGAAATAAAAGGCAGATTTAAAAAGTTTGCACAGGGGCTTAAAAAAGTAGCGCCAAAGGCTAAAGATTTCTTGTACTTCTCGTGTGTCATGATGCATAGTTCCGAAGCCGCACTTATTAATCAAGATACTGGGGAACCTATTTTAAAGGATGGGGAACCAATTACAGCAGAGTGGGAAATTAATAATAAGACGGGGTCTTGGAAATGGAAGTGTTCAGATCCTAATATTAGACCATATAAGAATAATAATGGCGATATTTTCCCAGAAGGTGAACTTAAAAGAGCATATCGTAACTGGATTGGTCGTCCTCTTTGCAAAGACCATCAAAGTTCTTCAGTAGATGGTATCCGAGGTATTATTGTAGACACATATTATGACGATAAACGCAAAAGAGTTATTGCTCTTTGTGCTTTGGATAAAATTAATTATCCCGATTTAGCAAGAAAAGTTGCAACTGGATATGCCAACAACGTGAGTATGGGCACTGCTGTCGGCAAATCTATTTGTTTTGAATGTGGTAATGTTGCGAAGGTCGAAGCAGATTATTGCCAGTGTGTAAGATCCAAATCCACATATGGAGAAATCAACATAGATTTGTCACCAATTGAGTTAAGTCTCGTTGTTACTGGGGCAGATCCTAGAGCGCAACTTAGAAATGTAATTGCAAGTCTTGATAAGTATTCTAGCGAAAAACAAGCAAGAATTGAAGAACTTAGGCGAGCTGGGTGTGTAACTCCTGGCGAACTTGAGCGACTTGAGAAAGAAGTAAACGACCTTCGTAAAACAGTACAATCAGTATTAGATTTGATTTCGTTAGAAAAGAAAGCGGGAATTGAAGAAGGAGAGCACACCGAGTTACGCAACCTTTATGAAGCGTTAGAGGGTGCGAAGAAAAGTGGAAACGAAGCAGCCGTCAAGGCTATCGAGGCTCGTATTGCTGAGGTAACTGATGTTGATGAGAAACCAACTGAAGTTGAACCTGCGCGATCTACGGGTGGTGATGGTTTCCGCATGGAAACAGAAAAGGCTCCCTATCAAATTCCTGAAGATTTTGAATCTAGACTTGCCAATGATGGAATCAATTCAATCAATAAAAAGCTGGACGCCATGGGACATGCACTTCGGGATTTAACCGAGGGCGTCCAGGAAGTTAAAAATTATAAGGAGGAGCAAATAATGTCTGATAAGCTTCGTGAAAGGGCTGCAGCCCGTCGTGCAATGTTTCAAAAGTCCGCCTATTTTCAAGGAGGTGGTGGTGTAAATGAACCACAGACCTATCCAAAAGATCCAATGGCGGAGAAGGTAAGAGATAAAGAAGATAAGCAAATGGTTGGGGAAGGTATGGAGCCAGGGAGCGATGGTCTCGCTGGAGATGATCTTTCTCTTAAGCAAAAACTTCTTCGTGCTGAAGAGGAAGTTCGTAAACTTCGCCGAGAAGCCCTTCTTTCCAGCGGTGAGGGTGTTATTACCACTACTGATGGTAAGAAGTTAGTTCCTGTTCAAAGCCCAGATGGTAAAACCACTTATAAGGAAGTTGCTTCTGGTGCTGCAGACGATGTGGAGCAGGATGGTATCGACGCTGCTGTTGAGCGCTATCTTAAAGCCTATTTCCAGGGTGGCGGCGGCGTTAATGAGCCACAGACTTATCCAAAAGATTCAATGGCAGAGAAGGTAAGAGACAAAGAAGATAAACAAATGGTAGGAGAAGGTATGGAGCCAGGAAGCGATGGTCTTGCTGGAGATGACCTTTCGGTCAAACAAAAACTTCTTCGTGCCAAACTCCGTGCCAAATTTGTCATGGCTTTCAAGAACGACGATAAAACTATTATTGACAAAGATAATTCTCGTTGGGAGATATATGCTGGAACAGAAAAAGTTCTTACTGCTTCCGGTAAACAAACTTTTGAGGATGAACTTGAAGCAAATTGGGAGAACTTTGCAAGCAAGCGCTATGGGCGTGAAGTTCTGCGAGCTATTCGTGCTGATGGTCTCGATAAAGTAGCAGAAATGCTTACTGGTAAGGGTCTTGAGAAAACAGCCCAACCCCCAATGCCAATTCCTGAGGGTGCGCCACCAACTCCAGAAGCTGCTCCGCCAATTCCCGAAGCCGAAGAAGGCAAGGAAGAGGGTGGGAAAGATCCAGTAGGAACTGCTGTTGATGCCCTCACTGAGCATCTTGAGGAAGCAGAAAAGGCTCTTGGTGATCTTAAGGATGCTTTAGAGGAAACCACTGGTGAAACTGAAGCTGCCCTTCCATCTCCAGCTGAGGCTGATGATGAAGGTTGTGCAGTATGCGATCAGGAAGCGGATGATATGGCAATGGCAGCAGCAGAGGAAGTTACCTCTACTGTTCAGGAAGTTTATAATGCTCTCGATGAAAGTGCAGATGAACTCGCCATGTTGGCCGAATCTCTTGAAAGCAGAGTGAAGGCTGGCAAGACTGCTGAAGATGATGTTACTTCTGAACTCCTTCGCCTTTCTACTGAGGCTATGAAAGAAAGTGAGGAACTTCGCAAAGAAGCCTCTTTGATTGTAGAGGCAGCCAAGAAGGATAAGAAGGATGAAGATAAGGAAGAAGAGAAAGAGGATAAGAAGGAGAAGAAAGAGGATAAGAAGGAGAAGAAAGAGGATAAGAAGGAGAAGAAAGAGGATAAGAAGGAGAAGAAAGAGGATAAGGAAGAAGAAAAAGAGGAAGAGGGTGAAAAGGAAGAGAAGGAAGAGAATGGTAAAAAGAAAACTAAGGCTGAAGTTCTCCTAGAAAATCTTCTTAAGGCTCGCGCGACTAAAAGGCGCGAAATGGTTCGTCAGGCTGAAGAACTGTTAGCTCCTGTTGAAGAACCAGTTGCTGAGGGAGGAGATATCGAGGAGGCAGTGAAGGCCGCTCTTGAGAAAATTCTTGCAGAGAAGGGCTTGGATTTAGATAAGTTCTTGGGCGAAGAGGCTGCCGAGCCAGAGCATCAACTTGATGAGGATGTAGCATTTGAGGTTGATGATCTGGAGGTTGACGACATGGCACTTGATGATCAATTAGCACAACTTTTAGAGGAGGAAGATATGGGCGAATTTGAAGATGAAGTTGAAGCCGATGATGGCGCTCTCGAAACTACTGCTGAAGATCGTCGTGCTTGGAGAGCAAAGGTTGCGGCTGAATATCAGTTGAAACTTGATCCAGAAAAGGCAGTTGAAACAGATATGCCTCTTGGGAAAAGCCATTCTGTTGAAGGGCTTGATACCAAGACTCCAGAGGCTGAGGTAGAAGGTATTGTAGAAATGCATAACAAGATTATGCAACAGGTTAAAACTCTTCCAAAAGTTAGGGAGGCTATGGAGCATCTTGGTAGTCTTTTAAAGTCTGGTGAGCTGACTGTTGCTGATCTGGATAATGAAGAGAAATTGGTTGCTCTTGCTGTTGATCCAGCTGCTGCTCAATATTGGAAACAGTATTGGGGACAAGGTGACCAGGCAAGCAAGCAGTTTGGTACCGAGTTAGTTAAGGAAGTTTCCAAGAAGAAAGCACAAGCAAGCCTTGATGAAGAGAAGGCTAAGATGCGTCGCGCTTATGATATCGCTCTTGAAATGCAGGATAGGGGACTCATTTCAGATGATCCAAAGACACTTCATGCTCAAGTAGATGAAATCATGAAGTTTGATAACAAGGCTTTTGAGTCGTACAAACTTGCAGTTTCCAGGGTTGTAAAACCATCTGCTGTTAAGACTGCTGCTCCCGCTCTTCAGGTTGGGGTTAATTCTGACGAATCTATTACTCCTACTGAGCAGGGTGCAAATCTGGTAGATCAACTTAAGAAAATGTGGTAACGCTTAACAAGTTTGGGGGAGTTTAAACTCCCCCAAACTCTTTTTCTTATGGAAAAGGATATTCTTATGACAATTACAAAAAAAGAATTAGAACTTGAATTTATTTCTTTGGAAAAATTTGGTTTAACTGAAGAAGAGTTGGAAGGGTATTTTGAGTTTTTTGAGGATGCCTTTCAAATTGAAGATTCTAAAGTAAAGAAGATTAGAGTACTAAATACTAAAAAGAAAAAGGTGATGCAATGACCATTTATAAATCAGCGGCTGATGAAATTGCAGAGGCGATGATAGAGGCATTAGAAAAGGAAGCTGCTAGGTGGCCTGTTAGTTGGGAGGCGTTTAAAAAGGTTGTTGATAGTGCGACAAAATGTGAAGACTTGAAGACGCCCCAATCATGGATTGAACAGGGAAGATGTGCGATGTTTCAAGATCGTGCAATCGCCTATCTTGGTAAAAAAAGAACAGAATTGTGTTAACAATAATTATAGGAGGCATAGAAAAAAATGACTAGCCTTAAGATTAAATATGCAAATGAAATTGCAGAAGCGATGGCTAAAACTCTTGGAGACGGGGAATTTACCAGCGTTTTTCTCAAAGAAGCCGACATGGGTCGTGGCAGCCCGGCTTTTACTAAATTTGTTGGTGATTTTCCTGCTGCCGCCGACAAAGAAACAGGATTAGCAATATGGAACGAAAATTCTGGCGGCTTTGAGGAAGAAGAGGTTCCTATGGCTCAAAAAATGTGGGCTGATAAGTTTGGACAGCCTGTTCCTCCAGTCAGCCAGGCTGATGATGTTCAAATGGTTGAAGACGAGCAATTAGCCACAGACCCGTGTGTTTGCGAGAAGGAAGAAGAGGCTGATGATCATTTTGACATTGCAGCCGATTTTACTCTGGAACATCTTGCTAAATTGGCCGATACTCTCGATAGAAAGGGTTTTTCTAAAATTGCAGATGTTATCGATGAGACGATGAAGACGATCGCTTCAAAAAAAAAATAAAAACTAGGTATAAAACCTGGAAGGGTAAAGAAGAAAAACCGCCCAAAGGAGCAGCCCATAAGGCTCCTAAAAAATGGTTTGCCGAAATGGTAAAAAATGTTATGTCTGGGAAAAGGAAGGGAAAGAATACTGACGATGGTCAAGAGGCTTCCGATAAAATTTCTAGAAAAAGGGCTGAAGAGATAGTTGGTAATATTTGGGATAATGAATTAACAGATGCAAAACGCAAAGAAATCTACAAGCGCTATGGTAAAACCAAGAGCCCAAACAAATAATTGGGAGAAACTATGTTAAAGATTATTCAGGCTGGAAATGCACTTCCATTCTCATATCCTGTTGATATTACATCCACTTTTCAGCCAGGTCAAATAGGTCAGTTAAAACTTATTGGTCAAGATATTGTGGTTGGGTTATCTGATGGAACAGCACCGTTGGGAATTATAGATGATATTAGAACCAGTGCTTTTACTCAAACCGTTGTGGATGAAGTGGTTATTATAGCGGGAGCTGATATATATACTGACGGATATCGTTATTTTAATGGAACTGCATCAAGACAGGAATTAAATAATGCTGGGTTAATGGCATCCAGTTTTATAGCCGATTATGAAGGGTTGGTTTTAAACCCAGTTAATGGTGTTTTAACTCTTCCTGCGGATGCGTTATTAAACTGGGATGCTGATGGTGATGGCAATCCAGATAGCGTAAAGACAGTTGTAAATTATGTTTATCAAGTTCCATCGCTACCAGGCGATGATACAACTATTGGAAGCAACAGGATAACCATCTGGTTTCAAAGAGGTATTTTTGCTACAGACCAATTTGATTCTTTACAAAGATATCCTGTAAATGCAACTTTATTTGTTAATGAAGAGGGGAAGTTGACAAGCAGTCAACCAACATCTAATCATCCAGGTGTTGCAATGGTGACTGGGCCACCTTCATCTAATGTATCAAGTTTGGAATTTTTGTGGCTATAAATATTTGGAGGACATCTTATGACTTTTTCAAAAGAAGACAAGGCTGCTTGGTTGGACAGCGAAATTATACGGGAGTTTGAAAAGATTGCTTTAGAAACAGATGTCCTCAATGGACCTCCTGCGGAGGCTTTCCAACCCCTTGAAACCGAAGAGGAGAAAGTATGGGAAGATGAAAGTGATGAAGATAAACTCTTATCTGCCATTGAAGAGTTAGGTGTTACAGAAGAAGGAGAAGGGGATTTAAAGAAGGAACTTTCAGAAGTTTTTACTGCAAATCTTGTAACAAATCTCCAAAAACTTGCTCATCAGTTGGCAACAGAGTCCAAAATGAAAGCCGCTTATAAAATAGAGCGAACGATTATGAAATTAAAAAATCTACAGGGAGGCAAGTAAATGGCCAGGATTAATTTTGGAAACTCTATTATGGAGGAGTTTGAAAAAATAGCTCTTGAAAAAGGTTGGGTTATTAATAAAGAAGCTGCGCTGGACCCTAATATACAAAGGATGTGGGGTAGTTTAAATAATGAGCAAAAGGATAAAATAATTCCTGGTTGGCACAAACTTCTTCGTATGGATTTAGAAGACGCTTTGTCCGATCCGCAAATTGCTGAGCCTCTTTTGAAAGAATATAGATCAAACATGCCAGCGAAAGAAGTTCCAAAAGCAGAACCAAAACCAAAAGGTAATAAAACCATTTATAGACTTCAACAGATTTTACATAGTGCAACTGGGATGCCTATGAGCAGGCGTCCTAGGGGCGTACCCGATGGGTTTTGGGGACCTATGAGTGCGGCTGCTTGGAATAAATATATTAAGAGTTTTAATATGCCACCATTTATTATTGAAGCGGAAGGTAATAAATTGCCGCCCATAGAGGATATTAAATGGATACTGGAAAATTCTGGTTCCGCCAAGAAAAAACCCGCTGAGACTGGAACACCAGTAGATGTTGAATTACCTACAATTCCAAGTCCAAGTCCTGTATCAACTGGGCCAGCGACAAAGGAGCATATACCAATGAGAGTTGATGATATGGCTATGGTTGCTTCTGCTGTAAGTGAACTTACCTCTCTTGCCAATGATCTTGAAGAAATGGGTGAAGAAAAAGTAGCCCTTGCAATAGATGAACAACTTAAATTATATAAAGAAGCAACTGACAAACTATATGATGTTATTGGAGAAACCGGCGAGCAACTTATTAATAGTGCCCACCCAGGTGGAGGCCCGACGCTCGTTCCTGCTGCCGAAGAAGGTGGTAAAGTAGAGACTATTGTTGAAGAGCATAAAAAAGTGGTTGATAAAACTTTAAAACAACCAACTGGTAAAGTTGCTGAAATATTGACCAAACTTATTGTTACGGCTAACCAACTTGAGGATGCTGGGGATATTGAGGCTGCAAAACTTGTTGATAAAACGATTGGAGAAGTTCAACAGGCGATAGACCCTTTCGTAAATAGGAGTGCAGTTTCCGAGACGGCTAACTCCGAGGACAACGAAGTCTCGGTTAAGATCGCAGCAAACAAAGAACTTGACAAATATATAGGGCTTTGGGATAAAGCCATGCATATTTATAATAGTTTATATAAAGATATTTTTGGTTTTGCTACTGGCAGTTTTAGGCTTAGGTTAAAGCCAGATGTAACTGAGGGTGTAAGAGCATTACGAGAAGCATTTAAGTCCGCCCTTCCTAAAATAAATGACACCTCTAGTGTATGGAAGGAGGGGTGGCTTGATAAGAAGCAGTTAATAACACGTCTTTCAAATATTATTGGAATATTAAATGTAGGTCATGACAAAATTGCTGCAGGTATGACAGATGCATTCTATTTCGATAGTGATGTTGATGGTGGAATTACTCGCTATAAGAAGATGATAAAGTTATGGTGGAAATTACTAGGCGCTGTTAAAAATGATCTTAAGCGTGAAAAGGCGCCGAAAAAATTTGAACAAGGGGATGAGGTAATTAGGGTTAAATATTTAAAGTTATTGAAATTTTTGAAAAGTTTTGTAGTGCAGAATGTTATACCTATCTCCAAAATGCTTGGTGATGCTAAGCGCAAGGAATTAGAAACATGGATTAAAAACCGTTTATATAACATCGAAAAACGCAAATCTGATGATAAGTTGCATCATGTACCAACTGCTGCAGAAGTAGTTGGCCTTCAACAATGGATTCAAAGTTTGCGTTCAGTAATTAAGAAGGCTTCTGTGAATCAAAACATTATTCGTACTGCTCAGCCTCCTGGAGCACCACCGATTGCATTACCTGGAATGAAGGGTCCGGCCAAAAGGCGTGCACCGAGTGGTAGAAGAGTAGTACGTAAGGATCCACAGGTTGAAGCATTACAGCAAGCAATGATTACTGCCGGTTTTCTTGCACCAGGTGAAGCTGATGGTTGGTGGGGACCTAAAACTGCTGCAGCATATAATAAAATGGTAGGGTCAGCTCCAATTGGGGTTAATATTCCACAAATACCAAATCCAAAAAGACAGCGTCATGCAATGCGTCCTATAAATATGTTGGCATATGCTACTAAATTAGCACAATATATGGCATCAGAGAAACGTAAAAACTATGGTGCTATTCCTATTGGTGGCGGATTTCAAATATCTTTACTGGATGTTTTTAAACCTGCACGGAAATTTATGGAATTGTTAAGTCAAAAATTCCAACACAATATGTCTGCTGAGGGAGCACTACAAGTTGTTGAAGAACTTCAGAATTATGTTGACACTAATAAAGCGGCAATGACAGTGAAGGATCCGCGTTCTGTACAGCAATGGAAAGAGGGTTTGGCAAGACTTAGTAAATCGCTTCCTGGAACACCAACTGTTGTGTTCAGAGGCGGGAAAGCCAAACCAGGAGGGCAACAACCTGGGCAGGCTGGACAATTTGGACAGGCTGGAACTCCAACTGGCACAGTTAAAGTATATCTCCCTGGAAGTCTTTTAGGAAAATATAAAGGCGAAGGAATCAACTCTGCTGCCGATTTTGCGGAAGCATTTGGTAGCCTTCCCTTGAGACAATGGTTGCGAAGTTTTCAAATTTTCAAAAATATATCCAGAAAACTAGGAATGACTCCCCAAACATATGTAAAGCAAGTTAATGATATTCTAAGTGATATTCAGATAGCCATTCAAAAGTATAGAGGCAAAGTAGATTATTTTGATATTGGTGGCAAGAAGGTTCCATTGGTAGAGGTTGTAAATTTTATTAATATGTATCAAGGAGATGTGAATCTTTTGGCTGAAGATCTTAAGGCAGATCTTAATGCTCCAGAAGAATTAAAACCAAAGGTACCAACATGGGCGAAATAATCTATTTAAATAAACAAGCGGGTTTTGTTGAAGATGCCTTGAGAACAATCAAGGATAAAACGCATTTGTTTGATCGCCCATTTGAAACGATTTTTGGTGCTATGCTTCCTATGATAATTTGGCCCAGATCCAAAATGCTTGGCGCTTTATTTTTTGTTGCTGAAGTATTAGGATATGGTGGAAGTAATTTAGGTAAACTTATTGATAGGGCTGTTGGGTTTGGGACTAGTGGTAAACCTAATTTATCTGACGAAAGTCTTAAAGGTGCCGCCACGGGTGTTATTGATAAAATATTGGCTAAATTGGGAATAAAAGCAGAATCGATGGCTAAAGATTTGTGTGAAATAAAACAATCCATAGAGATCCACGATTTGGTAACAATTGCTGCTTATGTTAAACAAAACCCAAACATTAAGGTTGCTTACCCTGGTAGGACCAGGTTTTTGCGTCGATTTCTAATGAAAACAAGTAGGGGTGGCAGATTGGGTCTTATTAATGGTTTGTGGTGGGTTTTGAAGACATTTGCTAAAGGCTTGGTTGGGTTAGGAATTGCGGGTGGTATCGCTGGTACGGTAGGCCTCAAACCTTCAGGAAAACCAGGTGTTGCTCCCGGTGAGGGTGGCGGCTTGGAAAAATTATTCCCGCCTAGCAGAGAATCTAAACCATTATTAATGAGGGAACAAAAAACAGACCTTTATCTTAACACACAAAATAATGTGGAAGCTACTTTAATCCACTTCCTTGATGCCCAGTATAAAATAAAGTTTAAAGACAAGGGAAAATATATGACTTTTTCCCAAATGTTCAAAGAATTGAATGGATATCCGTTAAAAGGTTCTGGGGAGATGCGAGATATATTAAAGTTGGTTGAAGGGTTAAGTTGGGGAGAACTTGAACAAATAGACAATAAACGCACTTTTGTTGGACCGAAATTAGAGGCAATTGCTAAAAAACTGCTTCCAGTGATGAAGTTAGAAAGTGGCGTTACCGAAATTGACAAAGACTTAGCACATGCTTTGCGAGGAGTCTATAAATGAGCAGAGAATGGGACCGCAGTTCAGTAATGAATGATTTTATCAAAATTGCTGCAGAATCAGGGCTGATAACCACAAATCTTAAGCCGGAAGATAAAGATTTTGTTGGTAACCCAAGTAAAGAGACTCCTGTGAAAGATCATAGGAGATATGAGCCTACAGAAGAATATGATATTACCAAAGGCGAAGATTTAGTGCAACAGGCACACCCGGAAAAAATACAGGTAGCAGATGCTATGGGAGAGGGTGGCGTAGTTGAAAATGTAAACGAGCAACAGGAAAAAGATATCGACATTGCAACAAAAATGCCTACAGGTGCATTTATCGGTGTGCATGCAGAACTTATTAATGGTTTAATCAAAGTTGCTACGCAACTTGATGATGAAGGAAAACATAAAGAAGCCAAGCATATTGATAGGGCAATTGAGAGGTTAACTCATCTCCCTTTTTCCAAAAGCCACCTACATAAAGAAGCGGGGTGGCCATTAATATTGTTTACTATTATTTCTGCCTTTGCCCCTGCTGTAGTTGATTGGTTTAGAACCAAACCTGGAAGATACAAGGGGGCACCGCGTGTCCGAAGAATGAAAGAAAGAGGTTTGGTTGGTAGGAGAGGCCGAGCAGCATCCTTGGTGGCAACGGGAGTTGGTATCCTTGGTTTGCTTGGAAACAAAATTACAAGTTTGCAAGAAGGTATTAAAAAGGATACTCAGGATCTTCTAAGTGTTTTGGGTAAAGCAGATAGCACTTCTGCTAAAAAGGCTTATAATATTTTCAAACCTTTAGCACAAAGTTTATTACAAGCCAATTTATCTTCAGAAAAGGGGATAAAAGAGTTTGCGAGTGTAGTTATGAAGATGAATGCAACGCTTCCAGAATTAAAAAAATATATTTCAGTATATACCCAACTTGAAGATCCAAGCGTAACGGGATTTGGGTTAAGTGGCAGAGTAGAAGCAAAATTTGATGATTTTGAAGAAAGCCTACAAGAGGCTGCAAAGACTGTTGCAGATATTACAAGTGTCGGGGCTAAAGCAAACATTAATGCTCTTAAAGATATGAAGCAAACTGCCCCACAAGTTGCACCAACTGTAAAACCCCAAGTAACTGGTGATTATAATATTCAGTTTCTACAACAAATCCTATTCAATAGGGGTTTTCCAAAAGGTGATATTTGGAAGGGTAAAGTTACTGGTGTAATGGATATAAACACTATTGTTGCAGCCAAAGAACTAGAACAGAAGTTAGATAATGCTTTGAAATCTTTTATAGAAAGCAAAAACCTTACAGGCAGTTTTGAAGGTCAGATAGTTAAGGAAAGACAGGTTGTAATGGGTGCTCATCAACTGTTGAAAATTATTATGTTAACGGAAAAATATATATCTGAAAAAGGTTAATTATTTTAAGCAGTTGTGTTTCAGTTGCACTATAAGTAGTTAGAATCTATTAATAATAAAATATAAGATTGAATAAGTTGCTTTAAGCACTTAAGATCAAAGACCTATTTAGTAAAAATTTTTGGAGGAATAAGAAATGACCCTTTATATTTATCAGCCAGGCGTTCAGCCACTAGGACAGTTTGATGTTCTTGATGCATATCTTGCTGGCATCAAAGGTGGTGAGATCGGAACTCTTTATCCTGCAGCCAGAACGGTTAGTTCAACTGAAAAGGCAGCCAAAGATGCTCTTGATGGTTACACCAACCTTACCGATGTGAAGCGTGCTGCTGTTGCTAATAGCATTACTGCTACTACGCAGCGCCCACTGTGGTTGCTTGACGATGGTACAAGCGGCTATGGTACTCTGTTTGGTCAGGTCATTGGTACCCCTGTTGGTCTTTCCACTACTGGCACCAATCTTGGCCCACACACCTCAACTGGAAGCGGCAAAGTAACTTGCTGGGATAAGCCAGGCCTTTATGCCGTCTCTGTTGACGCAGTTGACACTGCTGCTGATGGTTTGGTAATTGCCAATTCTAGTTGTGATCCTGGGTTGAAACTCGATTGTACTGCAACCGGTCTGCTTACCCCAACTGGATCTACTAATGCTGTTGGTGTTGAAGTTGGTCGCTTTGTAGAGTTCGAGACTAGCCCATCCTTGGTTAACACTCCAGCCTCGCTGGTCGGTGCTACTGAGGCGGCTGTTCGCGCGATTTTCCATTACAAAGTAGTCTAAGTACTATAACCTCCCCCTCTAATCGAGGGGGAGTCTAATCTAGCAAGAAGAGAGATTAAAAACAAAATACAAGGAGGACAAAGATAAATGTCTCTTTTTAGCACACACGGAAAACAGGGCGAACTAAATGCTGGTTCAGTAAAAGACGCCCTTTCACAGATTGTTAAGTATGCTAGCGTTCTTGAAGAACTGCAGCCATCCAACACTGGCATGGCGCAGCGCCCATCTTTCACAGATGAGCAGCGTGATGAATTAATTAAGCGCGCCCTTATGACTCAGGAAGGCAAGATTGCTCTTGGTCAGGCAATGGCTAACCCAATTCGCCGCAACTTGGATTATCAGGGTGTTGGTCGTAGGGTTCTTGTTATTGACCCGCTTCCACAGGGTGCTCTTCCAGTTTACGACCGTGATATTGATGTTGCTGCCGTTGTAGTTTCGTCCAATGGTTCAGCTCCCGAAAGCCGCGTGTTCGGCGACAGGGTGACCGTACCTGAGTTCGAGGTAGTTTCCAATCCTACCGTTCGTATTGCTGAAGTTCGCCGTCGTAGATTCAACGTGATCGATCGTGCCCAGCAGAAGGCTCGCCAAGAAATTCAGGCACAAGAAGATGCTAACATTTTCGCAGCCTTGGATTTCGCAGCCGATGCAACTCTTGGCGGTGAGAACACTGCTCAGGATGTAGCGGATGCTGGTCTTCTCAAGAGAGATCTAGTTGAAGTTAAGAAGCAAGTAGATCGTTGGGATCTTGTAACAACCAAGTTCCTCATGAATATTAATGAGTTCACTGATATTCTTAATTGGGGTTCCGGTGGTGGCCAGGGAACTAACGGTGGAGAGGTTGATCCTGTAACGATGCGTGAGATCCTTCAGACTGGTCTATATGCCCACATCTGGGGTGCTGACATCATCGTTTCTAAGGTTGTTCCTTCTGGAACCATCTTTGGTACTGCCGATCCTGAGTTTGTCGGTGTTATGCCTGTCCGTCAGGACATTGAAGTGCTGCCCGCTGATGAACCGAAACAGTTAAAGCTAGGATGGGTTATTTCCGAGATCATCGGCATTGGTATTGTGAACCCACGCGGTTGTGCTGTCGGTCGTAAGTCTGTTGCTGTAGGTTAATAAAATCAAATAGTTAGATAAATTTTAAAACTTGATGTGTGAGCTTTGCCTCGCACATCAAGTTTTTTTGTCGACATAAGTGGCCCAGCCCATCTTATATTGTATAGGTGGTGAAATCAATTTTGGGTTGGGTTATTTAGAAAGGGTCTATAATGTCAAAAAAAATTTCAAACGAAGATCTTATTGAAAATCTGCAAGAACTCTATATAAAACTTGGTAGAGTTCCTAAAAAAATTGATATTCAAGTTAATAAGGGATCGAAATATGGTTGTTCAGCATATATTAGGGCTTTTGGTACTTTAGCAAACTCTTTATTGGCTGCAGATTTAAAACCACATCAAATTAGAGGATTAGAGAAAAAAGATGTTGTAGAAGATATAAAAAAAATTTATAAACAACTAGGTTATACACCACAACATGAAGAATATAAAAAGTATAGCAACATCGCATATAGTTTTCCTACAATATGTAAACTCTTTGGCTCTTGGACTAAAGCTTTAATTGCGGCTGAAGTTCCTGTATCTAATGCGGGCAAAGCGAATAAAGAATTTATATTACAGGAACTTCAGAAATGGTACGTCAAAAACAACTGTGATGTTAATTGCTTATCTTATTGGACATTGCGCCATGCAAAGAAGAATGGTGAATTTGTATTTTCTTGTGCCACAATAAAAAATCACTTCCCAAACATGGTATGGGAAAAAATAATGAAACAAATTGATCCTTTATATGAAACTAAGGATCCTTTTATTGGTAGAAAATCATATGAGGGTAAAGATGGGAACGAATATTTATCACTATTAGAATTAAGGGTGGGAGATTATTTATGTGATTTAAAAGAACAAAATAAAATATCGGATTATGATTACGAAATGCCCGTTTGTATAGATAAGTTATGGACATGTGATTTTGTTGTGGAGAGTAATGGAAAGAAGCTGTGGTTAGAACTTGATGGAATGAAAAATAACAGAAAAATGCCTTATTCAAGTGGGCACAATGAAAAAATAAATTATTATATTGAGAATAAGTTTGATTATGCGGTTCTCACACATAGCAATAATATTGTTAATAAGTTGAACTTGTTGCTAAATGTTAATACTGTTACACTGGGAGGTAAAATATTTAATAGTAGCGAAATCGATGATGAATATACTTTTTTCACAAAAGAGGAGGTATATAACTATCATAAAGAGCATGACGAGAATTGGATTATATGTAATTTAATTATACCGTTTTATGATTTTTTATTACAATATATAGATTTAAATGGTTGGATTTATCCACAATATAATGATGTAGAAGAAACTTTGAAAATAATTAAATCGTCTTCTGGCAAATTAAGTTCTTCTAGCAGGGTTGGCACCCAATTTCTGAAATCTCATTTTAAAAGTTTTTGGGAAGCTTCAAATGGTACAAACTTGAGTCCTATTGAAATGATAAATAATAAAAAGATGATGTTATACTATTTAAAATACCGTTTTGGTATCAGTAATAGTAAAAAATATAAATATAATTTTGGGGAACGGCAAGTGGAATTTAATGAATTGTTTGATATTTCTTTCAAACAAGTTCGTAAAATTCTAGAAGTAAATAGGGTGGTAGTAAGTCTATTTAAACCACTTGTTGCCAAATATGTTTATCAAAAGTATGGTTTTGAGGGTATTAGGGTTTGGGATCCTTGTGCGGGATTTGGTGGGCGTTTAATGGGATTTATTGGAAGTTTTGAAAAGGGAAAATATATAGGTAATGAACCTAATAAAAAAACACTTGGGGAGTTGAAACATTTAGCAGATAAGTTAGGAAATAAGCGGTTTGTTTTACACGACACTCCTATAGAAACAGCGGCTATTCCGAAAGTTGATTTAGTTTTCACCTGTCCGCCATATGATTTCAAAGAACATTATTGCGATTGTGAAACCCAATCTGATGTTAGATATAAAACCCATAATGAGTGGGTGAGAGGTTTTCTTACAACATTATTGACAAAAGCATACAAATCATTAGGCGGCGGCGGCGGTAAATGTATAATTATATTTGATAAAAATAATTGTAAGCCCTGTATTGAAGTTGCAACGCAACTTGGTTTTACCTTTATTGAATATATTCCTATCTCAAATTCTAAAACCCACCTCAACCCAAGTCCAAATACCGAATATTGTCTTACCTTCTCTAAATAATACATACCTATCAATATTTACGAATTATACTACATACTTAATGGAGTAATGATGTCTTTTGTAAAAAGAACAGATGGAACAGTAGTACATACGGGAGGGCATATAACCAGCCGAGGTTCACTAGAATCTATTCGCTATGGTTCTTCTGCGCCCGCAACACCAGAAGATTTCGAATGGGAAAAGCGCGTTCTTGCGGTTGCTGGCAGTTTGGATATGGCTAATTACTATTATGAAGATGATTCGGTGGAAACAGAAATAATATCCAGACTTTGGGGTATTTATAAGCGTGCCGAGCCTAAATTTAATTCAGATTATTTTGAACCATCAGGAAGATAGAAGACTGAAGAAAAAATCTATCAATAATAAAGAATAATGGTGGAGTAATATATATTCTTACAAAGGAAGGTAAAGATGGCGAAAATGTCAGAAAAGGAAACAAGAGAAAAATTATTCAGACATGCTAAAAGAATTGGGGCCGAAGGAGATTTACAAAATCTCTTTAACAAGTGGGATAGAGCACTTGCTCTCGCGCCTCCAGGTGAAAAAGTTGAAATGTCCAGATTAGCAATTTTGGAAGTACAGGCACTTTTGGATATCTATGCCGAGGAAGGAGATGGTTTAACAATTAATGATGAAGTAGTTATTACACCAAAAAAAGGAAAAGGGGAATGAGCAAGACAATAAATAGTGGAAGTAAAAAATATCTAATTGATTGCCGAGATGGAATTTACAAAATTGGAAACATTACAGGCAATGTGCCTAAGGGTCATGATTGTATATTAGACGGTTGGCATTTAAAAGATGGGAAAATTATTGGAAAAGGTCAAGCAATTTTTGTTCCAGGAAAAGGTGAATTCAAATTAACAAATAGTATTATTGAGAGTGCACATAATAGAATTTATATGGAATTTATGGATTCCCTATTATGGCGTAAATTTAGAATTTAAAGATTAAGGAGGAGAAGAAAATGGAAGAACAGAAAGTTTCTACAGGAAGTATTGTATGGTTCAATGATAAACGAGGTTACGGGTTCCTACAACCCGATGATGGAAGTAAAGATTTGTTTGTACATTATACAAATATTGTATCAGAGGCAAAGTTTAAAACATTAGTTGCTGGTCAGCGAGTTTCTTACACTGTTGGTAGTAATAAGAACGGCCCTCAGGCAGAAAATATTACCATAATTGGTGAATAATTACACGGAGTTTTTAATGGCAAAAACTCGTTATGTTTTAAGAAATTTATCAAAATATGACATCAATTTGGGTGATTTGCGTTATAAAATTCCTGCTGGTCAGGCTAGAGATTTATTATCAAAAACAGCTCGATTGGACTGGGAAGATATTAAAAGATCGAGAGAAAGTGGTTCAATTAAAGTTCGGCTGGGTAAAACCCTCATGGAAGTTTATGATGTAGTTAAGCCACCAATTCCAAAAATGGAGATGGTTGATCCTTCAGCAATTGTTTTTCCGCGTAGAGTTAAATCATCTATAATTTTGGAAATGGAAGATGTGTCTGAGGAAATCAAAAAGATTTCCCTTGTTGAAGAAGATGAATTTTTAAGAGAATTGGATGATGATCTTAATGAAGGGAAAGCGCCTCTTATAGCCTCTGAGGAAAAGGATGATAAGGAAGAAGTTAAGACCAAAGATTCGGTGTGAAATTTGTGCCTTAGAAAAAAAGGCAATTTTACACCGACATCATATAATTCCCAGACAAGATTGTAGAAGTACAAATAACGATAATAATTTAGCAGTTCTCTGTCCAAATTGTCATTCATGCGTTCATACGGGCGAGATCATTATTATCGGAGTTTATCATACGACTGGCGGCTTACAACTTATGTGGTTTAAAAAAGGGCAAGATCCGCCTTTACCTGAGGAATTTTGGTTGGTTAAAGATAATCCTTTAGTTATTACTCTAAATGGCGACGAGGATGATTTTCCAGATGAATAGGAGAAAATATGGAAGAAAAAGAAGTTGAGTTTATTAAACTTTCTGAAGATGAAATTAATGTAATCAAAGAATATCAGAAAACTATTGATGGGGAGAAAGCATCTCTTGGGGGTTTGCGTTTACAGTTTCTATCATCTGAACAAGATATAATAGAAAAAATCAAAAAGGCTCATGGAGATTTTCTTTCTCATTTAAAGGTACTTTCGCAAAGCAAGAATGTTCCAACTGATGGTGAGTGGGTTTTCGATCCCACGGCATTTGTTTTTAGGAAAAAAATGTAGCGGGGTGGTTATAGGTGCCAAGGACACCTGACTCATTTCCTGGCGTTCGGGAAGATGAGGGTTTAATACTATCTGATGACGGATATGGTATTCCCCAGGCTGAAGGCGGTTTACGCTACAGCGATGGATATTTTTATGCCAAAGACTCTTATGGAGTCTTCAATTTAAGAAGTGGAGAAGGTGGTGTGGGGGATGTGCCCCACGCTCCTAATCATATCCATGGCGGATCTGATGAAATAGATGGAGATATACTTGATATTGATTTTGATCCCACACATTATACGCCAGATACGAGTCCATCGGAAGTTACAAGTTCTGAAGAACTTACAGCACATTTGGCTGGAATTGATGGATATTTGCATGACTTAGGTACTGACAAACTTGATATCGATGATCATAGAACACTTCGACATTTGATACATTTTGTTGATGAAGGTCCTGGTGATGGCTTTGTGTCTGGTGCTACAAAACAAATATTACCTGCTGGAAATCCTTTCCCAACTCAAATTGTTTGGAAGGATTCTGGTGGCAACAATCTTGTTGTAAAAACAATCACTAGAAATGGAAATCAAACACCTGCAACAATCGAGTGGAAAATGTATGATTCAGATGGTGTATCAGTTTTAGCAATTGTCACCGATACGATTAATTATTCGGGTATTTTTGAAATTTCTAGGACGAGGAGTATATCGTAATGGCTGGTGATTCCCCTGCTGCAATTTTGTTTGATGCCTATGGAAATGAAATTGCACTTGCTGATGGTTATCAAATAACTGTTGATACAAAGGGAATACCTATCATTGTTGTAAACAACAATGATGAAGCAATGTTGGTTAGATCTGATAATGATGGATATTTATTAAGTACCGCTCGAATTGAAGATCCACTTCCAGCAGGAACTAATATTATTGGTGAGGTGGGTATAGATTCAACCAATACTGGCGGCTTGGCATTAGAGATTACTCAACAAACACTTGCCACAGAATCAACTTTGGTTGATGCTTATAACAAACTCGACAGCCTTGAATCTAAAGATTTCGCTACTGAAACCACGCTACAGACTTTGGCTACCGAAGCAACACTTATTGATGCTTATAATAAGTTGGACAGCCTAGAGGCTAAAGATTTTGCTACAGAGATTACCTTAACCAGTCTTGAAAGTAAAGATTTCGCTACGGAGACAACACTTCAAACTTTAGCCACAGAAGATACACTTACTGATGCTTACAATAAATTAGATAGTTTAGAAGCAAAAGATTTTGCTACTGAGGCAACTCTGGCAAATTTAGAAGCCAAGGATTTTGCTACAGAAACCACGCTACAGACGCTTGCAACTGAAGCAACCTTAACAGATGCCTATAACAAATTAGATAGTCTTGAGGCGAAAGATTTTGCCACCGAAGCCACATTATCTGATGCCTATGAAGCAATTAGAGATATTCTTTACACTGATGGTATAAAGAAGATTACAGATCCCTTACCAATAGGTGATAATGATATCGGTAGGGTTAAATTAATAGATGCTTACAGCACTCAGATTCCAATCTTGGATGGATATGTTCTAGAAACTACTGCTCCTGGATTACCAGTGATGGCTAAAAATGTGGTGGATGACTCTGCACAATTTTTACACACTGATGAAGATGGCTATTTACAAGTAGTTTCTTCAAATACCTTTACCGTTAGGTCTAGGGGTGTGGTTGGAGCAGACTTTTCCAAGTCTGACATTAATGCAACTGAAACCTACTATATTGGAATAGATTTAGATAATAATAGTGGAGCAGGACCATACAAACACGCCTGGTCATCAGGGGAATGGATCAACATTACTGCAATTAATGGTTTACTAATTAAAGAAAAACCAGGAGATGAATGGGATGGTTTTGTTGGTGTGATTTTACGCATAGATGGAACAGATTCAGATATTGGTTGGCTTCAAATTGGTGCATTACATGCTCGCGATACTGGGGATTTCGAGTCTACAGCAGTTTCAGATAAATTCGATACTCCTTTAAATTTAGAGGTTAGTGGTGGAGATTTGGTAAAGATTGCGCTTGGTTATATATCAACCAGCGTTACGGCAGTTAATACTGGGATAACACTTTCAGATATACAGGGAAACAATGTTACACCTGCTATTGGTGACGTGGTGATAAAAGCTATTCGGTCGGCATCTAGTAGTGGTGTGGCAGATATACACTATTATATTGGATACTTAGTGGAGTAAATATGACGTTTGAAGATAAACAACCGATTGTACAAATAGTGTTATATGATGGTTATGGTAGACCATATGCTGTTCCAGATGGATATGCTGTTCCATTAAACACCCCAAGTGATATCGCTGCTGGAATTGATGAGTATGGAATGTGCCGTAGAATGATGATGATTGAGGATGAAGCAGTTCCAGATTTATGGAGACTTGCTATTACTGGAAAAGTGTCAGTAACAATACCTCCACCACCTGCGGGAGGTTCTCCTGTAGCATATTATGCTGATGATCCGCTTTCTGTTAGTCAGGCTATATCGCCACATGATATATCATTTGTTATTGCAAGTGGAAAAACATTTCACATTCAACAAATTATTGCTGGATGTCAGGGAGACCCTGCTGCAGATGGCTCTAAGTGTGAGGTGGTATTTGATGATGGCACAGAACACTTGGTAGATAGAATATATGTAATGGGAGAGACGCAATTTGGTGATTATCCAGATACCTCTCAAGCTAGGGATGGTACAGAGATGGTTGGAAATGGGACTAATACAATAATACTTAGAAGAACAAGGCTTAGTAATTCAGATCAAGAAATTGATATTGTGGTTAGAGGATATGTTATTTAATGTCATTTGAAGATCATCAGGTTATAAAACAAGCAGTCAAGTATGATGAGTATGGTGTACCATTTGCCGTTTCGGATGGTTATGAGGTGCCTACAAATACCCCTAGTGTTATTTTCACTGGCGCAGATGAATATGGATATGGGACAAATGTCTCTATGGTGGAAGATAGCAATGTTCCAGATTTATATAGAGTAGCAGTTACAGGTAAGGTATCAATACAAATTGTTGCCACACCAGTTGGTGGAACTAATATTCAGGTTGTTGCAGATACTCCTTTGGGAATAAAAAAACAGACTTCACCACACGATACGGTCTATGTAATACCAAATGAAAAAAAGTTATATGTAACACAAATTGTTGTTGGTTGTCAGGGTGATCCAAGTGTTGATGGTTCAAAATGTGAACTTATATTTAATGATGGTAGTGATCATCTGTTAGAAAGGGTATATGTTATGGGATTGACCACATTCAATTACCCAAATGTTTGTACAACGAGAGATGGTACAGAAATGATAGGAAATGGAACCAATACTTTTATTGTAAGAAGAATAAGACTGAGTGTTGCTGAGCAGGAAATTGATGCTGTGGCAAGAGGATATATAATATAATGGCATTACACATACAAGCAGATGAGTGGACAAAAAATCAGAGTGTTGGAAGTGATTGGGTGACTGTTTGGACAACAGATATTGTTCAATTTAAAGCCAAGTTTTTCCACGCTATTTGGCAAATCAATTCAAGTTATATGCGCGTAAAACTTACATATAACGAAGAAACTTCGTTGGATTTAGATTTAAATGAACTCGCATCTGATTTTAAGTTGTCTTTACCACAAGATCCTGCACACAAGTTTATGTTAACAGAATATCAATCTGGGTTATGGATTATGATGCCACCAGAACCATTTTATACAAATATTGGTTCTAGTATATCCATACAAATGAAATCAACAAACAGTAATAAAACATATGTTGTAAGTCGCGGTATTACCGTGTGGGGGCAGCCATGAGAATGAAAGAACTCGATATATCATATAGTGTATGGAAAGATGTGGTGGATGTCAACCCATTGTGGGAAACATACCACATGATGGATGGGTACAATTCCGCACTTTTGTGGGCCGGCGGCGAAATCGCACAACATACGGGGCGAGTGCATCATTCAGAATTTATATATTGTTCAATGGTTGATGCCGACAGTTATGAAGATTGGGCAACTAATTTTGTATCTACAAGCATTCGTGTTTTCAAAAAGGATGATGCTACTGCTTATATTCTTTCTTTTACTGCCCCATTAACATGCGTGCATTTGAGCGCACCAGAAGAGCCTGATGGTAAGCCGGTTATGGTACAAGCTCCATTTACAGATGGGCTGTATATGTTCGTATCAGCAAGGGGCGATTCTTTAGATGAATATGGAACTCTTTCACGCGGAGAAGGAACCAAATTAATAATCAATTATGATGCCTATGAAAGTGGTGAAAAAGAAGTTGTTGCGACATTTTACGAATGTATAGAACTGCATGACGGTCATGTCGATTTTGATCCAGATGATTGGGATTTTGACGATGAGTGGTCAATAGCAATTAGAATTCCAGCAACTACTGTTACACCTAATGGTAGTAATGAAGGGAATTGCAATTTAGTAGCAGCCCAAGAACTCTATCCGTGGGATAGTGGCACAACTTATTCCTTCGGCGATATGGTAACTCATAATGGAGTAAACTATTATTGTGTGGCTGGTCACATCAACCAAGAACCTCCAAGCGCATATTGGGTAAATGCAGTGAATGTTATAGTGCCGGCTGCTGGTGATGGTGCCTATGATGTCGATCTAAGTGAAGCAATTCCTGTTCCATACGAGGATGCTGGTTATTGGGACTATAATCCATGGACCGATGTATTCACTCCAGCGGATGCAGGTGCCGACTGGATGTTGTTTGATTTTGCCATGGATGATGTTTATTTAGTTAAAAATATGATATGCTCCTCTAGAAGAGGATTTTGGGAACTAGACGCCTATAAAGTTGAGCCAATTTATGCTAGATGGAAATTAGTATTTAGTACAAATCGTAATGCGGTTGGCCCAGCAACAATAGGCGGTCATTATACTTGTTTTAGGGAGGATACAACATGAAGCCGCTAACCAGAGGTAAACGCAAATATGTACCCAAAGATGTATGTAAGCATCTTGAAAAAATTGAGGTTGAGAAAAAAGAAACTGAAAAAAATGAAAAGAACGAGGATAAGAAATGAAAACAGCATTGGTAGTTGCTGGTGGTGGTAGTAGGGGTGCGTTTGGTGTTGGTGTGATTGAAGTTTTGCGTGAAAAAGATGTTACATTTGACCTTATAACTGGAACGAGCACGGGGGCCCTTATTGCTCCTCTGGCAGCATTGGATGATATCGATGAATTAATTAGGCAATATACTGAAGTTAAAACTAAGGATATTATTCGTAAAAACTGGCGCGGTTTGTTTTGGAAATCAATTTATCATACACGCCCCTTAGAGAGGCGTATTCGAAAAACACTTATGGAAGGTTTTCCAAGTCGCTATAAACAATTGATGTTACCCGAGGCACCACGAATGTTTGTTTGTACCGTAAGTCTTCAATCAGTAGCAGCACAATATTTTAGTCAAATATCTGATGATTTGGCTAAGGGTTTTGGCTGTTTGGAAGATATGGTACAAGCCATTCTCGGGTCAGCAAGCCAGCCGATTTTCATGCCCCCGCCTGAACTTTTTGGAGAACAATGGGTGGATGGAGGTATACGCGAAATTGCACCCCTGGGTGTAGCAATTAAGGCTGGCGCGGAACGCATTTTTGTTATATTACATAGTGCAGATGAGGGGTTTGATAAAAGTACTGAAAAGTATACCAACTTATTATCAATAGGTAAAAGAACATTAGATTTAATGCTTGATGAAATTATTTTGAATGATGTACGATATGCTGAATTATATAATCGTATGATTCGTCAGTGTGGTAAATTTGATGGAAAAAGAAATGTTGAAATTACTCTTATTAGGCCAAAAAACCCACTACCATCAGATGGCTTAACTTTTAAGCCTGAAATAATGCAACAAATGCGTGTACTTGGACAAGAGAGAGCACAACAAATATTATCAAATAAATAACAGGAAGTACGATGTATCTGATCATCAGCGATACACACATTGGAGATAGACATTCTAATAAATTTTTACCAGGGCTTTTTTCAGTTTTAAAAAAATATTCACAATATGATAATTGTCATTTGGTTTTAAATGGTGATATTATCGATTGGGCAAAACATTTGGGGTTTGATGAAAGACATAGAGTATTTTTTACTCTTATTGGTAAGTTTAAAAAAATAACATATATTGAAGGGAATCATGATTGGTTTGTAGCAGGTTTAAAAGATGTTATTCCATGCATATCTTTTAAGGAAGAATTACTTTTACACTTAGATAATAAAATTGTAAGAATAATTCACGGCCATCAGACAGATTTTTGGGCAACTAAGTTACCAAGATTTAATAGATTTTTGATAAAATTTAACCATTGGGGTTATAATTTAATCAATGTGGATGTTCAGCACAAGGTTCGGAAAACATGGTTGGTTCAAAAATTTCTTTTAGAAAGGCAAGAAAAAAAACTTATTCGTAAAGAAAATATAGCAAATGTGCTAATAGCGGGGCATACGCACAGGCCATGTGTTCGAGAGTGTGACGGTATTGTGTATTATAACACAGGGGATTGGGTCGAGGCCGATCATCGAGCATTTGTTATAATTGATGATCAGAATAATATTGAGTTAATTAAATACGAAGGTTAGGAAGACTAAGATGGATAGATATGAAATAAGAAGGGAAGTTCAAAAGGCATTTTCAAAGGGAAGTAAAGATAATTTATATAAAGCGTTGCGTGCCGAAGATACCGCTGCCTTAGTCGATATTCTATGGGAATACATGGAAGAAGCAGATAGTGGGTATGTGGCAAAAAGAGAACTTGTTGATAAGCAAGATGAATTGGAAGAGTTACTGAAAAAAATAAAGGCATTAAATGATAAATCTGGTCAGCGTACCAGGTGCCTTGAAATCCTACCAGATAGAAGGGCATTAATTCAACTTGGACCTCTAAAAGAAGAGGTTATGATTTCTCCTTCCGTAGATCTTAAACAATTAAAAGCAGGTACTGAGGTGTTGGTGATTGGCTGCAATGAGGGGCGTATGATTGCCGCTGTGCGCAAACCTTCACTTAATGAAGGAAGAATAACAAAAATTCACCAAATTTTGGATGATGAAAGGGTTATTATTGAAGATGGTGGTCATGAATTTATCCTTCGACTTGCTGAGGGCGTGGAATGTGAGGTTGGGAATAAAATTCGCTATGATTTAGAAGCACAGCTGGTTTTGGAAGTTCTTGAAAACACTGAAGCTTCCGTTTTTTCATTGTCGGAAGTTCCAGAAGCGACCTTTGAAGATGTTAAAGGTTTGGAAGAAGAGAAGGAATTTTTAAAAGAAAAGATTGTTTATCCTATAGTTTATAAAGAAAAATTTAACAAATATGGGATCAAGCCAATTCGCGCAGCATTATTTCATGGCCCAAGTGGATGTGGTAAAACTTTTATTGCTGGCGCCATTTTTAACGAAATGATTCGCCTTAAAAAGGAAGGACCCTTATCGCAAAATCCGAAAGATTATAAAGGTTTTTTTGTAATTAATGGCCCAGAAGTTTTAAATAAATGGGCAGGAGCAACTGAAGAAACAATACGAAAAATCTTCGAAGAGGCTCGAAAAGTTGCAGCAGAATCGAATTGTCCATCCCTTATATTCTGGGACGAAATTGAAAGCATTACAAGAAAGCGAACGGATTCAGCTACTTACACTCCGGAAAAAACTGTTGTTCCAACACTTTTAGCTGAAATTCAGGGGTTAGAATCTACGCATAATGTAATACTAATAGGGGCGACCAACAGGCCCGATCTGATTGATCCTGCGCTGATGCGCCCTGGACGCTTGGGTGATGCAATTATCGAAATTCCGCGCCCTGAAAGACAAGCAGGGCAGAAAATATTAGAAAAGGCCTTTAATCGTGAAGGCTTACCATCAGGTTTAGAAGCACTCCTGGAAGAGGATTTAGTGGGGCAGCTGATTGCTAATATATATGATAATGAAAAACCATTGGCTGTTGCAAAGTTAGTTGATGGATCATCTAAGCCCCTGATGAGACAAGAAATGGTAAATGGAGCTTTGTTTGCTCAATTGGGAGAAGAAATAGTTAGAAAAACATGTATGGTAGAAATTAAAAACGAGGAAACTCCTAAAGTATCAGAATTATTAAAAATGTCTGATAATATTTTATTAGCGCAAATAGGAGTTCTTGACGCTGGTGTTAAAAACGGTTTTACGCTAGATATATCCAACTATGTTATTGATGTTTCTTTAAATGCCTAATAAGAAAAAACTATCAATAACAAGATATTAGGTTAGGAAGACGCTAGTGTGCCCTTTGGGGCAGTTCATGTTTTGGTTAGTTTTTATGTTAATGTTAAGGAGTAGTAATGCCAAGGTCCCTAATACGGGGTCCTCAGGTGCTCGACAGGTCTATTGAGGCCGTAGATTTAGCCAAGGACTCGGTTATTACGGAAAAGATAAAGGATGGCAATGTAACCTGCGTGAAGTTAGCGCCTGGGTTATGTGATCGCTTCCTGGCCAGTTCAACTCCAATTGCAAGAGTGAGGTTGACGGCAGATTTTCCAGCGGATGCGGATTTCACTATTCCTAACGGATTAACATATAGCCAAACAGAATTTGTTGAAAGAGTTGCTGTTTACAGAAATGGTCAGCTTCTTTACAATGGAACAACACAACCAACTAACGACGCAGACCCGACAGATGTTTATCCTGGTAGCGATAATTCAAAAATCAAGTTTTGCTGGGGATTAACACGGGGTGACACCATACAGGTAATCGTATTATGAGTGAACAAGAAAAAATTTACACCACTAGTGATATTGCTCTTGCTGCTTACCTTAAGTTACAAGGTCTGCGACTAATTGAATGTGGGCGTCAGGATAGTAAGTTCCATTTTGTTTTTGAAGATCCTGATGATGATGCTGAAAAATTGGCTTTAGATTTCGTTAATAGTGATATGAGACGATACGACGACGAGATGCGTTCGTTAAAGAAAATAATATATAGTAAAAAATAATGTTAATTGGAGGACTTAGATAAATGATGGCTCAGCGTTCATTACTCCGTCCAGATCAATTGGATTCCAACGGAAGTTATAATTTTGCCCAACTTGTCATTGACGGTTATTCGGGTGGAGACTTGCAAGATGGTTATCTAATGGGTTTGGTTCTTACCGACGGTTATGAAGGAGGAAGCGAAACCGTAAGAATTGATGCACATGATGGTGCTATCAACCAGGTGGGTACGGGTCAAGTTACTTTCAATGGTAATGTGCAGGCAAACCAGAATGTAACTATTGAGGGTGATTTAACAGTAAGAGGTACTACCACATCTATTGAAACCGATCAAATGGTTGTGACTGATCCTATTACTGTAATCAATGCTACTGGCACTGAAGCATTAGATGATTGGACAGGTTTTACTGCACGAGATACTGATGGCTACAATAGAATTGGTTGGGTGTTTGAGGAAGGCGGAGTTGATGGATATTGGGCTGTTTCTTCAGTATATAATGCAGACCCAGATGCGGTACCAAATCATGCACTTGCCTTTTTAGGTGATGGCTACACCAATGGAGATCTCTCTTCAACTGATGATGGGGATTCTGGTGCCGATAAAATTGGTATTACAGCAATTGATGGAATTAATGCTGATAATGTACAGATAGCGTTAGAAGCATTGGACGACAATATTGACATTAATGCTGGTAATATTGCAACAAACGCAAGCAATATCGCAACCAATGCAAGCAACATCGCAACAAATGCAAGTAACATTGCAACAAATGCAAGTAATATCGCGCAGAATGCTGCCGATATTGATGCTTTGGAACAGGGAACTACATATAATCAGTGGACTTTGAACACTGATGCAACGGCTGGTTCTGATGAAGATGCATGTTTCATCATGAGTGGCGGCGATGGTGCTAATCTCGTTGATGGTTATTTCTGTGTAATTACAGATTCTGTTGGCGGGGATAGGTTCCAGATGCAGTTGTACGAAGGTGGTGCTAAGCAATCTACAGATCTACACCTTGGCACCGCAAGTGAAACTGCAAGTGCTGATGCAACTCTTACCTTCAATGCTGGTAATGGTGTTGACGCATATCAGGCTTCCATTTCTCTTGATGGTAATAGTTCTGATCAAGGTGATTTGATCTATACTGCAGTTGATCACCTCTTCACTGGTGATATTCTTCCATCTGCTGATTGTACATATCAACTTGGTGATGAATCACATAGGTTCCTTGATGCATATTTCTGTTTGTTTACTCCAGCAAATTATACACCAGTTGGTAGTAACTCGAGTTTGGAAGGTCACCTTAAGGGTCTTGATAATGCTATTACTGGTGGTGGTGTTGCACTTCAGCCAGAAAGGGGCGTTTATTACATCACTAATGCTGAGGCTACTGCAGATACTTTAGATTCTAGCAGAGCGGTTGATCAGGGTACAGCCGTAGATGTTAGTGGCTGGACCGATGCAGATTTTAGAGATTATGCATGGATCTATTGGAATGGTCAGCTTCTTGTTAATGATCCAACACCAGCAGCAAATCAGGGGGCTGTGCAAAATGATGTTGCAAGAGAGACGGGCACACTGCAAAACCTTATTTTTGCTGGCGATCTTAAGAAGAATGCTGTTATTCAAATTGTCGACTTTAGATAAGGAAAGATAGCTTAGCTCTTAGCCTAGCTTAATAGGGCGGCGGCGGATGCCGTCGCCCTTTTTTAACTTTGAAAGGAGAAAGAGATGGCAGAAGAAAAACAAACAATGACACAGCGAGCGGCAGGTGTGGCTCCAAACAGGGCAGAAAGCCCAGAAGAATTAAAACTTATGGTTCAGGCATTAGAAGAAATTCAATTGTCGCTGGAACCGGTAAGAGATCAGGCGTTAGACCGCAAGGCCTTCTTTACTGGATATGCACAATGTGCTGAAGAAATGATTAAAGCCATAGTGGCAAAAATGGGATTTTTGAAAACACAAGCCACACAAAAAAAAGAATATATTAGCACAATGGAGAAAGAGGCTGAAGAAGCTGAGAAGCGTAAAAGAAAAGAGGTGAAGACTGCTTCAAAATCGAATGGCAAAAGTCGTAGGAGAGCACCAAGCGAAGACTCTCCTACATAGGAGGGTAGATGCCAACTATAGCTCTCATTACTGCTGGTGGTGTGGGTGAACACATCCATGTTGAGGAAGACTTAACCAGCCAGATTGATGGTAGTAGGCTTACATTTACCACCAGTCAAGAATATGAGTCAGGGTCTCTTCGTGTAATATACTCTGGAGTATACTATACGAAAGATAATGATTTCTATGAAACTGATGCGTATGGTGCAGCGAGCACTACTCAATTCACTCTATTCAATGATGATCCTTTCCCTCCTGAACTAGGTTGTCCACTTTTCGTAGTATATCGCAGATTAATAACAGTGTGAGGTTTTTAAATGGGTTTGATAGGTCCATTTCAGCCAGGTGATGTAGCGAGAATTCCATTGGAAATTACTATTAATGGAGAGGCTATTGCTATAGTTGATCCAAGAGTTGAGCGTATAGTTCTACCTGATGGTACTGATGCTCCTGGATATCCCAAGCCGATGCAGACTATTAAATCTGGAACATATATGTTAGAGACTATATTTAATACAATTGGAAATTATACTGCAATTTTACAGGGCGAGTTGGGTAATAGAACTATAGAACAAATAGCTGAATTTGTCGTTGAAAAGCCGTTCGGATATCCCCGAATTGAAATTGCTTGCGACGACTAGCGGAGGGTATAAATGACTACCACTACCAGACAGGTAATAGTTGGGAATTCTGTAATATTGGAAGTTGACATTTGGGACGCCAGGGGAAACAGAATTGATGCCGACTCTCAACCTATGGTTTCAATTATCGATTCAAATGGGGTTGTGCAAAGGGATTTGTCAAGCACAGATGTTGTACGGATTCAAGAGGGAAGATATCGTTATATCTATTCCGTTGCTTCAACTGCCACAACTGGTGTGTGGGTGGATCATTGGCGTGCTACAGTTAATGGTTTTACGACTGATAGTCGTCTTAGTTTTATTGTATTAACAGCCAGTGCTGATATTGAAGTGGCTGGTGATCAAATTGGAGACCCACCACGCATTACTTGGAGTGAAGAGGAAATTATTGGCATCAATATATTGCTGGAATGTTTGGGCAATAGGCTTAAAAATAATTTGCAAGTAGAAAGTATTGATGCATATGGAAACATAGAATATGTGGATTGTCATGTATTTTCGAATGATGAGTTGGTTTGGTTTTTAAAATGTAGTCTTAGTGAGTTTAATCAAACACCACACTTTACAGATTTCACTTTTGCTGATCAAGTGATTTATCAAAGATTTGGTCATATAATTGTAGAAGGAGCATGTATTTTAGCATGGGCGGCACAAATGGTGATTGAGGCTGGAAGGGAGTTTACCATTACTGATAATGGTATCACTATGAACCCGCCGCCGTTATCGAGTGTTTTAAATAATGAATTGGCTCAATTCGTTAGCAGACATACTGAGATGTTGAAATATATCAAAACAAGTATTAAGCCACAACCAATTGGGTTTGGAGGTTTTAGAGTCTTGGCCGTGAGCCCAAATTACATGAGGCTTCGACACCTCAGACAAAGAAGAATTGTATAGGAGAAATCATGTTAGTTAAGAAAAAGATTGAATATTTAGGTATAAATAGTCCGAATACGCCCGCTCAGGTACGAGTGGAAGTTGCTGGATTAAAACAAGCCATTAAGGTCGCTGAAGAGTTGATTTGCCGATTAGAACAAGCCGTAGCAATTGCTGCTTTAAACAATGAGGAGAATCATGCTGAACGCCAAAAAACAAGCAAAACAGAGGGTACAGAAACAAAAAAGATTGAGGGAAATGAAGGGGTTAATACGGAAACTTAAAAATGCTGTCAAGAAAGAGGAAGAGTATATTGAAAAATGTGAGAAGTATAACAAAGATGTAGACTTCATTGATGATGTAAATATTTCTTTTGATGATGAGTTGGATGTTTCTGCCAAAACAGTTAATGGCGAGATTTTTCTGAATGGAAAGTTGTTCGACGAGGGTGAGTGGGATGACAAGATGCGTTATATCATCCATGAAGTTACTCATTGTTTTCAACAAGAGGCTGGTAAAGTAGACGGTAAGGTGGATAAAGATAACTATTTAGATGATGATAATGAGCAAGAGGCTTTTCGTGCACAGATATCTTATATGGCGGATCACGATTCTCCAGAAGAGTTGCAACGGTATCTGGAACAATTGTTAGACCATCATGATATAAAAGGGCGCGAACGCAGGGAAAAGATTAAGGAATTGACGAAAGATATTTAATCTATTAATAAAATGCTATTTTTTATAGGTATTTTAATGGCTGGTGCCAAATAAATGGTTGTTTTTACTAATTTTTCTCCATTTCGGGATGAAACTAATGTTGCCAGAACTGCTGTAGTAAGTTTTACTATGGTTGATGACGGTTATGGTATTGATATCAATACTTTAAGCGTTAAGTTTGGAACGCATCAGATTCTGAGTGCGGGATCTTTTATAGATGGTTATACGGGCAGGATTTTTTCTGCTGCAGGGAAACATGTAGTGGGTATATATCCTACCTCGCCATTTTTTGAGAGAGCATCGAAGATAGATATATATATTGGGGTAAATGATGGATATGGCACATTGAATTCAGAAAGTTATAGTTTTTATACGGCTGGGTATAATGCACCAGCATCAGAGCCAATTACAACTTCAATACCTCGTTCATGTCCACAGGCGCCACCATTTTTCCCACCAACAGATATAGGATTGGTAGCAGCACTTGATTCTGGGGTGGGCACAGAGGTAGAACTACAATGGAAAGCAGCCGCACCACATAACGAAAATAATGTAATATTTTACAATGTTTATTATTCCACAGACAGAAGTGCTGTTTTTGACGGATATCCAGACTTCATTGTAAGTGATACTGAGGCTACAATTGGAGGTCTTGCTCCAGGAGATATGCATCATTTTGGTGTTAGAGTGACCGAATTTGATCCACTTCTTTTCACGATCAGTGGTTTACAACAGGCTGGACCAAATATGTTTTTCTATCCCATGGGAACATTGGATGGATATATATCAGCATCAGCAACTTTTATTCCAGCCGCCACTGATGGTTTCCCACAATTTGGTATTATTCATTTAGGGACAGAACTCGTAAAATACGGGTCACTAAGCATTTCTCCTCCAGGTTTTGTTGTGGCTACAAGTGGGCGCGGTTATGCTGAAACTATTGCCGAACCTCATGCAAACAATATTGCAATCAGGTTATTCGGAGGAAGAGAAGATAGTAATACAAAAATCGTCCTTGCAACCCCAACCTTTCAGAAACCAAACTATGCTTTAACTTGGGTTAGATCAGATGGTTATGGCGCTGATGGCTATCGCGATGGTTACGATGGATATGATGCCTATTATAACGCCGCTCTGGGAGCAAATCGTTTATTTGATGGATATGATGGTTATTACAGACATCATGGTAAAACATATGATTCAATCACCACCGATGGAACCAATAACGATAATTCCGGAACCTTTCCAAGACTTGATTATTGTGGAACCTGGAGGGCTATGTCCCCACAAAGTTTTATGCAGGGGCAATGTAGACCATCATATTTTGGTGGGGCTCAGATACGGTTTGATGATGATGGGTACAGGCACTTGGTGAAAGTTCCTGATGTTAGAACTCACATGTTACAAAGAGAGGAGTTATTGCTTGAATCCACTGGAGAGCCTTTAATACTACTTCGTAGAATGTGGACAGGTACACGCTGTCTGTGTTATATGAATAGAAGAGAACATCCGGATGCCAGGTGTCCTGTTTGCTTTGTTCCAGGTTCTTTGGTAAACACAAAAAATGGTTATATTCCAATTGAAAATGTGAAAGTAGGAGATTATGTATTATCTGATGATGGGACATATAACAAAGTAAATAAGGTTATGGAAAGAGAGTTTGATGGTTATTTACGAAAAATTGAAACACATAGCACAACTCCGCTGTTGGTTACACCAGAACATCCATTTTTAACTATATTAAGTAACCATGAAATTTCAAGATCCTGTGGTCCAAAATGTAGTGCTTTTATTGAAAACGGAGATGGAACGGCTAGACATGCAGAGCCAAGATTGTTACCAAGTAATCGTTGGTGGGCTAGAGTTACAACTCCACAAGGTAATAGGATAAGTTTAGGAACTTTTAATACAAGAGTTGAAGCAGAAAAGGTTATTAATAACTATTATATAACCACTTACTCTCCAAAACATAAGTTAGATTGGAAAAATGCAGAAAACATAAGTGTTAACGATTGGTTAGTTAATAAATGGTCTAATGAAATAAAAGATATAGATACAATTAAAATACCTTCTAATTTTACTAAAAAGACAAAACTTGGCTCTAAAAGAAATGGAGTAGAAACATTTCATCTTAATGAGGAGTTTTTGTGGATAGTTGGAATGTATATTGCTGAGGGCTCCCATGGTGCTAGGCATTTATGTTTCTCGCTACATAAAAATGAAGTAAATTTTCAAAAAAGGATTGTTAATTATTTTAAAAATTTAGGATTTAATTCTACTGTACGCAATACATCAGAAAATGGTGTAGCAATTGAAATATATAGTACTTCACTATCAAAGTGGTTTCCAGAAATGCTTGGTACAAAATGTTATAATAAGAAAATACCTGAAGATTTTATGACACTACCTAATAATAAGTTGAAAGCCTTGTTGCAAGGGATTTATGATGGGGATGGGAATAAAGCACAACTTGAAATTGGCCAAACCTCAAAAATTCTTGCATTTCAGATAATTGATATTTTGCATAGATTGGGTAAACAGCCTCTTATGAATATAAGGCAATCTGAAATTAGAACACCAAAGGGTAATAAAAGGAAGCCGTGTTATATTGTTAGTTGGGAAAGTGATGATTTTCGCCACAACAATAGAAAAGGTAAGTGGGATTTCAAAGAAGAGGTGCTTGTTCGTGTTAAAAATTCCACTTCAGTTCAGTATAAAGGTAAGGTGTATAATTTAGAGGTTGATGAAAGACACACCTATGTAGTGGAAAATATTGTAGTTCATAACTGCTTCAGTACTGGATTTGTACAGGGGTATGTGCAATTTTTCAATCCAAGACGATCTGACAAGCGTCTTTTGGTCAGAATCGATCCTGCTACCGACGATTTGAATATTGTTGATCGTGGCGGTCTTGAGCCCATGTATGAACCAAATGGTTGGACATTACCATTCCCTGCAATTAAAGATAGGGATATTCTGATTAGATTTAACCCAAACAATACAGAAGAGTTCAGATATGAAGTTTTAGATGTTACAAGAGTTCGTGCGATGTTTACTCAAACAGGTGCACAAAAACTTAGAATAAAACGTCTACCTAAAACAGATATTGCTTATCAATTTCCAGCGGTTAGAGATACTAGTCCAACTCCAGGTTCGTTGGTAACATCAACTGATAGTGGTCCTGGATTAAATGCTCACTCTCATCAACTTGTTTTAAGGGAAGGAACGGATGTTTTGAGTTTGCGTGGGGCGACTCTTGTTGCGGAAAACCACAATCATATAGTGGTTAATGGTATTGTTCAGCCTGTTTTGGGGCATACACATACTTTATAAGGAGTGTTTATATAAAAGATGACTACTAATTACCCAGGAGCAATCGACGGCTATTCTCAAATTCGCATTGTGCGTGATGGGATAGACGAAATTATTGCTGGAGATCACAATGATTTACGCAGTGCTGTTGTTGCCATAGAACAAACTTTAGGTATTAATCCGCAAGGTGCTTTTGGATCTGTTACTGCGAGGTTAAATGATGCGTATGCAAATATCGAACAGCATGCAGCAGGTAATGCTCCTCGGCACACAGATAGTCAAATTGACAGCCCTGCAAGATCTGGTGCTGTATATAGTTTGGCAGATGGTACTGTATCTTCGCAAATTGTTGAGTTATTGGGTAATTTAAATTCGGTTAAATCTACTACAACAACATTAGAAACTGCCGTTGCAGATTTGGAGAGTTCAGTAAGTAATGCTTCCATAGCGCGAGCGTTTGATGGTTTTGTAATGGAAGGTATGGCTGTTACACAATATGCTGGTGGTCCGAATGCTGCTGTTGCATCTGGGCGTGTAACTGTTGGTGGAACTTATGCTACCTATTCTGGTGGTCATATAACTGTTAGTTCAACTCCTGGCACATATTATATATATGCGCGAATAAGTGGTGGGAGTTTAACCCTTGGCGCTGCTACCTTAGCCTCTTTACCTCTAGATCCTGAAAACTCTATTGTGTTACTTCATAAAATTACACACTCTGGTACAACATGGAGCAGTGATAGTACGGAAACTGCAGACATACGTCGTTTTGGAATGTTTGTTAATAATAAAAACTGCTTTACCGTTGGAAATACCCCAAGTGCTGGTGCGGATGGCTATGGGTGCGATTTTACAAGTTTAAGAGGTGCTGTTGAATATGTTAGAGTGCTTAATACTAGCACAAAATCTCTTTCTACAAAAAAGATTATGTTATCGAGCGATATTGAAGTGCAGACTGCTGATGCTAATATTCTTCTCGACATTGAAGGGATGGAGATTGATGGTGCTGGTCATAAAATAACTCTTTCTGATGATGAACCTATATTCCTTGTGGAAGCCGATGATATTTGTATTAAGAATTTAGTACTTGAAGGTACAATGGGCAGCCCAAGTGATGGTTGTCTTGCCAGAGTTGGATATTCTAGCACTGTAGATGGTACGCGTATTGCTGATTGTGTGGGATCTGGTTTGCCATATTTCTTGCGATGTGGCGATGCTTCTGGAACCACAGCCATGAATACTGCAGTAATTTCCAATAATAATATTGAAGTGCTTACTGGTGGTATCGAATATGTTTCGTCTACTAAATATCACCAATCCATTAATTCTAGTATTATTGAGGGCAATAGGTTTTCTCAAGGAACTTCGTTTAGTGCCACCTCATATAGTGCGATTAGAGTGTCTATGGATTGTGTTGTTACGAATAATGTTATCCAGGGTGGTTTTGATACTGGAATACTTATAGGTAAAGGTGAAAGGGGTGTAATATCCAACAATGTAATCATTGGCTATTCCTCTTCCGCCCTGATGAATAATGGTATAAGCGCTTGGACTGATGACACAGATGACGATACAGGTATCATTATCTCAAACAATATAATCAGAGGTGTTGTTAATTATGGAATTGATTGTGCTGCTGGCACTGCAGACGGTCAATATTTTATAGTTTCGAATAACCTAATAGATAATTATGAAACAGATAGACCAGCAACTATGGTTGGAATTAGAGGTACTGCCAGCAATGAGCAAACTTGGATAGTTGGTAATAAGATAACAGCACCTGGTGCTTATGGAATAACAGATGCTTTTTATACTATCAATAACCAAATATTGGGGCACACTAGTGTTACGACTACTACGGCAGCAATTAATAATGTAACTGGTCTTATTGGTAATATGGCATGTAATAACCACATCTATAATTGTGCAGGTGTGGGTATTGCTTTGCAAGGGGCCGATAAATGTATTGTAACAAGCAATCTCATAACTTCAAGCAATTCTGGTGCGACAACTGCTATAACGAGCACAGGAACCGAAACTGCTATCATTGAGGGTAATATAATCAAAGATTATGCATCTTGTATATCTATGGTTAGTGGTCAAAATCTTACAGTTTCTAATAACAGGTTGATAGATTTTTCTACCAACGGAATAGTTTTTGATGCCTCTGATGAGTGTATTGTTATTGGGAATTGGATTGTTGGTGCTGGAGGAAATTCTGGTACGGCAATCTCTGGTTTTGATGCCGGATCGATCATTGCAAACAACCATATTTCTTATATAGGTCAGGGTGGTGGTGGTTACTTTGCAATTATTCCTGAGAGTAGTTCTGCAGATAATGTAGTAATAAGTAACAATGCTTTTAATAATATTAGGTGGGGTGGGATTATGGGTTGCACAGAAAGTGTTATTTCTGGCAATTCATTTTACAATGTATTTGATACTTCGATTGATTGTGATGGTGCTGCCGAATTGTTAATTGCAAATAATGTATTTATGGGAGTTGGAAATTCTGTTGCAGCAATAGCAGATATAGGAAATAGATCGTCAATAAATGGAAATTTAATTAGTCTTTATGGAACGGGTGATGGGGATGAAACAATTCGAGCAGGTTCTTCCAAAACTTATTGTTCCATCACAAACAACACAATTATAGAATGTAGAGGCGCTGGTATAGATTGTAATAACGGAAGTTTTTTCCTTGTTGCTAATAATTATTTGCACGGTAATGGGAGTAACTCTGGCGATGGTATTATAAATGTAGAAGAGTATTCTTCCATAGTTGGAAATGTAATAGGATATTATGGAAACCTAACCTCCAATAATGCCATTGAGACAGCGGCCGGTGCAGGTAAAACAGTAATTGCTAACAATTATATACACCACCCCGGCTCAGGGATGGACACAGTAATATCTCTAGGTGTCGAGACATATTACTTTGTTGTTGGTAATAGTCTATTAGATGTGCCAAAAGTGGGTATAGATTGTGGTGTTTCATCATGGTCCGTGATTGCTAATAATTTTATCAAGGGGGTTTCTTCAGGGACCACTGATATGAATGCGATCCTTGGTGTAGGGAATGCTAATCTTATACAAGGAAATTATATAATCAATCCCAATTATAATGGAATCGTAGTTGATGGTAGTTCCGTTTACTGTGCAGTAAATTATATTTATAATGCAAACAACTATGGAATTCACATTCGTTATGCAACCTGTGATAACTCAAGTATTATAGGAAATTACATAACAACAGGTAACCGTGGAATACAAGTAGATGGTGCAGACCATATAGTTATACATGATAATAACATATATCCAACAGGTAATGGAATGGAATTCAATTCTGTTGAATATCTTTCCCTACACAACAATTATATATATAATGCCGGTGCCAATGGAATTGTTTTTATTGATTGTCTATTCGTGTCGGCATGTTCTAATTTCATCTATAATTCGGGCGATCATGGTATGGCTCTTTCTAGTACTGGTAATGATTGGGTTGTTAGTAATAATTATATTGGTTCGGCAGGTGATTCTGCAATTCACGCTACTAGCGGAACATTTTTCCGTATGCGTTTTTCTGGTAACTATATACATGATCCCGCTGATGTTGGAATACTATTAACAGCAGGTAATGCTGTGATTAATGACAACATTATTTATCATAGCGGTTTGTCGGGAATGCAACTTTCTGGCAATGGGCAAACTATTGTTGGTAATTGCATACATTCCCCTGGAATTAGTGGAATTGAGGTAACGTCTGGAGGAACGGATAGTGTAATTAGCAACAACCACATAACTTATGCTTATTTCGGCTACGGCATACGCTTAAACGCAAATGCACATAGATCAAACATATGTGGTAATATAATCCGAACTGCATTACATGGTATAGAAACCCTTGGCTGTGATGATTGTGTTCTTTCATCAAACTTGGCTTATGATGTGACGAACAAATCATTCTCTGTTGCGGGCGGCGATGATTGTATTGTAATAGGAAATAGATCAGTTTCTTCAGGGTCAACACCATTAGATTGCTCAGTATCTTATGGTACTCTTATAATCGGTAATTGGTTTGATACCTCGACAATTATTAACGGAGCCAATTATTTGGTAATAGGTAATTTATGCGAAGGTGGAACGCCAGCTGGTTGGAGTGGGCCACCTGCAGGTGTGATTGTATCTGGTACTAACTATGAGACATATGCATAGGAGTTATAAAATATGGAATGGGAAATCAATAATACTTTCATATCCGCAGTTGACGGCTATGATGGTTATGAATTTCATGGGTATTTAGACGGTTATCTTTCAGATGAAAACTATTTACAAGAAAGTGTTTTCGCTCTAAGTATAGCTGACGTTTATAGTTTAAAAAATACAGTATATGCAAAGTATAATTATTATACATCAATAGAAAGTCCATCTGATAAGATTACTAGAAGGATTCTTCGTCTTTCTCAAATGAAAACTAGATTTGATGGTATTATAGCTGGATTGGTAAGAGATGGTTATGACGGTTATTAAGAAAGGAGATATGATAATGGACAAGGATTTTATACTAAAAGTTATTAGAGATTTTGAGACCATTCAAAAAGTAGTTTCCACAAGGCTTGCAGAACTAAAGGCGATGGTGGGCGACTCAACTTCTAAGCCTATTAAAAATGATATGTCACAAGAGATTGAAAAAAGGAAATCTGAAATGATGGCGGAAATGGAAAGAATTCGTCAAGAGGCTTTGGCATCTGCACAAGCCAGCATGTCGCAGATTCCTAAAGATATGCCTATGGCACCGGGTGGTATCCCAGGTATGCCAGGTGGGATGCCCACTGTGCCTGGAGCCCCACCTTTTACACCGGAAACAATAAAGCAATGGAAAGAAATAAAAAAATCAGAGGAAAAAGATGGTAAAAAAGAGTGATTATGAATATCAAAAAACCCAATCACGCAAGTGGAAATTGGTGCTATTAGTGATTCTATTAGCCACATTGGGAACTGTAGTGCCACCAGTGATTAGTGCGTGGGTTTTTGGGGCACTAAAACCTTTGGTGATTATTTCAGGAACAGAATATGTTTCTGTTTTAACACTAGTGGTTTCAGCATACTTTGGTGCAAATGTTTTTCAAAAGCATGTTGAAAATAAGGCTTCGGCATCATTGGAATTGAAAGCGAACATGAATGTATCAGATGGTAATAATGAAGAAGGAGAGGCATAATTTTTGGAGGAATAAAAAATGGCTGACAGCAACTATCCTAACAGCCTAGACACTGATTTGGAACTCCCGCAAGTAGATGATAATATTACTGAAATCGGCGGAGAAGCGATCAATGGTTTACGCAGTGCAGTGTTTAATATTGAAGAAACTTTAGGTTTGGACCCACATGGTGCCGCTGCTGATGTTGCAACTAGGTTGGATCAATCTTTAAATCCAGATGGAACCATCAAGGCTTCAGCACTAAGTGCCGTTGGTTTGGTTACTTTACCTATTACGAACAGTCAGATTGCGACCAACGCTGCAGTAGAAGAGTTAAAGTTAGATCTTGATTATTCTACGGTACAGTTAAAAACATGGATAGACGAACTTAATGTTTTTATGCGTTCTGTAAACGAAAAGGTAATTGTAGATATTTTCAACTTATCTCAGCATATTGCACATCCGAGCGCTTATGGGCGCCATTGGACGCAAGATATTGATGGATATACTGGAACCTATGCCTCCTATAATCTCCAGGGAATAATTACAGATTTAGATACACGCATTATCGATCATGTTACTGATCTTGTTGATGCCCATGATGCTAGTGCCATTTCTGCTGATGATACAAATCTTGATTTTACTGCAACCGATGTGCAAACCGCATTAGAGGGTTTGAATGATTTGGGTATTACTGCAGTAATTAGCCATCAAAACAACCAACATGGAAATGGTATTTTACGCACTCAAAACACAAATCTGAATAATAGCGATCATAATAAAGTTTTAGTTACTGCTACATCTATATTAGGTGGTGTTACGGCAGGTGATACCAGTATTCAGTTTTCTTCCGCCCCGACAGGGCTGGCGGAAGTATTGAGAGGGGATGTTGTAGAAATAGATACTGGAACAGACACCTATCGTTTTGATGTTAATAAAATAGAAACTGGATCTCCTAGTGTTGTATATATTTTTGGTAATATACCAGTAAGCGTTGGCAGTGCGACAGCGACCATATATCGCACTTCTGAAGAAACATATGCTCCTTCGCCGCTTATTTTAACACTTAGGCAAACCTATGAAGGTGGTTCGGCTGCTGGTGCAATAGTACAAATGATACACCCTAGTGCTCCCTATTTATTAAGTAACGGGGCGGATCCACGATCGCTATCTTCAACTATTAAAAATATCAAAATAGCCTGGTCAGTTGGGTCGACAACCGGGGAAACAGAGGAAATCGATGTACATAGTATGATGCAAAACTTTGCGCCCACAAGTGGTTATCCAATTGGCACATGGACAGTAGAAAACTTTGTCGTAGCTCTCAACAACTTGTTTAGGGCAGAAAGTACTTCTGGAAGTTACTCAGGTTCGGGATTCCCTTATCACTATCCATTGATTGCTTTTGCCTATAAAGGCGAGATAGGAATTGCACTTGACGAAGGGGTAGATGGATATGTGGAACTGCGCGCAATCGAACCCCCTTCATCAAACGGTGCATGGAGCGCTTTGGGTTTTGTTGAAGGGGATAGGGCGTATTATGTAGAACCCCGTAGTTGTTATATTGATGGCTATGAAATCTCTTCTGTTAGAAAGATTATCGATACTACTGGTGAAATCAACTCTGCACCAGACGGTATTATAAATATGGCAGTCAATCCAACTACTTCTGGAGTTCCAGAGGCAGGAATAGTTAGGTTAAAAAATAGTTCCACAGATGATGGGACTTATGTTTACAACAATATATCAGTCAACACACTGCTTATCGCAGAGCATAATTTTGTTGGAAGCGGGGGAAGTATAGATGTTGAAGTTTATGCTGATTCCTTTAGAATTAAAAATGAAATAGATCACGTTTTGTATGAACTTTTTGTGGATGGTTATGAAAATACATCTGTAGAATTGCGAGGAGCGGAGAGAGTAAAATATAGGGCAGCAAATACGGGAAACCCAGAAGAGTGGTTTGATATTATTAGCATTTCTAGAAACCTTGGTGCTTCTGAAATGCGCATATATATTGATGGTTCCGACAATGTTACTCTTGGTGAACGCTCTGGTCTTATTGGTATAACTAATCCTGGCGAGAGTGTCAATTTATATGGCTGTGGTGAAGGTTATGTTTTCAAACTGTATGATGCTGGTGGAGTAAACTATGTTGAATTAATGATTGTAGATACTGGATTCTCGGGCTCCACTAATGGAATTGATCTTGATATCTTTGACAGAATTAGTGAAGAAAAATACATTCAAGTTGGTACTGTTACTTATAACGCTGCAAACTTAACTACAAGTTTATCCCACTTGGAAGATACCAGGGCTAAAGGAACGGTTAGAAGAAAGGACATAGGAGAAGATTATACTAGAGATTATGTTACCTATCCAGTTTCCCGATTAAGGGGTTGTGGTGTTTTCAGAGGTCTTGAAATGTCAGGGGTGGGTGGTAGTACTCTTACAGTAACTGGTGGTGAAGTTCTGGTTGATGGGATTGTGTATCAGATTGAGGGAAGAGATTTTGCTATTCCAGAAGATAGTGCTTCTCTATATTATCTCGTATATGTGGATAATCAGGGCGTCTTACAACTTCAAAGAGATAATTACCATGCTTCTGGTGTTCTCACCACGCCTGAAGATTATAATGTTTCCGTAAGTTCTGATAAGGCCTTTATAGGCGGTTTATCTGTCAACTCTTCAAATGTTATTACTTGGATTGGAGACTATCGTCGTTTTGTAGGAACAATTGATGAAAAACTAGAAATTACAGTAAGTGATGACCCCAAATATGGATCTTTTACCTCCCTACATTCTGCGGTTAATTGGATTGGTCTTCAAGAAACTGGGGGCGGATCCCCATCATGTACTATAACAGTCAAAGGTCAACTTACCGTGGATTTATCTGACACTGATAATTATCCAGTTCCCCTACCTTATGGGTGTACTTTACGGGGAGATGGCCGAGCCACTGGCTCCCTTGCTTCAAAGGGAGGTAGAATATTATTACAAAACAGTGGTGCTAGTTATGCTGTAAATGTGCGTAACGGTATAGTTAGGGATTTGGATTTTCAGTTTGACTCTGGTGCCTCTTGTTCTTACATTTTATCTATAGGAGATAATGGTGTAGTGGAACGGTGTCTCTTTGATAATGTTTCAACTTCTGCACTTAATTTGTCTGGCACCAGTATAAGGATAATAGGCAATAGGTTTTACTACATAAGTTCTGGTACGGCAGCAATTGTTAGTAGTGGAACAATGACTGATGCTATAGTTGCAGAAAATTATTTGGATGTTGCATCTTCAGGTAGCGCCTTTATGAATCTTGGGAGTAATGATTTAAGTTACTCTTTTGTTCGCAATAATTATGCAAAATTTAGGGCAACAGGTGTATTTATAACATGTGATGATGTTTCGTATTCTACAGTTGAATCAAACACCATTCTATTTACCGGATCTTTTAGTGGCACCGGAAACCGTGGCATTGATGTGGATGATTTTACTTATGTGCGTGTAGTGAATAATACATGCTTCGGAGTGGGAACTTTTATATCAGCTGATACTATAAATCAAAGTTCTATTAGCGGGAATCATTTTAATAGCATTTATCGTTTTATTCAGGCTATGGGTGGCTTTATAGATGTTATTATTGATTCGAACATCATCGTTTCTTCTCAGAGTATGGATGATATTATATATGCTTTAGATTCAAATTATGTTATTATTACAAGGAATGATTTTCAACTAAATGGCACGGTGGGGTCGGTTATAGATGTTGGGGGTTCTTATGCATATTATGTGTTAATACAAGGTAATAATATTACTATAGGTACCTCCAGTACGTCGGCTGGCGATATGATTGTTTTTGGCAGTTCTGCAGAAATCACGATCAGCGACAATTTTCTAGGTGCCTTTGCAAATCAAACGCCAGCCAACAGCATAATCCATTTTTCTGGAAATATAGACTGGGCTGTAATTGCGAATAATGTCATCGAGAATATGGTATCATCCTCACTTGGAATGCTATATGCATTATATTTTAGTAGTACCGGCAGCACTGGTAATGCGGTTGTCACAGACAATACTATTTTAGATTTCAATGGAACCGGTGGTGCGGGAATTAAGGCTACAGAACATATTTTTAAAATAAATGACAACTATATTTATAACTGTTACAATTGTTTGAACTTGACGAGTGAGGCGGCAATTGGAAATATAATTTCCGGTAATAGATTTTTCAGTTCTGCTAGTGCAATTACTGTTTATTTGAATTGGACAACAGCATCTGACGAAGGCAGAAATATATTTACTAACAATTATGTATATAATGATACAGCGACTGCGGCACCTTTAGTCCAAATTAGTGGCGCTCAGAATAAATGGAATGTTATTACAAACAATGTACTAGAATTTGGGCAAGCTTCTGTCGATAGATCCTTATTGTTTGTAGATGGCGCTTTTCATGTGATCTCAAATAATGTTTTTGTTGGTGATTCATTCACGCACGCGACTTATGCTCCAGTATTATGTTATGCCGATGATACATTGATTTCAAATAATGTTTTTGCCATTGATATTGCATCTGTTACAGCTGCCACCATGATTAAAATTTCGGGTGCAACAAATGTTGTTGATTATTTTAACAAGGGACAAACATATCAAGCAATACTTCCTTTTTCAAATTCAGATGGTGATATGACAAAAGACATTGGCGTTACCAGCAATGTGGTATTATATAGTACCACGATTGGTGATGCACAGGTTTTGGAATTTACTGCAAGAGATGTTCCTGTGGGAGCAGAAATTACAACAATAGAAGTGCTTATGGAATCTGCCCTTAGCTCTAGCTGGGATGCTTTGACGGTAGCCCTTTACGAACGGGATAGTTGGGATGAGCCGACAAACACAACTCAAATTGCTTATGATACATTTAAGGGAACAAGTAGCACACCAGTAGTAAAAACTATTAGTTCGGTTTCTTTTGAAATGGGTACTAAGCCAGTATGTCTGAAGTTCGACTCGGAATATTCATCAAACCTATGGATTTGGACTCCCAGGATCACTTACATTTTATAGGAGATATAAATGAAGTCTGGAATAGAAATGTTAGAAGAGCTTAAAAATTCTGTTGATCTTTTAAACAAAAGATATGAGGTTGTTGAGCAAACCATGAAAGAAATTTTAAACAGAATGAATGGTTTTCAGCAACCTGTTGCATCAATGGAAGAGATGAAGCCAACAATTGCAAGTACGGTTCCGACGCCCGTGCTACCTTCCAAGCCAACTATAGGAAGTTTTCAAACTTCGAAAAATAGTACAACAAAGGTTATGGGGAAAATAAAGCATGAAGGTAGAGCGCTGATCGGTGCAGAAGTTACCGTGAAAGATTCTGCTGGTAAGGTTGTAAAAGAAACGAGAACCAACAAGGCTGGAGATTGGATGTGTTTTTTGCCAATGGGAAAATATAACGCAAAATATAGTTTAAATGGTATTTTGGACACATCTGTAGATTTTCAGGTAACTCCTGGGCAGACATTATTGAGAGTTGCACAACCAAAATCGTAGGAGTATGGTGAATGAGTACATCACATAGAGTTTATTCGGATTTGTTCCAACTATCTGATTTTGTTCAGCAAGTTGCCGTATCACAATCCAAGAATCTCATTATAGATGTTTTACGAGAATACTTCAAACAAGATACATTTTATAGGTATTCAACGGATGGTTTTGGGTTTCCATTGACACCTAATGTTACCGATTTGCCTCCAGATATTCAAGAAGAGCGCACAACTCGTATTTTTATTGGGGACATCTTCCGCTTCGACAAGAGATATTGGCCCGCAATTGTAGTTAGACACGCTTCTGGAAGAACCTATCATGTAAGTTTCAATCAAAATTATACGACCAAATATAGACTTGATTTGGTGGTTGATGGTTATGGAGAGCGTTCCTATATTAGAATACCAACGCATAAGGTTGTTGCGGGCGCTTGGGATCAGAGTTTTGATGTTCAAATCGCTGCGGAAAGTATTCCAGATAGGGAAGAATTAACGGATATTGTATCCTCTTTCTTCATTGGTAAAATTCGCCAAGAGATTTATGAATCGGGACTTTTTATTCGCAATGTAAATATTGGAGGGGAAAGGGAAGAGGATTGGGGCAACGATAAGGTATATCTGCAAAACATCACTCTTGATACATATTCTGAATGGCGACGAGAAATTCCAATCAATGCTAACGATCTGTTGGAAACAATTAATTTCTGTTTCAATTATGGACTTTTTGGTGGTGAGAATTTTGCCACTTCAACAACTCTTGTAACTACAGAGGATAACACCATAGGAATAGATGTTTAGTGTTCCCATTTGCGTAGAGCACAACAATTCTTACATAACATCACATATCCTTCCAATTCATTTCTAAGTCTTTGCAAAGACATATTTTTTGCCCTGCCAATCGAGAATGTTCCTTTTTCAGAGTAAAATTCATATACGGGCACAGGATATGAGATGCCACAATCATGACATGCCCCGCCATACATTTGGATTATTGTTTCCAACTTTTCCTCGAACTTTAGTCTTTTTACCAATTCTTGACAAGACATACAATAACTAAAGGGTTTTCCGCTATCCTTTCTTTTATAAAACTCAGATGTTTTTTTGGTTTTTTGGCATCTTACACAAAACGCTTCACCCTCTTTTAATTGTATAATGTACGGTCTGGTATTATTACCTTTTAGCGGCGAGCAATCCATACAAAACTTTCTGCCTGAAAGATTATAAATTTGTCCTTCTATGTTGATTTTATTAGGAAAATCTTTCCCACAATTTTTGCATTTTGGCATGATTTGCTCCTATTATTATATGTTTTTATTGATAGCAAAAATAATTCTCTCACTACCCACCTGTTACGCAAGTGTTTGAAATTTAAATTCTATCAATAACCAAATATATACTTGAATAAGTTTATTGTAGTTAAACCTCGGTTTTCCTGCAGTTTTTAGCAAAATTGAAAGGAGTATATATCAACAATCAAAAATAGTTGGAGGATTGTTTAAATGGCTAATATCCCTGGTATTTTAGGTTATATTCAACCGCAAACCATCGCAAGAGTAAGAACTCTTTCGAGGGCTGTCTCTATTCCTGGCGGTCTTAGAGTGCTAAGTGTTATTGGTGAGGGCTTAAGAGAAGAAGTTCTCATCGATTCTGCTGCTGGAGATGGGACTGATGGATGGGATCCTACATTTACAGTAGCATCTGATGGATATGGTAGGTTCTTTAGGACCGCTAACTATCCTTTGGTTGAAAACCGTTCGGAGCTATATTTGAATGGCTCAACATTAAGAGTTTTAGAAGACACTATTGATGGAAACTCTTTTTCGTCATCTTATGATGCAAGAATTGACCCAACTACTGGAAAAATTGAATTGCAATCAGCCAGTTTTGTCGATCAGGGTGGAGAATATTATCGTGCCAGTAGCAGCAATACTGGGGATGGTTACCTATCCGCCCTTACACTTGCAGATACAAATGCTCCAGCGGAAACCTGGACCATTCGTTGTACCAGCGTTTTAAGAGATAGTTATAGTGCTCCTATAAGAGGTGAGGCAACATTTATTGCCAGCGGCTCTGTTAGCGGTCAACTTTCTGATGAATATGGCCAACCATACACATGGAAAAGTGATGGGAATGCGGTAAGTAATGGGATTATCTCCTTTGCTATCTATAATCTGTCTCCTAACCAGCCATTTACTGTTGGTGATAGGTTTACTGTGGAAGTTAGTAGCCGCGTCCTCCAATCACGAGACCAACTAGAAGCACGCTATGTTGCCACGCTCGATCTGAATGATGCACAAACCTTTACTGATCCAAGTAAACTATTTGATAAGCATGGTACCGCTAGCACAACCAACACTTTATCTTTGGGAGCACAGATGGCTTTTGAGAACGGCGCAACTAGCGTTCTTGCCATTCAGGCCAAGCCACCGCTACCACGAAGAACTTCTGAAGTTGTTCTAGCAGTTTATGATTCTATTACGGGAACTGGAGGTGCATCAGGTAACTCTGATCCAGATGATCTCATTTTCTATGTTGATGCTCCTGGAAAACCCGATACAGATACAGAAGTGTATTTCTTCTTACAAAATACAGATGGAACGGAAACTCAAATTTTTCCAAATAAGGTGAGTTTCTATGATCCAACTATTACTGCTTCTTTCTCACAATATGAGACTACAGGCAGTTCAACAAACCTTTTGGCTGATTTCATGGACCCAAATCAAACTGGTCAACCGTTTAGTTATACGGTAGTGAGTGACGATCAAATCGAGGCGGGCGCATCTGATGGTCAAATCACTCCAATTGGTGTTGGCAGTACTGCTTGGTTCTACAGCGCATCTGCACAATTTACTGCCGCTGATGCATATGCAAGCCCGGCTAAGGAACTTGACTTCCATAACACCGCAACCGCCAATTTGGGTCGCTATGAGATTATTGCAATTCAAGATGAAAATACTGTCAAGATTCAAAGGGCATCTGGATCTTTTGTAACAGAAACTAGTGTTTCTTGGCAAATGCTTACCAGTGGAAATCAATCCCAGAGAATCCTGTTCACTACAGACCTTGCTCTTGCTCAAGGCAAGGGGCTTCGTATATCCTATATAGACTACTACGATGCTGATTTCTTCGATGCAAACTGGGCAGAAGTTCTTGATGTTCTAGAAACTCAAGATGCACAAATTCTTGTGCCCCTTCCAACACAAACTTTCTCTGCTATTCAGCAAGCGTTTAGAGTACACTGCGAGCGTATGTCTTCTCCATATTACAAGCGTGAGCGCATGCTTCTAACTGGTGCTCTACAAGGTCTTGACCCAGAACATGTTACTGGTGAATCGATGGCTGCTGTCGAAGATATTGGTATTTTGGAAGGAATTCAAGGCGATGACCCGGAAGAGGTTTTGGCTGGAAATATTGAAGATTTGGCTAACTATGATGTTAGTGTAAACTTCGGTGACACTTATCGAGTTGTGTATTTCTATCCAGATGAAATTGTCCGAGTAATTAGTGGCTCAAGAACAACTTTACCTGGTTATTATATGGCCGCTGCAGCTGGTGGTTATCTGGCTGGTGAGCCAAACATTGCACAGCCTCTTACATTTAAAACATTGGTTGGTTTCACTATTCTTAATGATAAGATTTTTAAGGAGACCGTGCTTAATTCGCTTGGTGATAAGGGCATTACCGTTGTGCAACCAGTTACTGGCGGCGGGAGAGTTCTTCATGGTAAAACAACCACACAGAGTGGATATCCAGAAGAAGAGGAAGTGTCCATTATCTTTATTCGTGATCAGGTTGCAAGAACCATGCGCCGTAGTTTCCAAGCATTTATTGGACAACCAGAAGATCCTACATTGGGGCCCTCTCTTACAGCCAGGGCTATTTCGTTACTAAATGCGTTTGTTTCTCAGAATCTTATTACCGCATATCGTAATTTGTCAGTAAACCGTGATGAAACAGAACCAAGACAATGGAATGTGGTTGTTGAAGTACAGCCCAACTATCCCGTAAATTGGATCTTTATAGATGTTAGTGTTGGTTTGTTTTAAGTAGTGAGGTTATAAATTTATATGCCCTACCCAACTTCTGGCAGTCTAATAAGTCCCAAAATCCACAGCGGTCTATCAACCCAGGTTGTTATAAAGGTTGGTAGAACCACTGTTGGAGCGATTCAGCGATTACAAATACAACAAAATCGCGAGATGAGCGTATGGGAAGAGATTGGAACAGATGGGGTAGTTGAAATTCATCCTAAAGGTGCTGCCAAAATATCGTTAAATGTTTCAAGAATTGTTTTTGATGAGTTGCGCATTACAGAGGCTTTTGCTCGTGGGTTTGTTAATTTGCAAGCCCAACGCATCCCTTTTGATATTCAGATAATAGATAGATCTTCTAGTATGACTGAAACGGATGCAATAATTCACACACTGCATAATTGTTGGTTTAAGAGTTATGCTCCATCATATCAAGCCGACAATTATATAATATCAGAAGAGGCAACATTGGTGTGTGAATACATAACGTCTTCAAGACAAGGACAGAGTGTTTCTGTTGGCGGGGCTCGCGGGGTTACTTACGAATATGATACAGTTGAAAGATCAACTGATATTAACGGAAGACGTGGCAGATTGGATTCTGCTGGACTATCGACAAGAACTTAGATGAATGTTTATGGAGGATAATATATAATGTCACCTACCTATCCAACTACAGGATCGACACTGAATAGCAAAATTCACACCGGTCTGTCTACACAAATCATCGTGAAGGTCGGCACGGAAACTGTTGGAGCGATTCAGCGTCTACAGGTCACACAAAGCAGGACTCTCGAAAGAATCAGAGAAGTTGGGTTAGATGGCGTCTTGGAGATTGTTCCAAGGCAAGCAACCGAATATGAAGCTACAATTTCACGAATTGTGTTTGATAGGTTGCGACTTCCTGAGGCTTTTGCCAGAGGGTTTATTAATATTAAAGCACAATTAATACCATTTGATATTTTGGTAATTGACCGTACTAATGGTGATGGAGAAGGGGCGGTTTCGCATAAACTGACTAATTGTTGGTTTAATAGATATTCTCCTACCTACCAGGCTGACAATTTCATTATTACAGAAGAAGCAACGGTTTGGGTTGAAGATATTAGCACAACTCTTGGAACCAGTGAGGCTAATGCGGCACAGGGTGGTGCTCGTGGTGTAAATTATCAAGTTAATGAGAGAGAGCGTCAAACTGATCGTGGTGCTGGTGGTAGCTCTGGAGGTGGTTTCAGAGGAACCATGGATGTTCCTGATCTTATTAACGCTGCTTTTGAAGAGTAATAAGTTTTTCGACGGGGGCGTATCAGCGCCCCCGCCTTCTTTCCCTCCTTTTTTAAAATGATGAAAGTTCTTTTTTTAACACTCCATGTTAAACCAAATAAGTAGAGGTGTATAATGCCAGAATTGAAGCATAGTGTCTTTGGTACTGTAGGTTCATCTGAGCCTAAAGTGTCTGAGCAGAAAGAGCCAACTCGTATGTCTGTTGATGATCTCCAGTCTTTAATTGAATTAGGTTGCGTTCGCGACCAGGTTGAAATTAATGGAAGAACTTTTTCCATGAGAACTCTGAATGCAATGGAACGATTAGAACTTGCAAAGTTTTTGGGTGATGAACCGACCGCAGAAAGATTGTTTGATTTTAATACCAAACTGCTTGCAGTATCCATTGAAACCGTAGATGGCCTTCCATTTGAAGATTTCCATTCTAATCCTAAATTAGATCCTATTCAACGCAAACAGGAATTGTTGGCTGTAATGCAATCTCCGGTTCTTGGAAAACTGTTGGAGTTTTATAATGAAATTACAGAAAGATGTGATGCACAGTTTGATCTAGAAGAAATAAAAAACTAGCAGAGGGGTCATGGCACCGACTCCGATGGAAACTTTGTAAAGCATTGAGGGTGCCCGTTGATCATAAAGTTTTTCAACAATCTAATGATGCTCAAATGCTTTGGTATCAAATTCAAGTTGCTTTAGACGATAAAGATCAATTTGAAATATTAAGAGATGTAGCAGAACATAATGCTATGTTTATGAATCCTGAGGGAGTACAGCAAGTGAGAGATGCAAGGGAAAATACCTATGAAACTCCTGAAGATGAATTTAATGATATGCTTAAAGATACATTTGGTCGAGATATACCAGAGGTGCCAGAAAACGAAAGAGTTTCATTTAAAGATATCTTAGAACAGCAGAGAAAAGACAAAAGAGTTGATCCATATTTGGAGATGGAATTAGACGAAGTTAGTTTTATACCACTAAAGTGAGGCTTTATAAATGGCTGACGATCCAACCACTAGTACCATAACTCAGGAAGAATTAGATAGGCTTAAAGAATTAGAACAAACAAAGGCACGATTGGTGGCTCAAGAAGCAAAATTACGGGCTGAAGGAACACTAACAAAAGAGCAAATGTTGGAGTTCAGTAAGGCAATTGCTGCGGTTGATCTACAAATTGGAAGTTTGAAAGATAAATTAAGTGTTAGTGAGCGTATGAGCAGGGAGTTGGGTAGTGCTGTAGAGTCTGTTAAAAAACAGTTTGGTGCTTTGGGTGGACCTCTTGGTGCAATTGTCCAACAAATTGGTGGGGGGCTGGTTGATGCACTTAGCAAATATGGACATGCTGCAGCAACTATAGGATCATCCCAATATAGAGATTTTGTTAATCCTTTGCAAAGTGGTTCGTTGGCTGTTTTAAGTTTAATTCCAGGAGTTAAGTCTTTAGATGAAGCAATTTCTAATTTAAGAAAAACACAAACATCTGCTCGTATTGCTGCTACACTTTTTGGTGTCGAAATTAAAGAGGCCGATCGAGCAGCAAGTGAATATCCTCAAGCGTTACGCAGATCTGCTGCGGCTACAGGTATAACCACTGAAAAACTTAATGAAATGACACAGGCTATGCGTATTGTTCCAGGAGCACTGCGTTTGGCACAAGGTGGGTTTGCTGGCATTACTGCTATTCAAAAAGAGGCTATTCAGCCGATGGCAGTATTAGCAACCGTTAGTTCGGCTTTTGGCATGACCTCTACAGAAGCAGCAAATATGGGTGCTGAAGCCTGGAAAAATTTTGGGCAATCGGCAGAAGATACTGTGCGCCAAATGGGTATTATGGCAGATGCTTCGCGTCAAACAGGAGTTGATAGGCGTACGGCACGAGAACAAATTCAAAGCGCTAGTTCCAGTTTGGCCATTTTTGGTCAACGCACAGGGGCTGCGGCCGGTACATGGACGACTTTTATGTCAAGTCTTAGAGGGGCTGGAGTTCCCATCAGCGAAGTAGGAAAAATTGTTGAGAGTGTAACGCAAAGTATTGCTGGTATGAGCGTTCAGCATCGCGCTTTTATTGGTATGATGAGTGGTATGACGCAAGGTCGTACGGCTTTAGGTGGCGCGTTACAACTTGAACTAGCAATGAGATCTCCTGAAGGTATGCAACGCAATCTTCAATCTCTAACATCCACCTTAGCACAGTTTGCTGGCGGTAAAGTTATAACCCTAGAAGAAGCGGCACGCAATCCGCAATTAGAAATGCAATTTCAATTACAGCGACAAATGCTTGGCAAATTGACTGGCATTACTAGTTCCGAACAGCAAAATAGAGTATTAGAGACTCTACAGAATGTCCAACGGGGCGGCATGTCTCAAGTCGAAGGAAGTCGCGAGTTAGAAAAAGCATATAAAGAAGGTAAAACCATTCAAGAGCGTAACCTTTCAGCACTACAAAGAATTGAACAAGTTTTAAGAGCAGGGTTTGGTCAAGAGGCTGATGTTCAACTAGAAGATGTGGATGAGGCTTTTAGAAGTTTACGTGGTGTAGGACAGGATGTTGGTGGTGGCCTACGAACGGCAGTAAGGCAAATTGCTCAGGCTCCAATAAGAGGTCGAATGGCTGGCACTACTGCAGCAGAAAGCGCTTTTGAGGCGCTTGGTAGGCAGGCCAGATGGGGTCCAAGAGGAGCGGCTGAGGGAGCGGCTCGCCGACAGGGAGAGCCAATGCAATATGTTAGCAGATTAATCAACAGATTGACCGGCGGTTTGTTCGAAAGATATGGACGAGCCCCGACAGTTCGTGCGAGACAGCCAAGGAGACCGGCTGGAGAGCCTATTCCAGCCAGAGTTCCTATGATTTTGCGTGCCCCTACAACACAGCGTCGAGGTGTTGTTCCAAATATTAGAACCCCTGCAAGAAGAGCGAGAGGGGTTGATCAAAGGATTGCACCTACGGCAAGAGGTACAAACCGTGCACTATCTGCTTTGACAACTGGAATGGCAAGAAGAGATGGCCGTAAGGTGCAACTTATGACAGAACTTCTCGGGGTTGTTAAGCGCTTGACACCTGCCGAAAGAACAGCAGTACCTGAAGCACTATTAACTCGTGCTCCTGGAGCCACACCGCCTGGTGTACCGACTCCCGTAGTAACTACGGAAAGAGCAGGAACAACCTCTACCATTACAGTTAAAATAACTGATGAGGGAAGAACAGATGCGAGCAAAAAGATACATGATGATGTTTTGACAGCCGTTTATAAAAGCGTATTGGGTGTCAACTATTAGGAGATTTAAATGGCTTTTGATAATAGGGTTCTGCCAAATTTAAGTTCTAGTGCCAATACCTCTTTAACAAACAAGGTAGAAAGTAGAGAGGGTAATCTAACCCTTCCTGATATTGTTGCTGAAAATCCGCAAACACCCCATGGAAGACGGAATAGGCAGTTGCTTCGCTGGAGAGTGCCTGGATTGGGATTTGTGGATATGTATATTAACCCACAACAACTGCAAATTCAGGAAAAGAAAATCATCCAAAAACAGCGTACAAAGGGTGGATATATAATACAATATTGGGGAGAAGAATTAACAACTGTCAGAATAGACGGCAATACTGGTGCTGCAGGAATTGAAGGTATTAATATCCTATACAAGGTATACAGAGCAGAACAAAATGCTTTTCAAGAAGTCGAGCAAACTCTCGCTGATAGACTTAATTCGCTAACACGTACTTCAACACTTGGTAGTTTTGCAAATAAGGCATCTCAACAGGGTTTAGGCGCTGCCGCAGGTAGTCTTGTCAGCGATATGCTAGGAGGAGCCAAAAATCCCCCACTTCTTCCAACTTTAGGATCTCTTGCAGTTGCAGTGGAATTGTATTATCAAGGTTGGGTTTTTAAAGGTTTTTTTGAAGATTTTAGTGTTACTGAATCCGTTTCTAATGGTGTAGGTCTTTTTACTTATAATATGACATTTACTGTCACAGAGCGTCGTGGTGTTCGCACAAACTTCATGCCATGGCATAGGCAACCTGCAACACTCGACAGATCTTCTGGCAACCCTAATGGATTTAATAAGGCGGATGCCAGATCGACACCCTTAAGTTTTGGTGGAGAGGAATAATGGCAATAGTTTTTTCATCTCAGGCAAATCTTTCTGGTTCGGGAAACATTCTTGGAGATTTAGCAGATTCTTTTGGTATTCCAGGTTTCCCAGAGCCCGATACAAGAAAAAGTGGCATAACTTCTGACATAGAATCTGTTCGTAATAAAATGAACGATATTGTTGGAAAGTTAATGGGAAAGAAAGAGTCTTTTGATCACAACTATGTTGGAAGTGGTAAAAAGGAGGTTATAGGTAGCGGTTTGGAAGGAGGTACGGCTTCACCTATTGAAGAGGCTAATATTAGACAAGTTTACAGTCAAACACCACAACTTAGTGTTATTATAAGGAAAAGAGCATTTTCTTCTCTAAGTCACCTTTATGACGGCTCTTTAATGGATGGGGCAGAAAAGTGGCTTTTGCGAGCCACCAAACGTTTAATAGAGCGTAAGTGCTTTATTATGGCTGAATATGAGCGTCTCATGAAAGTAGAGAGAATGTTATTGGCTGGTGCAAGTACCGCATCAGTACTAGCCTCATTGATATCTTCTTCTCTCGATGACACAGACACGGGTTCGGAATGGGGTGAAAGTGAAAAGGCAAATGAGTTTACTTCAGCGGTAGCGTTGGAGCGTATTATAGAAGCCAGACAGCCTGTGACCGTATCGACATTTTTCAAAGACCCAGAAAGTGTTGGGTTGGAAGATTTGGGTGAAGGAAGTGGTGCTTTTGAAATAACTACCATTTCAGATTTAAATACAAGTTTAGATATAGATGGTAATGGATCATGCTCGTTTACTATTGAAGACCCATATAAAATTCTTTTTGTAACCGAAGAAGATATTGAAGTTTCATTAAGGGAAACGGCGCCATCAAATCTTCAATCTGCACATAAAGGAAAACAGGTAACAACATTGTTAGAAAGCGCTCAGGTAGCAGATGATTCTCTTACTGCAAGCAGAAAGGCAAGGGGTGTTAGCCAAATTACCTTTTCTGTTAGTATGAGTGGTTCTAGTGGTGTTAGTGCAGTTATTGATGCTTTAGGGTTTGAACTTACCACAAATAATTTTGATGATGTGCCAGAAGGATACGAACTTAATAGTTTTGAACGAACGCTATTTGGAACTGTTATGGCGGGGCTAAAAGCCTATGATCAAATGGTAAGACTCAATATCTTAAAAGGAGTTAATGCTGCAAACAATTCACAGGAAATGGCTGAAAATATGTCGTATGCTCGTAAAAGGATGCGGTTATTTTATCTTGGAAAATCAATTATCCAACCAATGGATTCGATAAATGTTTTTCTTGCGGGCGGCACACGCAAATCTGGTGAAGGAGAGGATGTCACAGAAGATAATGATATATTCAGTCTCGATGGCGCAATTAGTACGGCTGCTTCTGTTTTATCCCATTATAGAGAGGATGGGCAATTAGATCAGGGTCCAGACGAAGATTTGCTCAGAGAAGAGTGGGAGGAGGCGGGAAGTTTTCTTACTTTTGAAGATTTCAAAAAAGTCAGGTCTGTTCAACTCAGCACCGAAAGTAGCACCCATGTTTTCGGCGGTCTTGTAAAAACTGTAGTAGATAAATTTGATGCAAGTTCTGGAAAGTATACTATGAGTGTACAGGTTGATTCAAACATGGAATGGCTTAAAATATCTAGGTATAATAGCCAACCTTCTTTAGATCAAACACAAGGATTGGTGTATGATCCATTTACTCCATTTACCTATGAAACTGATGCAGCCACAGGTTTACCTACAGGTGAACCAAGATTGCTACCCGAAAATGAACGCCTGTTGAATAATGACTGTCGTAAAATTTTTCACGATACTGGCGTCAAACGAGGTAGTGAAGTCAAAGGGCTGAATGACTTATTAGTGGATGTGCAACACTTGGGCGGCAACTTAAAAAAAATGTTTCATCATACTCCAGGTCTCAAATATAGATGGAAAGATGGGATTATGACTGCCATTTATGACATGTCGACCACAAATCCTTTAAATGGTAAAAGAGTGGATTATAAACAATTGCGCAGGGATGTGGGTTTATTTACCTCAAACACCCCATTTGATAACATGGATGCTGCTAATATTATTAGTGTAATGGTGACTGGCCAACCGTATAATATTAATAGTTTTATTCAAAGTGCTCTTAATAGCGGTACTTTTATTACTGACACATCTCTTAATAACAAGAAGAGTTATTTTTCAAGCCTTCTCGATATTCAAAATTCTTTTATAAGAACTCATGGTAGTTTTGCTCCTTATAAATATTTTGCTGTTGATCCTGATGATCTTGCAAAAGCCATTTTATTACAACAAAGATTAACTGGAAAATCAAGTGAAATGCAACGACTTCAAACTCAATACGCAAAACTTGCGGATAAGGTTGCTAATTTTTCTGGGAAGCAAAGTGCTGCAATAACAAAACTTTTGTCTGGTTTAAAACAGAAGCGTTTAGAGATTAAATCACAATTACAGCGCGCTTCTACTGAATTCTCTGAACTCACAAAAACCGGAGAATCACTTAAGGATAATGTTATTCAAATTGCTGGAAATGATATCTCCTTTGATCTTGCGGACATTGATGGTTTAGAGGATTATAGGCGCTTTGGAGATAGGTTATTTCATGCGACATTGCGAAGAAGAGAAGATGTTATTTATAACCAAGATTCCAACTATCTTATAGTATCAGACGAGTATGATAAAGATTATGATATTCAGGCTTTTGTTTTGCAGTTAAGGAATCAAGTGGCTGATATGTGGGAAAGTTCATGGCAATCTGTATATCAATTGTGTCAAACTGTAGCAGAAACGCTTAACTTTGAGTTTTTCTGCTCTTCGCAAGGTCATTTAATCTTTCGACCACCACAATATAACAGAACTCCTGCTTCTGTATTGGCGGCTATGTTATCCTTTAGCAAGGATGCTGGTATTACAGTTTTCCCTGAATTTTTGACAAAACTCTTTCGCTCAAGGGAAGAAAGTATTATAAATGATATAAATATAATAGAATGGAAAATTATCAAGAATGCTGCTTTATTAGGAAAAACCTCACTCCCAGATATTCATCAACTGATTGGATCGAATATAATTTTTCTTAAGGATGATTCTTTTGATACGCGAGCAGCTACCGATGCAAACGCGCCCCTAGACCCTGTGGATAGGATGAATCTTTTAGAAAATGTAAGAGCGAGTAATCAAGAAACGCAGGCTTTTTATAAGGGGATATTTTCTGCGGCTCAGCAACTCTCTTTATATAAAGAACTTGCTGGAGAGGAAACTGTGAAGTTATCTGTAAGCAGACAACCATCTGAAAAGTTGTATGAAACGGCTACCCAGAATATAGCTAAACTATCTGGACAGCCTGTCTCCAACCTTCAAGAATATGATAAAGCAAAAGTTGGAGTTTCTCGCAATGGCTTGTCAACACCAGCAACTGATATTGCCAATTTAATTTCAGATATTGCAGGTTTGGTTAGCCAACGCTCCAAACTTTTGATAACATTGGAAAAAATATTAGACCAAAATATCGAGATGAATGAACTCAACTCTGATGCCTCAAACACACTTAAACAATCCAGTTATTTAAATGTTGCGAAACTTTTTGAAAAAGGTAAGGGTGTTTATAACAAACTTATTGAAGATGATACTAGAAATGTTATAGGTCACTTATCTGGAGAAAGATTTATTATTAAAGATGAACATATTATAAATGCTACATTCACAGAGCAGCCACCTTCTATGACAGTGGCTGCGGTTTCTGGTACTGAGCCTATAGTTGGAGAGGGGCAGGGGAAAATAGCAGGTATGCCTTTATATCTTGCCTATGGTGTAGATTTTGATATGTGGCGTCAATATGGCTGGCGTGGACAGAAACCATTTGAAAAACCATTTTTTTGGAGTGCTGATAAGCAATGTGCACCATATGCTGTGATGTTGTTATCTCGTCAACGAAAAAATATTATCACAGGTACGATAACGGTTATGGGAAATGAATTTTATCAGTTGGGGGATGTTGTATATGTTGCAGACAGACAGTTGTTGTATTATGTGACCAAAGTTAGTCATACCATTTCTTATAATGGAGATTTTAAAACCACATTAGATCTGAAATATGGCCATGCACCTGGTGAATATATTCCCACACCACTGGATGTAATTGGGAAACTTTCCACTTCTAAGTCCAAAACTCAAAGCGCTTTTAGAATGCGTAGAGAAAAATCACAAACCAACATTTTTCTTGGTGTGGTTAGATTTCAAAAAACAGAATACGAGCAGACACCTGGAACTTCAGATATAAAAAAGGCAATGCTTAATGGTAAATATGGAAAAGATAATTTCAGATCTTTGGTAAATTCCGTAGTAAAGGCTAAAAGGGAAATTGAAGAAGATGATGCTGAAGAAAGTGCGCGCATATATGTTATGACTTACGCAGGAGATGAAGACACTCAAAATACCAAAAGAGAAGTAATATCCAAATGGTTCCAAAATCCAGAACGGCCCACAACTTCTGGAAATAAAATTGGTATGCCATCGGTAACGACTTCGCAGAAAAACACAAAAAAACTTAGCGATTATAAGATAGATTCAAAATTCATAAAACACGAGCATTTAAGATTATGTTTGCCAGATGGGGAAAAATTCACTGAAACTGAGAATACTTTAATTAAACAGTTGAAAATGACTGCCTCACAAGAGGCTATCGCTTTTGATGAAACATTGGAAAATGTGGTTGAAATTCGTTTGCGTAGAGCACCGCCAGGCGGCTGGAGTGATTAATGGTATATACTGCATCAAACCATGTAAGATTGGCAATAGTCTCGGAAATTGATCACGAGTCTGGCATTGCCTACACTCGTTGGTTAGATCAGGTTTCCGATGATGGCCCTCGCATTCCTATTCCACACCCTTATGCTGGACCAGGCGGTGAGGGCATTTTCATAGGGTTGCAGAAAGACAGTATTATTGCAGTTGATATGACATCATACGAACGATACATACCTGTTGGAATTTTACCATATACTGGCAACTATGGGGATATAAGTAGCACCGACGAAGCAACTTTTAATAATATTGGATTCCCCGTTTTAGAACAGGGAGATATTATTCTTCAAGGGAAAACAGGAGCACAAATTACCTTACTAAATGATGGTAGTTTGTCTGCGGTTAACACTTTTAACGAAGGTATAACTATTAGTGGTGATGTAGACGATTCTTTCCGCTGTGCAATTGATGTACACTCACCAGTCCAATATTCTGTTTCACAGGGCGGTCTTAGGGCTTTTGGTATAGTTCGTAGAGATGTCCGCATTGAGGATAGTGAAGAAGACTTTGCTGATTTTCTAAAAGATATAGATTCCGAGGCAGTGCTTGAAGAGGTTGGCAGAGATCCTAGTAAACAGATTTCATATATTTCTGGATTATCAACAGCCACTGGTGCAAGTACTAGTGATGATAAAAATTTCCGAAACCCGGCTTTCATAGAAGATAGAAAGGTTTTGTTAGAATATGGGCGTAACTGGGAAGTAGGGACATTTGATGAAGAATTAGCTCGTTTGCGTAGCGATTTAATTCCACAAGGAGATTTTGAACATCGCAGAGAAAGAAGGAGTAATGCTTTAAGTTTATCACTTACATATCCAAATGAACTGATTGAGCAGGTTAGTGGAACATTGGTGGATGTTTTTGGAAATGTTTTGGATGTTAATAAAAATATAATTCCTGTTCCATCTGGAAAAGATGAAAAAGAATTGCTACTTGATATGTTTGAAAAGACTAGACATTCAGTAGCATATCACATGGAAATAAATACCAAAAAAGGTTTTGCTTATAGAGAAGAAAGATCCAATACAAAAAAACCTATATTGCTTAATGAACCTCCAGATCCTACCACATCTGCTAATAATGCTAAAGATCGCAGTCGTTGGGCTTTGCGTGTAGATAAAGAAGGTTTAACAACCATAAACATTCCGGCTACTTCCGAAACTGGCAATGTTCCTTTACTTACTAGGCAAGAAACTTCCAGTGTGTTGGAGGTAGATGAAAAAGGTGTTGTTCAAGATAAGGCAAGAGAACTGTACGAAAGTAGAGAACTTTTTAGAAATGAGAACAATCAGGATATTTTCTTGGATCAGTTTGGACCTGGCGGAATTACCATTAAGGGCGTTGAGACAAAAAATAGGTTAAAAGGTAAGACAAGTAGTTGGAAAGATGAAGAAAATAGCCAAGCAGCCCTGCCAGAATTTATACAAGCAGGTACAGCCTTCCATGATATAACACAAACCGCTCAGAACCTTTTGGAAAAAGATATTAATAAAAAAGCATCAGATATATTTGATGATTCTTCTCCAGCCGTTGGTTTGCCTGCTATTTCTTCAGAGATCAATGCTGAAGTTCCTAAGGCTAACACAGATGTTGCTACTCGTGATTCTACAACAGGTTTGGTGAACGATCAGCCAAATGCTGGCGGCCGAAGTTTACAACTCAACCTCGATGGCAGTTTGGAAACTTCAATAGGGGCCAATACGGTTGACCGAGTGGCTTGGACTTTGGATACGGCTGGTGCTCTTGTGGCAAGGCTTGGAAGAGACAGGCAGGGTCGTAGTGCAATAGTTCATACGGATGGACATGTTGTGTTAGAGGTTGGTGGCTGGGATTTTGTAGGTGATGGTACTAATGATCAGGTTGATACGCGTTTTGTTGGTCGCGGAGAGAGCCGTGCAGATACTTTACCTGGCGACCCTACAAGATTTAGAAGTGGTAAAGTAGTTATAAAAATTAGGAGAGCCAATCCAACAAATACTGGTCCTGATGCAGATGGTGATGATCAGTTATTAATTATAGATGAAACTGGAATCACCATTAAGAGTGTTGGACAGTTAAACCTAGTAAGTGATGGAAATATGTCAATAAAAAGTGGTGCCCAATTAATTTTAGACGGCGAGGTGGTGCGCATTTATGAGCACAACTCTCGTTTTGTTACGAAATCTGGAAGACGCATAGCGTAAGGAGAAATTATGACGAAACCGAGTAACCCAGACCGAGTTCCTCTTCCCGATGATGAAATTGAAGAGACATATTCGGAATTAATAGATGAGTTGCAATGTACTTGTGCTGCAGGCGCAAAAATTCAGGCTGCAACATTGCCAAGTGCAACAATTAATCTGGGTGACATTATTGCCGATCAGACCAGAATACTAACTGCGTTCACATCAGCATATAGTATCATTACTGTTATACTTCGTATGATTTCTTGTATTATTGATGTGATTTGTGCCCTGGTGAGTCCCTTTTCTTTGATATTTGCAATCATACGTTTATTTGGCACATGTTTACCAGATTTCATTTTAATTTTTCCCCAACTTGCTATTCCAGCAAAGATTATTTGTATTATCAAAATAATATTATCAATAATCGATTACATTTTGAATGTTATTATACCAATTATTGAAGAAATTATTGAAAATATTAGCAATCTTGTTGATGCGTTTATATTTGGCAACACTGATGCACAGATTGCTGTAGCCTTCAAAATCGCCGCGCTATTTAAAGAGTTATTGAACATTATTGGAATCTTAAACGCTCTTGCTGCCATTTGGGAAATGATTAAAGTTTTGTTAAATTTAGGCATTGCTTTACCATGCGGTGGTGGTGGTGGATCTTGCGTCGATTGCGGTGATAATTGTCCTCCTGCAGTTCAAGAAACCAGTCATACTGGAACAGACGGTCAAATGATTGTAATTTTTGGAAGTGATGTGTTTACTTTCCAAATGTATTTTTATTCGGCTACTAAGCGCAGTGAACTTCTAACATTGCAAGATTATTTTCCAAAAGGTTTAGATTATACTGAGTTTAAAGATGAGGAAGATTTACCATATACTTTAGATGTAGACGGTAATACATATGCTGTTACTTCGATTGCTTCTAATGGAATGATGACATTATTTCAAATTATACCAGACATGTCAACTGATGGTTATTTATCACTTACTTATGGTGCTGGTTTACCTCTTCCTGATCCAACCAAGGATGTGCGTTTGGGAACGCCAACTGGACAATTTACATCTTCAATGGAAAATGCAAATTATGTCACTCTTAGTGATACTGATAGTGCTGGTTATATTAATGGCGGCACCTGGAAAATTGTCCAAGTATATGATTCATATAATGCAGTTTTAAGAAGAGAAGATGGAGAAACTTGGATAGCAAGTAGCGAGGTTTACTGGAGAATTGCTCCAAGTGCGCCTTCCACAGGCACAAATAAGACTTTTAGTTTTAACATTAACCATACAGAGTTGATTAGACATAATGTAATTAATCTGGGTTGTCATCCAGCAGTTAAAGTGGAGAAAGATGCTTTAAGTGCACGGTTTTCTGCTATAGCAGATAATTATGGTGCTGGGCTTGGTCTTCCAGATTTACCAGATTTAGATGGTGCAATTAGTAGTGTTACAGGTTGCATTACAAATGTGGTACCAACTGATGTGGATTCTCAATATATTCTTGATAATTATGATACCATAGCCAATCAAATTGTGCCTATGGGAGAGTGTATTGAAAACACCCTTAATGGTTTTAGAACTGAGTTGATTTCTTATGGACAGGAAATATATCCAAGATTATTTGACCCAGAAGCAACGGCTGAGTCATTTACAGCCTCTCCGTTATTGCAAATTGTAGGACATAATATAGATGTTAGTTTAACGGCTTATGATAGGTATGGTGAGATTTTAGGTAGAGGCTTTCCAGAAGATGTTGTACAGGCAGAATTTTTTACATCTGGTGGAGAAATTTCTAGTGCTACAGAGGTTTTGGATGCATATGGTGTGTCAACTGGGGTATATACTTCAATACTAACAAGCAGTGTTCCAAGAACAGCAGTTATAACTGCCAAAGTAGCTGACACATATGTAAGTGAGTTTGATGGATACAATCTAATTACCAAGGAAATTGAAGTAGAGTTTATTACTACTTCTGAAATGCAAAAACGTAGAAGTGCCATCATCGGTGAGGTTTCTTCTGAACCCCTTGGTGCTATATCGGAGTGATAAATGGCAGAATTTGCTGATAAGTCGACACTTAGTAAATTTGATATTATTAAGTTTGCAAAAAACATTTTATCAGAGGTTGAAGAAATTCGTGCTTTTGATGGTCTTGCGGACGAAGAAACGGCTGATAACTTCAAAGTGCCCAACGAGTCCAGAATAAATGCCCTTTTTAGGTTAATTGGACTCCCTATGTTTGTAACAGTTGAAACAAAAGTGAAGGGTGAAAAGGGAAGGGATGCTACTGGCTTGCGACATATGTCACCGGGATATTCTGCACATAAAGATAGAATAAAATTTCTTGATTATAATATTAAAAATGCGGAAAAGATTGGCGATGATGAAATATCAAAAATTCTAATTGATAGGGAGACTACGCTACAGAAAATGGAAGGTTCTATTGGTGGCGAGGAAATGAACAGAAAGATGGCCCTTTCGTTAACGATTCCTATGTCATTGGCAGCCAATGTGCCAGATGAAGATAATAAGTTGGGGAATACTGTTGGTAAGGGCGAAAATCAGCGAGAGGTTTATAAAAAACTTTTCCCACTCATTACATCTTATAGGGAGATTTTACCAAAGAAAAACGAAATCGCCGTGCCTTTTACAACAAAAGAATATCGCAAAATCAATAGCACAACAGAACTGCAGCGCCCATTTATTGAAACTGTGGCACGAATTAGATTGGTTACTTCTGATAATGCTGGATCAACTGCTGATACAGACAGGGAAACAGAACAACTACAATCTTTAAGTGGGAGGCTGGCTGAAGATGATTATGAAAAAATTGTTAAGGATTTTGCCACTCTCAAGGCAGCAGATATCCTTGAAGTTTTCATTTTAAATAAACTGTTTGTTTCGTTGGAGCAGTTAGCAAATAAGTGGGTAGAAATAAAGAAAAAACAACAACTGGCGGCAAAACAAGATGTATTCAGCATTTCAGTGAAAACCACTTCGTCAAAAAGAAACCCATTGGGTAAGAGAGTTGATGTGTCTGCCGATTTAACTTTACGAAAAGAAGGATCTGATACTGGAAATAGATTAGCATGGTTGAGAAAAAAGGAGGCGGAAGAGGAGGCATTCTTAAGTCTTCTACCTTCTGATAATGTTGTTGATGCACAAAGTACTAGTCCAAAAACCGCTGTCACTTCAAACACTTCGTTTGGGGCTTTAATTAATGAGTTTACAGATTTATTAAATAACAATTTAACTCAAATAAAAAAAGAGATTAAGCGAGAAGAGGCTAGAATTAAAAAAAATATACAATCCGTGGAACAGTTAAGATTGGAAGTAGATATGATGACTGGTGAGTTTTCTGGGCTTTCTGTGCCCGATGTTGTTGCTTTAATCGCAGGGCTTTTTCTAATCAAAAAAGAAGATTTATTAGCCCTTTTGGATGAAGAAACTGTAGATATAATGAAAGAAGATGACACTTTAAAGGGTGCAGTTGAAAGTCTTGGGGTAACAATTAGCCCCTCTAGTGCCTACACGGCTGTACAAAATTTGGAAAAAGCAGTAAGTGGTGTTTACAAAATACTAGAATTGTACGCTCGGGCTTTAGAAGATAAATCTAAGAGAACAAACAGAAGAGGGAAGCGCAAAGAGAAGAAGCAACAAAAAACTGAAACCTCTTTATCAGGAAGAACAACTCAGGCTACTTCATAACGGAGGGTTAAATGTCTTTCGATCTGAAAATAACAAATAACGATTTGGCGTTAAATCCCGATGGTACCCTACAAACTGTCACTAATAATGACAAGTTGATACAGGATATTATAAAAGCCATACTTACACCTATTGGATCAAATAAGTTTTTTAAGTGGTATGGTTGTGCTTTGGGTAGTCGTGTTGTTGGACAAGCACTTGACGCAACCCTAACTCAAATAGAAATTCAAAGATCTATTCAAGATAGTTTGACAAATTTGATTTCATTGCAAAAAGCACAGGCAAGACATCAATATGTTTCTGCGGGGGAAAGTATTGCGGCAGTTCAAGAAATTTCTGCCCTAAGAAACATGGAAGATCCACGACAGTACGAGATATATGTTTCCGTGCTAACAAGAAAACTTACAATAGCAGAAACTACATTTACTTTGAGGGTTTAATATGACAACTTACAAAAGTTTTAATGATTTGGTCCTAGACATTTTAGACTATCTGCGTCTAACCCAACCGAGCTTGGATGTAAAACCTAATTCTGTAGCTCGCGATTTATTCGTTGATTCTCAATCATTGCAGATTGCAACATTATATGATGCTTTACGAGAAGTCGCAGCCATGCAGTCTGTAGCAAATGTGACTGGGCAAGATCTTACAAACTATGGGGCAAACTTTGGTTTAACTCGGCGAGCTGGTACTAAAGCAACTGGAACAGTTATTTTTACATTTCGTTCTATGGACAATGATGTTACCATCTCGGCTGGTTCTGTGGTTAGAACCAGAACTGGAGTTCCCTTCGTTACTGTATCTACCACAACGGCTTTAGCCTCTCAAAGTAATGCTTTAAAAGCAACCGCCACACGATTAAGACAAAGTTTAGACACTGCTGGTATTACAGACACTTATGCTTTAGAGGTATCTGTTGAGGCACAAAGTACTGGGTCGGCTGGCAATGTGTCTAAATATTCGGTCACCAGTCATAGTGTGGCTGGTGTAAATAATGCAACCAACTTAGCATCTTTTACTGGCGGTACTGATCAAGAAGATGATTCGTCCTTTAGGGCAAGAGTTTTGGCAACTTTTGCCGGTACAAATGTAGGAACTGCCATAGGATATAAGAGCATTGTCCTTAATTTGGCTGATGCAATTGATGCCCTAGTGATTGAGCCTGGTGATCCACTTATGACGCGTGATGGAAGTGTTGTGGTAACCAATGATGATGGTGAACTGATTGTCTCTGAACCTGGAACGGGAGGTAGAATAGATATTTATGTGATGGGCGAAAATGCACAGGCTGGTATTGATAGTTTTGTATATAACGATCAAAGTGGCCAAGATGATCCCACAGATAGCGATAATGATTACATTTTGGGCCAAAGTAGTCTAACAGCAGATACTAGTTTAACTTTAAATTCTAGGCGTGTTGCAACTCTTTCTGGCACAGCAGATATTCCATTACAACCAATCTCCAGAATAGTTTCTGTTAGCGGTAGCCTTTCTGGACCGAATTTTGTAGAACAATATTTGGATTCAGTTGGAAATTTACAAGGCAATTTTAAATTAACTACAGATACTGGAATTGCTGGTGGAAGTTCATTTGGATTAGATAAGTTTTCGTGGACATCAAGTTATATTTCTTTAACAGATGAATCTGTTACTAAAGGTACTTTCAATGGTATTGATGGGCTGGCTTTTACAGATGTGTTGGAAATTCCAGCCATTAGGCAAGAGATTCAGGTAATTAACGAAAATTCGGTTGTTTCAGGTTCTTCCAGACAATATGTTACCACCTTGCATACACCTGTTGTGACGGTTACGCGCGTTTATAATCTAACAACAGGGGAGCGTTACACAATCGCTGATCAAGATCCAGATGGAACTGGTGATGTGAATACAACCGGACGCATTGAAATTAGTGGCAGAACACTTCCAACAGCCAGCGATATATTACAGGTTGATTATTTGTGGCAACATGAATTTGATCCGCATATAGATTTTGATAATTTTGATCCACAAGATTCTTTAAACTCAACTCAAGATTCTGTGGAATGGGGGTTTTCCAACTATATTAGAGACGAATTGGTAACAGCAAATCTTGATTCCTATAATAACCTTACCATAGATGTGCAATATCCTGTTACAAGGGTGTTAGGTGTTAATACTTATATTTCAGAAACGGCAATTGTACAAAGTTCGGGTACAGGGAAAACTTTAGAAGTAAGTACGGCTATTTCTAATATTCACTATATCAAGGATACTTCTATAAGCGGTTCGCCTGAAGTTTTTAATACGAGTATAGCAGACGGTAATTTTTCCAACAAACTTATTACACTACCTTCTGATACACTTGCTCAAACGGGTGATCAGGTAACTGTGGTTTATAATTTATCTGATATCTACAGCACCTCTGATGGGTATGTTGGATCTGTTCTTAATGATGTGATTACCATTTTACCCTATACCGCCGTTGCTTCTGGAACTTCGGTTTTAGTTAATTATGTTGCGGCCTTCCGCAATTTATTGCCTACAACTAATATAATTGATCTTCCAGTTTCCAGTGATGGGTTGAATTCGTTTACTGGGGTAGATGGTTACCAGCCCGTACAAAACTCATATTCTGGATCAACTGTTGTTTCCAACAATCGTCGCTCACCGAGCATTTTAAGAGCAACTACAACAAACTTACCTTCCGAGGGTACCATTCGAGTTGTTGGAACGACCTTAACTAAAACTACTGGAATTTTTTCTGCTACGGCGGATTCAACAATTGATCTTTCCACACCTATAAAAACCGTTGAGGGTACGGGTACAGTTTCTTCAAGCATTTATGTCGCCAGGGTGATTTCCGTGGAAAAGGTGTCGCTAACTGCTTCGGGAGAGGTTGAAAGTGTTGATGTGGAATATGATGTTACAAATTACCAAATCAAGAATACACAATGGGATAAAGCCTATGCTATTGAAAATACCAGCCTGAATAATACTCAGTTGCAATTAGCAAGTGTCAGTGCAAATACCTCTACTCCTATCACTACAGGAACTTCCTTGCGTGTTATATTTTATTATGCAAAAACGAACGACTATGAAGATCTGTTTTTCTCAAAAAATGGTGCAGCATATACTGATAAGCGTTTTGGGCACATCTCGTCAATCAATAGACTTTCGGGAATGCAAGATTCGGGTGGCACCATTTCTGGGAAAATATTACTTGATTCTTTCAACCAGCCACTTGTAAATAACTCATATCTTGTAGATTATAATTATACTGCTCCAAAAGATAATGAAAGAATTACTGTTAATTTTGAATATAATAAATTAATAGTGGATGCGACAGAGGCTGTTGAGGATGGTAGGCCTATTACGGCAGATGTGTTAGTAAAGGCTGCTGAAAAAGTTGAGTTAGATGTAGAAGCTTATGTGGTTGTTTCTAGCGCCTACACCGAAAATAGTAGCACTGTACAACAGGATGTTGCAGATAATATTACAGCCACACTAAGTGCAAATGCTTTGGGAACAACGCTGGATACTTCTGATATTATAGATGGAGCATACAATGTAGATGGTGTTGATAGGATTAGAATTACAAGATTTAATGAAACGAATGTCTCTGGTACTAAAATTAGTATCACGGCCCAGAATAATCAATATTTGGCACCAGGAACCGTAACAGTTACAATAGAGGAGCGATAATATAATGGTTAATATTCGTGTTGTTAGGTCGGCGGTTTTAAGCAACACCCAACTTAAAATAACATTTACACATAACCTAGATACTGACATTAGCACCAGCAACATAACAATAAGTAGTTTAACTGGATCCGTTTCAGATCCGGAAATATTATCTGTTTCTATTTCTGGTAAAGAAATGACCGTCAATATGCGTCCGATAGTGGCGCGTGCTTATTATCAGGCTATATTGCAATCATCCTCCTCTCAGACTTTTCGTGGTGCCAGAGGAGAAACTTTTATAGAAGATGGGGCTACAAATTATATATTTTTCACAGGCCCTGAAGAAGAAAATGATATTAGAGATACTATTCTTGATGATATTTCTGATGTCTATAATAAAGAGTCTGGCTCGCTAATTTTTGATGCGATCGATGCTAGTGCTCGCGAGATATTAACAGCGGATCATAAAATTGGAGAAACTGAAAGTGCAAATTATGTTTCTATAGAAGTAACAAACGAAGAAATTACAAGAGGTAGTGGGCCGTATGATAGATTTTCGCACGAAGGTGTGTTTCAAGTTTTGCGAGTTGGGAGTTCTGAGGAAGGAACAACAGAAGAAGGAACTATAGAATTTTCGGAATTTCCAACCGATCCTGTTAGTTTGCAACAGATTTTGGTTTCTGGAGAAGAGGTTTCAAATTCAACAAACGATTCAAACAACTTTTTGGGGCTGATCGTAAGTGTTACAAACGGACCAGTGATTAAAGTTATCTCTGTAACTTTAACGCGTGATACTACAATATACACATACGATATAGCACAATATGGTTACGGATTATATACCAGCAAATATGATACAAGTAGTGCCTATACAGCCCTGGATTTGGAAAACAATCAAGTTCGTTTAAGCAATGAGGCTGTGGGTTCAACTTTTCCTCTTCCTCAGGGTAGTGATTTAATAACAATATCATACTATTACAAAAGGATTGGGCGAGATGTGGATGCTGATACTGTAGAAATAACCAAATCTACAGCAATAGTAAGAGAGTCTATTCCCGCAGTATCTACTTCATTCTTTTTAAATAATGCTCCGATTTTAGATAGTACTGGGGCTGTAGCCACACTTGGTGGCGTACAATGGTTGGACCCCGCACAAAACTACGATTCAACCAAAAACCATCCAGCCTTTACTTCGGAACTTCAATACAACACCTCAAATATGCCTCAAAATCCTGGAGAATTTGCCGTAAACCATGAAACAGGACAAGTTTTTGTTTATGGGGCGGATGGTTCTGGTGTTGATGGAACAACAACAATTCCTCCAGTCGCAAATTACTCTGCTCGCCATACCTATCAGGAAGGGTTGGATTACAACTTCTTTTCTGATCTGGATGAGGTTGTGTCATTACCAAATGGCAGTTTGCGTGGCGATGAAGGCACCATTGCTTTTAATTATGAAGATACTTTTGCAGATGGCACCGATTTTAACTTCAATTCTCATGTAGAAATTATTAACGAACGCGTTAATAATAGGTTGATTGATACTATTGGTTTGCGTACTCTGAATGGACCAGTAAACGAAGTATTTAGAATTTATAATGAAACAACAGGAGAAATCTATACGCCAACAAGACTTAAAGATAATGAAGTATATTTTTCTGCAACTAATCCGCCAGAAACTGTGGATGTTACGCGAGAGTCAGTTGCTTTTGAACAAG
>Ga0209536_100000305_pt1 | contig 77478 bp, 84 predicted proteins | sample DeeMarSeWOR28_12_FD_187461 | JGI IMG/M metagenome (GOLD analysis project Ga0209536, IMG submission 187461) | Marine sediment microbial communities from White Oak River estuary, North Carolina - WOR-2-8_12 (SPAdes) (version 2) | ecosystem: Environmental > Aquatic > Marine > Intertidal zone >...
GTAAAGTATTCGCGATGCATGGAGAACCAGTATCGCAGGAAAAATTCTCTTCTTCCGTAACTAATATTGAAACTGATATTACTATAATGTCATCACATGAAATTTTACCCCAATATCCTTAAATTCAAGCTTCAACAGAAAAAAAGATGAGGTTTATCTGTGAATCTCAGAATAAAACTCAGCTCTCTCTCACAAAATGAGATTAATTCAATATTAACATTCGAAACTGATATAGAAGAAGTAGCATTGTTATTTGGTGTTAGAGAAAACAGTGTTATCTCTATTCGACATGTAAAGCATGTACCTAACATAGACAATTCCTCAACTAGTTTCTCTATTGATCCATTTGAACTATTACAAGAGATTAAATCATTTGAATTGATGGGAGAAGAATTAATTGGGTTTTTTCATACACATCCTCTGGGTTCTCAACTATATCCATCAAAAAAAGATATTTCTTTCATGCATAATTGGCCATACCCTTATATTTGGATTATTGGTGGAACTTGGGCTTCAGAAAAAATGAGAATCTTCACTTTAAAAGAAAAAAATGTCATAGAGCTGGAATTTTCACTTGAGTGACCAATTGTCTATCTTAAAAAATAATTGGTATATCTGTTCCACATGACTGACATTTATTATCTGAACCAAGGCCTGTAATTTCTGTATGATATCCATCCCTCATAATTATTAAGTTATTACATATATGGCAAAATGTATTGGAACCTAAGGAACTTCGAATATTTCCTAGATATATATAATTTAAACCAACATCTTTAGCAATTTTATAAGCTTTTTCAAGTGTTTTTAAAGGAGTAGGTGGCAAATTAAGAAGTTTATAATCAGGATGAAAGCGAGAAAAATGGATTGGTGTATTAGGACCTAAATTTTCAAATATCCAGGTACACATTTCTTCAATCATCGTATTTGAATCATTTTTTGTTGGAATAATTAAATTAGTAATTTCTAAGTGTACTTTTAACTCTTTAAAAATAGTACATGTGGTTAAAATCGGTTTCCAATTCGGAGTATTACAAATTTCTTTGTAAAACTCATCTGAAAATCCTTTAATATCGATATTTGCTGCATCAAGTAGAGGGCCTAATTTTAGAGCTAGATCCTTATTTATATATCCATTATCCACAACAACCATTTTAAGATTATTCTCATCAGCTAAATTCGCTATATCTCTAACGTATTCAAAAGCTATCAAAGGTTCATTATAAGTAGAAGCAATGGAAGGAACTTTTCTTGAATGGGCCATTTTTATAATATCTTTCGCTTCCATTTTCTGCAATCTTGATAAAGATCTTTCCATTGAAATTGAATAATTTTGACAGTTCAAACACTCCATGTTACATCCATGAGAACCGAATGATAATATTCCCGTTCCAGGAAGAAAATGATAAAGTGGCTTTTTTTCAATGGGATCGACTGCTAGAGATGAAATTAACCCATAGGTTCTAGGTTTTATCTCACCATTTTGATTCCACCGTGCTCCGCACCATCCGATCTCATTTTCTAGTAAGGTACAATACCTAGGACATACAAGACATTGTGATTTTCCTGATTTTAGTTTTTTGTAAAATAACCAATCTTCTGAAGGCATATTTAAATCCATTTTTTTTACCTATTCAATTTAAAACCATTAATCTTTATCTAATTGTTATTCGATCAGCATTTTCATCATAATCAAGCAACCCTTTTTCTGCCATTCGCCCCAAGGTTCTTGTAATTATAACTGGAGATATATGATCTTTTAAAGCTTCTTTTAACCCATCTTTCGTGGTGCTACCAATATACATAACTGCAGCGAGGATATCTACTTCTGGTATATCTTCAGCTGATTCTTCTAATAAATAAGAAATAATAGCGTTTGCTTCTTTTAATTTGCTAATTTCAACACGAAGACTTGTAGTTTTTTCTTTTTTCTCCTCCAATTCCTGATTGAGGTTTTTCTCCAATTCTTCATTTTTTTGGGTTAATGAAGAAACACGGGCTCTTTTTTTCGATATTTTTGTATTTATTTGTTCATTTTCAGAAAGACTTCGGTTGGTTTTTTCTTCTATTTCTTTTAATTGAAATTTTTTTTCTTCTATTTGGTTTTTCTTTTGATTTATTTCTTCTAATGTCGCATTTCTTTTGTTGATTATATTATCTTTCAAATTGGCGAGTGAGTTAATTTCTTCTTGATGTGAAGCTATCTTTGCTTCCTGCTCTGTGATCTGAGTATCGACGGTTTCTTTTTCTGTGATTAAAGTCTCTAAATAAATTTTAGATTCCCGAAATTCTTGAGCTCTCGAAAAAATTAGTTGTTTTATATCATCCGCTAATCGATCCAAAGCTTCACCACTTCTAATAAATTTTTCACGTAAAGTATCAGTATCCATTGAATTAAACCTCCAAATCAAATATATCTATTTTAGTCAATACTGTAATTTCATCTTTCGCTTCGTTGAAATCAAGAATTTTTCGTTTTTCTAGTCCGTTTAAGACTTGTTTCAAAGTATTTTCATCAATACCTAAAGCAGCCCTTATTTCTGTAAGTTTTGATGTTGAACTTGGTTTCATCGCCAAAAATTTAACTAATCCTACCTCAGGACTTTGAATGTAATCTTTTCGACAAAGAATACGAACAGCTTGAAATTTATTAGTGAGTAGATTCTTTTCATTTGTAAGTTTTTCAAATTCTTGAGTTACTGATTTCATTCTAGCTTCAAATTTAGGCCTTAAATCGTTATTAATGGTTTCAATTGTCGTCAGATCTTTTTCTAAGGAATTTAAAGTGTCATTTAAACCTGTATTTTCTTTCATTAGTGTTTCAAGATCTTTTTTACTATTTATTAATTTCGTTTGGAGAGAGGAATTCTCTATATTTACATTATCAAGTTCCTTCTGTAAATTCTCTTTTTCCTTTTGAATCTGATCGATTTCAATTTTGAATGTCTCAAGATCATTTGTCAGATCAGAGATTTCTCGTGTATATTCATTAGATTGTTGACGCCTTTCCCCAATATATTTTTTCAAGTTGTCAATATCATTAATAAGAGACTTTAAATCTTCTCTAATTAGTTGTAAACGTCCTGTAAATTTTGGAATTAATTCTTCAAGACTTAGCTCGAGTTTTCGAATTTCTTCTGCTGATTTTGGCGTATCCATCAATAATCGTCCTCACGAAACAATAATGCCTATACCTTTAAAAAAGATTTTTGATTTTAAAAAGATTTTTTGGAAAAGAAAATTTATATACTAGTTATGAATAATTATAATTGATGTGTATAAAATCTTTAAGTTTAAAAATAGAACGCATTTAGCTTTTAATAGATTAATCTTAAAGGATAGTGTATCAAAAGTTGTCCGATCCAAATAAAGATGAATATGATGAGGATGATAATTTTCCTAGAAGACGGAGACGTCGTGATGAAAGTCCATTCGATGATATTATGAATTATTTCATGAATCAATTCGGAGGAGCTTTTAATTTCGAAAATATTTTTGAAAATATGGATTATTTTCTTGAGGATCTTTTTAGAAGGTTTAGTGTTTCTGGACCTTTTGGCGATGGTTCAGAATTTCCAGGATTTGTCTGGGGTTTTAGGATGACTAAAGGCCCTGATGGAAGACCTCATATTGAACGATTTGGTAACACTCCTAAGAAAATTCAAGGATCCCCTGTTCATCCATCTAATGAAAGAGAACCATTAGTCGATGTATTAGAAGATACAAGTGTTCTTCGTGTCATCGCTGAAATTCCTGGAGTAACGAAGCAAGATATCGATCTTTCTGCAACTGAAAACAGTCTCCTAATTCAAGCTGAATCAGAAGACGGGAAACGAAAATACTACAAGGAGCTTGATCTTCCTTGTATAGTAGTACCAGATACTGCATCGGCAAAATTCAAGAACGGGGTTTTAGAAGTCGAATTAACAAAAAAACATTGTGATGAAAAAAAGGGTAAAAAGGTGGATATTTATTAAAAAAAAGAATTTTTTTGATAAGAAAATCACATTCACTTGGTGAAATTTAATGTATTTGGAAACATTAACAGATGAAATAGAAGACTGGATAGAGAAAGCAGAAGAGACAGAGAATCTTCGTTTGATACACAGAGGGGAAACCAATCATACAACGGGCGCTATTGCAATCGAATTATTAGGATATTATGGTTCAATTGATAAGCTTATCACAAAAGAATTCCTAAAAGTAAGTCAAAAATCTCAGAAAATAGCTGGATTTTTTTCAAATTATTTCAATGAAATGATTGAATTTAGTTTAGGGGAAATTCTCCTACCAATCTCAGTCTTAAGTCTAAATATTGGAAATCAACCTTATATATTAACCACAACGAATTTTGCCATTCCAGATATTATATGTTATAGACTATCTGAAGAATTACTTTCTTTTTATCAACAGTTAAATGTTTCCAAGATAATATTGATTGATGGCGTTTATTCTAGATATCGATCATTAAATCAACTACCAAGAGTGCATAGAATCATCTCCAATGACTTTAAGATTCATATGATATCTGAGAAAAAATCTGATTTCTCAATGATGGGGCAAATCGCCAGCTCTTTTCTTACTTATAGGAGCCAAATGCCAAAAATTCCTTTAGAAATAGTTGCTGTGGAATCTTTTGCTGAATATGATCCAATATCCGCATATGAACTACTTAAATTTATAAATCATGAATTTAATATCGATAATGGATTAGATTACATCAAAGAACTAGCAGATGATTTTAAGCAAGAGTTAAATGCTGTTCATAAAGAAGAAGAGGAAGCTGAAATCCTTGACAAATTCTTTTTCACTTAGGAGATAATAGAATGAGCGAAAATCCAATTTCAGAATTAGAATTAATTTTAAAAATTCTAACTTACACTATAGAGACCAAAGGAATCGTTACAATAGAGGAAATCGATGAAATTCTTCATCTCTTATCAAATCGAACTCGTAGAAGGATGTTATCGGAATTAGCAGTAGGTGAAGGTTTTGTAAATGAATTGGTAAAACGATTAGACGACCATCCTCAATCTATTACTCGTCATTTGGAAGTATTGAAGAAAAGTAATTTAATAACTGGATATGAAAGACCAGGAATAGGTCGACGAGGAAGACCTCGGCTCTATTATGCACTATTTCCAGATCTTGCAGAAATTATAACAGGAAAGCCCTCTTCTATATCAGAATCCAATGAACAACGTATTTGTAGTAGTTTTCCTAGATTAAATGCAATTAAAAATCAATTGGAAGGTCGAATAACTCATAATGAACAAAAGAAAATGATTTTTGAAGTAGAAAATATAAAAAAGGAACATGAAAATGCTCTAGAGCTATGTAATAATATTCTTGCTCAATTAAGCAAAAAAGTGACCAAGATACCAATTGAATAAGGGAATGGAGAGTATAAACAGTTTCCATTCAAAACCCTAAATTTCAAAGAAACATATTTTTGTACTTTGACGAAAAGAAAGCATATGAAACATTTATAGAATTCTTACTTGAGGTAAAAAAGGCTGGAAACACCTCGTTAAGAGGAATAATTGTTTCAAAAGATGTAAATTTCTTCAAAGAAGAAGAATCAATATTAAAATCGTTTGAAAAACTAGAAACAATTTCTTACGATGAATCCTACCGAATTCTTGGACAATCTCTAGACTTCTTATTACTAGATTTGAGAAGAGTATTCAATCCCAATAAAATATGTCAATTAATTGAATCAGTTAGAGGTGGAGGACTAATTTTTATAGTAGGATCTAAGTATCCAGAATGGTTATCACAAGTAAATAGAGGTAAATTCTACCAATTTTCAACAATAAATCTTTCTAATATTAATGATGAATATGAAAATAAATCATATTTATTAAATTGGTTTATTATTAGCCTTAAAGAAAAATTTCAATTTAAGTGTGATTTTACAGACACTAGCGAAATTTTTCAATCTTTTAATCTAATGCCTTATGATTACAACCTTGATCAAAACTTTAATGATATTTTAGTTTCCAAAGATCAGAAAGAAATTTTAAATGAGTTCCAAACAAAGCTACCTAAGTCTCTAAATCGAAATACATGCATGATTATTACAGCAGATAGAGGTAGAGGAAAATCTGCAGTAATTGGTCTTGCACTAACAAATTTCTTGATTAATACACCAAAAAAAGGCTTGAATATCGTTATATCTGCTCCAGATATAAGAAACACACAAACATTATTTGAAATGACTTCCCGTTACTGTTCATTAAGAGGAGTTCATTGTTCATCGAAGAAAAAGGATCGTTGGATTTCTGAAGTGAAAATAGCTTTAAATGGAAGAATCGGTTTCGTTGATTCAAGTAACCTTGAGAATATTAAGAAATTAGACCTGTTAATTATTGAAGAGGCTGCAGCATTACCAGTAGATTTACTCAAATCCCTTTTCAAGCAAAAAGTCCCAAAAATCATGATTAGTACCATACATGGTTATGAAGGAAGTGGGAGGAGCTTTCAGATTAAGATAAAAAATCCTCTGAATAATCAAAAAAGGATTAATTATAATCATTACACTCTTAAACAACCAATTAGGTATTTAATGAATGATAAGGTGGAAAAATTTCTTAATTATGTCTTCTTTTTAGATGCTGAACCTCCTTTCATTAATAAGAAAATATTTACTAAAAGAGAAGGTTCTTTTTTACTAACTCAACATCCTGAAGTCGGAAAGCATTTAATAGAGAGCAAATATAATGTTTTACAAAATCATATAGGAATTTTAGTTTATTCACATTATAGAAACCAACCAAATGATCTTTTATTGCTATATGATTCTTATAGTCACTTTCTTGTAGGATTAAACTTAGTTGAAACTGAAAGTCCTGACCTTCTTCTCGTATCAACTCAGTTCTCTATTGAAGGATGTATGAATGATGATTTAATCGCTTATGTTGAATTGGGGAATTTTATTGAAGGGAATTTGATTCCTACAGTAGCAATAAGACATTTTTCGAGAGATTTTGCTAAATTAAAGGGATTGAGAATTGTTAGGATCGCTGTACATCCTGAGTATATAAATCAGGGGTATGGTAGAAAAGCAATTGAATTAATTTCTGATAATTTTAACTATTATGATTGGATAGGAGTAAGTTTTGGAGCAAATGAAAAGCTTGTTAAATTTTGGAGAAAATTTGGATTTTATTCAGTTCACATCAGACCGATTAAAACTCCTGAAACTGGTGAATGGAATCTTGTTATGATACGACCACAATCTCACGAATCAGATGAAATTATTACCCAAGCTTCTCGTGATTTTATTGTACAATTCATTGAACTTTTAAAACAATCTCTCCATTCAATGTCTTATGAGCTGATTCAAGAAATATTAAAGTCTTGCTCGCCCTACCCTCAATATGAACCATTTATTTCTCATAGTGGAAGGTTAAGAATTAAGAATTATTTAACAGGAAAAATTAATTTTTTATTGGCAGTAGATGTCATGTATGAGCTCTCTAAAGCATACTTTATATGTCAAAATTTACCTAGATTGAGTTCTGCTCAGGAAGGATTGTTAATAACTCGAATTCTTCAGGGGAGATCATGGGGACAAACACGAGGAAAATCAGGTTTAGATTGGCAAGTTGCTCATGCTTTAATGAGAAAGGCTATTCAAAAATTGTATAACGAAATATTTGGAGTTTTAAGCATCGAATGAGGAGTTTATAATTGAGTTCTGAAATCCTCGAGCTTTATGTTTATCAATCTGAATTACACAACAGGTTGTTGTAAGAGAACATGCACCGTTCGGTGAATAGCTAACATCCTTCATACAATATGATAACGATCCTTTATTACAGGTACAAATCGTGAGATCATGAGAACTAGCAAAAGAATCATATATTTTTTGTTTTGTAGGCTTAGTTAATTCATTAAAAAACGATTGCCAATTTGACATCTTTATCACAATTAAGTTCAATACTTACCAAATCATCTAATCATAATTGTGATTCATCTTACAGCAATTAATAGTAGGATAATATCTAGATCATATCCTATGAATATCATCCAGATAATATTACCCCAATCTTAATCATTTAAAATGAAAATTTATAATTTTGTTAATTCTTATGTTGAATTTTTATAAAATATATTCTCTAAACACAATATTTTCCGAGAAAATCAATATTAAAATCATAAAAATATACTAGTGTTAACAAATAGCAGGAAAAAGATTAATAAAGACAAAGAACGAATTTTAATTGCCATAGAAGTTGATTATAAGAATAAGAACTTTCTTCAAAATCATGATTCAAAATCATTCGATATCAAATTTCTTGATTGATTCTGGAATCGAAAAATACAAATTTCAAAAATCCAATAAAGGTTATAGTTAATTGGTATTTATCAAAGAAATCTATTGTCTATAGCCTGTAGATGATTTAATATGAACGCTACAGATTTGGTATTAGTTATTATTGTCATTGGAATTGTAATCATTATAATCATATCTTCTCGTTCTTCTTCTGGAAAAAAAATCCGAAAAGCGACCCAATTAGAACGAAGAGGACAATTTTTAGAAGCTTTAGACTATTATGCTAATGTATCACTTGATCAAGCAATTAAATTAGTATTAAGGACCCCAGAAGCTTCTCAAATTTTAGCACTTCGAAGATTAGAAAAAAAATTTCATCCGAGGACAATAGAGCAGGCATTTATACGTACAGCTCGAAACTTAATTAATGATAATGATATAAATGGCGCTGCAATGGCATATATTCTTGCAAACAAACCATTTGCTGCCTCTAAAGTCTTTATCGATAATGGAGGGTTAGAATATGTTCCTAGATCTGTACAGATAATTGATCAATATTCTTCATTAATACATGATAGAAATCAGGCAATTAGAAATCTCGCTCGCCATGCATACAATACAAGAAAGTTCCAAGAAGCAGCAGAACTCTTACGTACGATAGGAGCTAATGAAGAAGCCAATACAGTTTTAATAGCTGCTGCTACTGAAATGAAGAAGCAAGGAATGGATAAAGAAGCTGAAAGTTATTTAAGTCGTGCTGGTCAACCTAGTTTTGCAATCCAACATTATCTAGAAGAAGTTAAGAAAGAGTTAAGTAATGGAAATATAGAAAAAATGCGTAGATCCTTGAATTATGCACGAAATATTACAGAAAAACTTTCAAATGCTGGAAAAACTAATGATGAATCTTTAAACGCCCTAATAAGTCAAGTTAATGAGTATGATCGCCTTTTAAAAACTTTAGATTCCGCTCGAGACATTCTACGTAGACGTCAGACGAATCAAGCAGTTGCGCTTTATGATGAACTCTTAGAAGGTCTTGGATCAAATGTACCTGCCTCAATTGTTGCAGAAGCTGCTTTGGCTAATGAAAAAGAAAATCCTAGAGTGGCAGCTGAATTGTACAGGCAGGCATCTCGTAAAGCAAGTTCTTCTAGAGCTGCCAAATCATTTAACTTAAGAGCAAAAAAATTAGAAATTCTTCTAGAAGCACCAACAAAATCTCAACAATTAACTATAGAAAACATTGAAGCAGATGTGCAAGAATCCTGTATTGTCTGTAGAGCAATAATAAATAATCGCGAGTCTCTTGTTAGATGTCCAGAATGTGGATCTCCTGCTCATTATGCACATCTTGCTGAATGGTTGAAAATTCGAGGGGTCTGTCCAATTTGTATGAAGAGGGTAAAGCTAAGTAGACCTGAGAAATTAAGTTTTTAATTTCTTGAGTATTTTTCTTGTTTGAGTTTAAAGTTATTATATCCTTATAAATCAAAGATTATCAGAAAATCTTCTGAAAGCTCATTTTACCTAGGTGTTAGAATAATGAATTTTCATAAAGTTCTTCAAATTAAGATTATTAAATTACCTATACTTGAACGGAATCAACAAGTAGCTAAGGCAATTTCTCTTCTTAAGGAAGGATATGAAGTAGTTCTCATTAATGATGAAGAGAAAAAATATGAGGGAATAATAAGGACTCATGATGTTGTAGGCAAAGGGATAAATCCAACTGCTTCTTGTAAAACATACATGAATAAAACTGTTCCATCAATATTAATAGATGAAATTATTTCCATTGAACAAGTAGGGAATTATATGCTTGAGGGGAAATCAAGATTCATTCCTGTATTAAATGAACAATTGAGGATCCTTGGTGCAATTAAAGATACACAGATATTAGAGAAAATGATATTAAAATTTGATCAATTCTTCGAGAATTCATTAGAAAACGTAGCTAATTGGGATTTAAAGACAATAAAATCGTCCGATACAATTGGGAGTGCTATGGCAAAGATGAGAGAGTTCGGTTTTAGTCGAATGCCAGTTTTAAATGAACAATCGAAATTGGAAGGGATAGTCGTGAATAGATCTTTACTTAAGACACAAATTGAAAGAAGAAGTACATCGGGGGATTTTGGAGGAAAAGAGAAAGATTGGCATCTTTTACCCGTAAGAGATTTTGTTTCTGAGATAGAGACTATTAAACTAAATACTGGCATATTAGAAGTTTATGATCGGATTGTTAATTCAAATGAACATACTTTAATAGTAGATGGTCAAACAAGATACGGGATAATTACAGCAATCGATTTAATTAAATTTCTGCTTGCATCAGAGAAAGAGAAGCTTGATTATACTATTAACATCATCCAAGCTCCTGATTATAAGATCCAATCTCATGCAGTTAGAAAGACAAAAACTGTGTTAAATCGTGAGAAACGTTTGTTAGGGACTAGTGGAGATGTAAAAATTCGCTTTAAAAGGAATATGTTACAATCTAAGAGAGGGAAATATTCTATTACTGCAACAGTGCAATTAATATCTGATAATGGACATAATTTTAGTAGTGAAGCTACAGATTTTGGCGCTGAAAAAGCTTTAAATAAAGCACTGGATAATATATCAAGAATAATTTCTAATTCTAAAAAAAGAGCATTAGACCAGAGATTAAAGAGTAAAAGCCTAAGAAAATTAACAGAACTTGGATAATCTTTATTATGGGGATTTTGTAAGAAATTTTCTTGCATATTCAAGTCGTTGAAATGCAGAAATGTTAGAAATTATACCGATTAATAGTACAACTAATGCTAAGACTCCAAAATTTAATGTCCATATATCTTGAAGAAGATTTTCAACAAAAATAGCTTCTACCAAGCATCCAATAGCTAGCAGGGTCAATTTTTCTTTTCGTTCAAAAATTCCAGTTGTCGAGTCCATTTTCAATCCTCCTCTGTTCTCTGCGGTAGATCGTACATAACTCGCTAGTATCATACCTTCAAAACATATAAAAACCCACTCTGGGTACACATATCCTCCCATCATAATTCCAAATAGGAAAAAAAATTCGGAAACTCTATCTAATGTCCGATCTAATAGTGCACCATAATGACCCGCGGTTCCTAAAGCACGTGCTAAGCTACCATCTAGCATATCAAGCAAAGAAGAGAAACCTAAGAAGATTGTTCCCATGATTAAAGCTGTAGGAATTCCAATGATCTGGCTTAGAGAAAAAGCAATACAGCTAAAAATACTAACAAATACACTTAAAATAGAGATAATATTAGGAGTAAGTCCAGTTTTAGCTAATATTCTTCCAAATGGTGCGAAAAAATTTTCATAACGATTACGAAATTTTTTTGGTGTTGTTGAGTTCTCCATTCTTGGTACACTCTACTTTGCTACCGTTTTATGCGTTCTAAAGACTATTTAATATCCAAAATAAATCTTTTGAATACAAATTATTTTAAAATTAATAAGAAAAAGGTTTTTCTAGCTAGCTTCTAGAATGAAATGACTCTCAAAAATTCAACCAAGAATTCTTAGGGTAAGGATTTTTTATATGACATTTCTTGAGCGAATATTTATTAAAATAATCAAAAATTTAGATTCTGAAATAAGGTTTGGATTAATGTACAGCGGAGGACTTGATTCCTCAATTATTGCAAAAATCTTATTGAAAACCGTGAAATCAAATTTTATTAGCTTTATTACTGTTGGTGAGGAAAGAAGTTATGATTTAATAAACGCAATTCAAGGAGCTGAAAAGCTTGGAATTGAATTGAAACAATGTATATTAACATATAATAAGGTAAGAGATAGTATAAAGGATTTAAAGAAATTTAAATACATTCAAACCCCAAAGGATCTAAGTATTGCTATCCCTTTATATTTAGGGTTGAAAGAACTTGTTAAAGAAAATTTAGCAATACAAGTATTTCTAGGCCAGGGAGCTGATGAAATTTTTGGTGGGTATAATCGATACGAGTTATTATTTAAAAAAAAATCAGAGGAGAAGATCAAACAACAGATGAAACTCGATTTGAACATTTTAAGATCAAATCAATTAAAAATGGAAAAAGAAATTGCAAATAATGTCGGAATTGATTTAATTTATCCTTATCTAGATGAACAATTGATTGAGTATGCACAAAGGTTACCTTATAATAAATTATTACGAGAAAATGGATTTGGCGAAATAATTCGAAAGGTTTACCTTCGAGAAGTAGCAGCTAACCTTGCACTTCCAGATGATATAATAAGCCAACGTAAAAAGGCAATTCAATACGGTTCTAACACTATTAAACTTATGCGGGTTATTGCTAAAGCAGATGGATTTGAGAATATTCGTATATGGTTTCAAAAAGAGTATCAAAATATGTAATTAGACTTTAATCAGTTTTTTTAACGATTGATACATTATCTGGAGGTTTTAACATAATTAAAAAAGTAGTTAATGGATTAACTATGTTAAAAGTCGATTTATAATTCTGTTTTAACTCTTCTAATTGTTTACTTATTTCAAGGTCATTATATCTAATCGAAAAATGGATCGGTACAATTAATTTTAAATTAGAATGATTAATGACTTTTTCAAGTAGCGTAATAAGATCTGAATGGAGATCTAAGTGATAATCATCTTGTGGGTGAAGATAGGTTGCATCATGGATGATGATGTCACAATTCTGGAAAAAATTTATTACTCCAGAATTGATATCTGTATCCCCTGAATATCCAAGAATAGTAGATAAGTCATAAAAAATTTGATCGCGAGAAATCTTTCTTCCATCAACTAAAACTGGTTCCTTACTTTTTAAAATCTTATTTAACAATGAATTAAAAGGAATTTTTAGCTCTTTTGCAGTTTCTACCTTAAGTTTAGTTAATTTGAATTCGAGTTTGTATGAAACCGATCCTGAGTTTAAATGAGAGTTTTCTTTGGCGATTAAACTATAATTTCTATCTAGCTGAATCCGTTCGTTATTTTCTATAACTCTTATTTTTATTATTGATTTAATTCCACTTCCGATTTCAATGCAGAGGAAACGTAGTAGAAATTCAGCATCATCAAGAGGAAATGGATCAATAACTGTCTCAAATTGTTCCTTCATCCTTTCTTGAAAGGAAAGTGTTGAAAACTTGGGGATAATTATATTTAACGGATTTTTTATTCTTCTTTCCTTTTCTAATAGCAGAATTCGATGAATAAAATGCGCTAATCCTCCCCAATGATCATGATGGAGATGTGATAAAATAATGTAACGAATTTTGCTAAAACTTGGCTTACCCAATGCGTTTATTTCTGAATCTAATTCATAATTCTCAGAAATATATTTCCATTCCTTTTGGTTTCTCTTTAATGATTGGATAATCTCCGATGGACACTCAAATAGAAATTGATTATCAACAAGAAATGAAACTGTTGCTGATTTCGCAGTTGGAACAGTCCCACGTGCCCCAATTAAGTTAATAATCATTAATACCCCTTCTTGGTATATCTGAGTAAGATTAAGCTACATTAATTATATTTTAATATTTTCGTGAAAAAGAGGAAGAAATTGGAAGAATTTTAACTCTGATTATTTGGTTCTTCTACGTTCTTTTCGTTTTCTTCGTCTTAGTCTCTTTTTCTTCCATTTTTCTCTCATATCATTCTACCTTCTAGTTCGTACATTTTCTAAGTAGAACTTCTTCAATCCATTCTCTGAATTTCGCCTGTGGAACAGCTCCAGCTCTTTGAGCTATACTATCCCCATTACAAAACATCATAAAAGTCGGTACAGAGAATATTCGATATTTTCCTGAGGCTTTCAAGTTATGATCTGTATTTATTTTTAGAAATATAACTTTATTTCGAAATTCATGACTCAATGCTTCATAAATAGGCGCCATAACTTGACATGGACGGCACCACGAATCTGCTGAAAAATCTACAAGTACAGGAAGAGGTGAAGATTTAATAATACCATCAATATTATCATCATTGACGTGAGTTACCCCCATTTGGTTAATTTTTTCAAAAAAAGTAGCATTTTCTTGCAGAGACATAGCTTTTCTCTTTAAAATTGCCTGAAGTTCTGGATCGGGTTCAGTCATTCATAAAATCCTCAAAAAATTTCATAAATATTAATAAAATCAGAGAGCGATTTATTTTAACCAAGAGGGGTATATTTTAAAAAGATTACAGCTCTCTTATCTGACATTTGACTAATTCTTTTTTGAGCTTAAAGATAAACTTGTTTATCTAAACGAACTTTACTCCTGATATTCTATCAATCTTTCATATAAGACGTTTTTGACAATTAAAGATCCAGACAAATTATATTTTATTTACTTAGCATTTAGATGGATAAAAAATGGAACGTATGAATATTACTAAAAGTAAAAATGTTTAATATTTTGGAAATCTATTCTTATGAGTATTCATGTGTAAAGTAATGAATTCCGTTCCAAAGAAGTTTTATCTAATTCTTACCAGAAAAGAAGTTTACTTAAAGATGGCAATTAAAATAGTATCAAAAAATTTTAAATCTTGTGGATAATGCTTAAATCCGAAAAAGAAGGGATTGAGTAATATATGAAATCTCTTATTGGTATTCCCTTGCATAATGAACAGGCATATCTCTCTGAGTGCATTAGAACTTTATTTGAATTTATCAATTCAGAATGTAAAGATTATGATGTTTCAGTTCTATTAGTGGATGATGGAAGTACAGATAAATCTCAAATAATTTATGAAAATTTAGTGTTAGAATTTCCATTTCAAACAATTCGTCATTCTAATGGCCCTCTAGGCTATGGAAACACAATTCTGACTTTATTTCGTCAAGCAAAGAAATCTTATGATGTTTTAATAACATTTGATGCAGATCTTCAACATGCGCCATATACAATCAAAGAAATTCTTCAAGTTTTACAAGATAAGCCCAAAATTGACTTAGTATCCACTAGTCGTTACTTGACTTATCGATTTTGGGGTCAAAATACTAAGGTACCAATTGATCGTTACGTAACAAATATGTTAATTACTAGAACAATAAATCGATGTTTTCCATTAAATATTGAAATTACAGACGCATTTTGTGGTTTAAAAGGTTATCGAACAAAAACTCTTCCAGACAACATGGATCATGCGGGATATTCATTTCCATTAGTATTTTGGAACTATTCCTATAAAAATAATTTAATAATAAATGAGATTGAAACCCCAATAATTTACAGATTGGATAGAAGATCTCGAGGCGAGTGGAAACACCGTTTAAAGGATTATTTTTCCAAAATAGATTCATTAGTCCATTCAACTGAGCTTAAAAAACAGGTACAGCTTGATTATCAGGAAAGTATTAATCGGTTAACAGAAGTAATCGATCATTGCCCGAATTTTCCAATTTTAACCTATCATGACTTTTTTAAATCAAAATGGTATATCGAATAGTATTCTTTACCACTAGAATCCTTTAGATCTGATTATTTAACATCCTGTCATAAAGCCGCTGGGGGGACTTGAACCCCCGACCAACAGATTTCTTGAGAATAATAAATTCTATTCATTCTCTACGAGTCTGTCGCTCTACCAGCTAAGCCACAGCGGCGTAATATTTAATATAATATGTTTAATTTTCAGGATAAATAAAGATAGCTCTTCTTATTGATTTATACAGATTCAAATTGCATGGAAGTTTTTTCAATCTTCTATTTTAAGAACAAAAATATTCAATTAATCAATCTTTTTTTAAAATAAGGCAATTAATAGGTTTGAAGATAAAGGCTTTTCCAAAGTAATTAATTTGAAAAAAAATTTAGAAAAAATTTCAATTAATAAGAAGTGGCCATAATTCTCATTTTTTAGAAAAATAACCTCTAGTTAAATCGAGATGATCTAGGAAATCTATTTGATTAAAAATTAAAAAAGTGAAAAAACGGAGAAAAGCAGAATTAAAAGCATAAAACCGTTCATGCCTTAATTTCTGGACATTCTTTGCTAAATTGAATATAAAAACATAAGCTACGAAGAAGGTTACATTAATGGCTGCACTTGAAGTTGGTAGAGTTATCGTAAAGATTGCTGGTCGCGAAGCATTACAGAAAGCCGTCATTATCGATTTAGTGGATCAAAATTTTGTCTTAATCTCTGGTGCAGGGATTTCCCCAGTAAAAAGACGGCGATGTAATATTAAACATATACGCCCCTTAGAACATCTTGTACCCATAAAAAGAGGAGCCAAAGACGAAGATGTTCAAAAAGCACTAGAGAAAGAGAATATGATTGAAGAAATAAAAACGCCTTTGAGAATAGGTCTATAGGATTTTTCCCTTTAATATTGGACTGAACAGGTTATTTAAAGATGGAATTAACTGTTTTTGAGAAAGTCCAAAATTATTATACCGATCCAAAATATGGAAAACCACCTCAATTGAGAACTATTGAGGAACTACTAAATTTAGGGATAATTAATCTGGATAAACCAGCAAACCCGACCTCACATGAGGTTACAGCTTGGGTTAAACAAATCTTAAAAATCAAGAAGGCAGGACACGGAGGAACGTTAGATCCATCTGTTACTGGTAGTTTACCCATAGCATTAGGAAAAGCAACACGAGCTTTACGTTTATTGTTACAAGCTGGAAAGGAATATATATGTCTAATGAAGATTCATACACCAGTTCCTTGCGAAAAACTCACTTCTGTACTTGATGAATTTAAGGAAAAGATATATCAAACTCCTCCTCTTAGAAGTAATGTTAAACGTCAATTACGTGTTCGGACAATATATGAATTAGAATTACTAGAATTCATAGATAACGAATTAGCCTTATTAAGGATTTCTTGTGAAGCAGGGACCTATATTCGTAAACTATGTTATGATATAGGGCTAATTCTCGGAACAGGAGCTCACATGCAAGAATTAAGACGGACTCGCACTGGAACTTTTAATGCAAAAACATGTATTACACTCCAAAACCTTCAAGATGCTTGGTACTATTATAAAAATGAAAAGAATGAGGAATTTATTAGAAAAATTATTCAGCCAGTGGAAGTTATTACTGAAAATATTCCCAAGTTGTTTATAAGAGACTCAGCTATTGATGCTGTTTGCCATGGGGCCACTCTTACACTTCCTGGGGTTTTAAAAGTTTCAAGTGATATTAAAAAGGATTCACTAGTCGCTTTGATGACATTGAAGGAAGAATTAGTAGCAATTGGGAGAAGTTTACTGAGTACGAAAGAAATCCTTGAGGAATCAAATGGATTATGTGTTGAACCTCAAGCTGTTTTTATGGAGAAAAATACCTATCCCTCCTCTTGGAAATAATTATTGTAAAATTATAGTTATAAAAAAAATTCCAATTTTATTAGACCCTTCGCCCTCTACGTCCTCCACGTTGTCTTGTACTATCATGTGGAATTGGTGTAACTTCTTCAATTCTTGTTATTTGTAATCCAGACCTTGCAATAGCCCTTATTGCAGCTTGTGCTCCAGGACCAGGATTTCTTGCTCCAGATCCCCCTGGTGCTCTAACTTTGACGACAATCCGTTCGATTCCTTTTTCCTTTGCTACACGGGCAATAGTATGACCAACCTTCATGGCTGCATATGGAGAGGATTGATTTCTATCTGCTCGAACAACTTGACCACCAGAGGATTTTACAATTGTTTCTGCACCAGTCATATCGGTTAAAGTAATGATTGTATTATTGTAAGAACTTAAAATATGAGCGATTCCCATTGTTGGACTTTGACTTTTCTTAGACATATAATAACCTCATTTATTTATCTTCTACACCAGTTGATCGTATTTTTTGAGAGCTAGATGGAGGAACCGAGAGTGCTGGATGTCCTGAATCATTAAATGGAGAACTTGGGGAATATTGGATTAATTCTTCCTCCCCTCTTTTAACATGATAACTTGGTGATGTAACCTTTCTTTCACCTATTGAAATATGTCCATGGACAATCATTTGACGGGCTTGATAAGGAGTGCTAGCAAGTCCAATGTTATGAACAATAGATTGAAGTCTTCGTTTCAAAAATTGATCAATACCTAAAGAAAGAACTTCATCAGTTAATCCATCTTCATTCATCATAATACCTAAATTGTATAATTTCTTAACTAATGTTACTCTTTCTTTTTCACGTAAATTTTCAGGTAATGCTAATGATGCACGTGCTCTTGCTCTAAAGCTTCTTAAGCTGGTTTGAGCTTTCCAAATTTCTTTTTTATTTCTTAGTCCATACCTCCCCATATATATCATTTCTTCCTCGAGTCGTGTTTTGTTAAAAGGATGCCTTGGTCCCTCAAGTTTTTTTCTTAATCGTCGTGGATCTCCCATTTAATACACCTTAACCTTTTTTCTTCTTAGAAACACCAATAGTAGTTCCACCACGTCCCGATGTCTTAGTACGTTGCCCACGAACTGGTAGTCCAAAGTAATGACGAATTCCACGATAGGAACGTGTCTTTTTTTCTCTATCTACGTCTAATCGTAAAGAATCTATTAAATCGGTGCTTGTTAAATGTAGATCTTCTCCTGTGACTATATCTTTCTGTCGATTTAACATCCATGATGGGATATTGAAAGCCAAGCAGTTAGAAAGAATATCTTCAATTAATTGAATTTCATCATCTGTTAAATAACCACATCTCATATCAGGGTCTAAATCAGCTTTTTCACAGATTTGAGATGATAATCTGAATCCAACTCCACGAATTTGTGTGAGCGCGTGACTTAATAACAAATCTCCTCGACAGTCAGCTCCAGCAATTCTTAATTGATGATTATATTCCAAGATCATTACCTGTTACTAATTTAATCAGTTATAGGAATAATAAAGGGAAGTTTCTGGAACCAAATTTGTTTTGAAAGGGTTCTGATTCCGTTATACTCTATTCTGAAGGTGGATTCTTCTCGATATATTATACTTCCTAAGAAAAATTTGATTTTTTAATTTCAAGTCATTAGCTTAGAAGTACGATTTTGATATTTTAAATAAACGCCGCGGGAGAGATTTGAACTCTCGAGCTCAGAGAGCACATGCTGCCTCGTAAGAAGATAGGTTCACCTACTCTATTTCCAGGCATGCTTCCTACCGGACTAGAATACCGCGGCTTGTAAAAAATTATAGCCTAAGGTTTGAGACACGCTTATAGGTTAAAAATCACCTGCTTTTTCAAGTATGAGTTCATTTATACCTTCTTCTAAGTTATTATTTATAATTTCTTTAATCTTGATTTTAATTATTCTTCTAAAACAATTTTAAGATGGGTGAAATATTCACTAACCAAATGAATCAAAATTAAAATCTAGAGCATTAAAAATTTTGTTTATAGTTTATCAAATGATTACTGTAGGTGATTATAATTGATGAATTACAATTTCTATTATTGTTTTATCTGAATAAGAATATTTTTTTAGATCAAGAGACTATTACAGGTAAAATTACCCATTATTCCCTTTTTAAGAAATATTTTTATTGAATTTGATATAAATTAATTATTAGGGAAAAAAAATAAAGTTTATATCAAAATCATATTCTCTAGCATTTACTAGATTATTTAAAGAGGTCATTTGATATTTCACTAGACTTTTAAGAAAATCTACATAAACTAGTATTAAAAATAGAAATCAGAATCACGGTTTAGAGGAGATTTTATTATTGATTAAAACAGTTGTAAAACTATCACGCATCCTTCTTACAATTACTGGTATTGGTATAACTGCAATAGCCCTCGGAATTCTTTATTTCTCTGGTTTAGCGTCTTCTGATAGGTTATTTTATGGATTTGATTACAAAATTCTCTTATCCTTTGGTTTTTTCTTTGGATTCGTTGGTTTATTCCCTGTATTAACCTCCATGGATATTAATATGAAGAAAAATGTTAAAAAAGTTTATATCCATTTATTAGTGATTATTGGAATTGGGGTAGTAGGAATAATTTATTCATTTTTAGTATATGGAAATTATCTCTCTTCTTTCGACCCCTCCCATTCATGGTTTGATTACCTAATTATTACTTCATTCTTCTTATTCTTTGGATTTTCTTCGTTAATATTTGCTGTTGAGAACCGTGAACGCCTTTGGGGTTATAAATTGGTGTTCCTTCTTTTTATAGCCATTGGACTTATTTTTTATGTACTAAGTGGTTTAGCGTATGGACAATATTTGGATTTCGGTGAATTAATTCCAATTCTGGATGTTGATTGGAGTGTATTTTTTATTGCAGGATCGATAATAACATATTTAGGATTATTACCTTTGATGGTTACTGCAAGTCAAGGGTTTCGGGATCGTATTTATAAATTAAGATTTTTATGGATAATTACGTCTTTGATAGGCTTTTTATTGGTAATTCTTGCACCAGTAATCATGTATTATGAAATAAATGTACTAGGTATTGAGTGGACTGTCATCTTATATACAGGAGCATTAATAGAATTTATTTCCTTATTCTTATTTGTAGGATCAGACTCTGTTGTTTCATTTCTGCAAAAACTACGCGTTTTATGGATTTTTCTCCTGTTATTAGGAATTTTATCTGTTATCGTCTCTCTGGTATTAGTTCAATCAACTTCCACCATTATGGTTAGTTATTTTGATATTGAAACACTCCTAGGATTTAGATGGGAGATTTATTTTGTAATTGGAACAGTCTTGACCGTATCAGCGCTTATATTAATTGGTGCTTTGTTATTTTACGAAGCTAAAGACCCTAGTCGTATAGGAGCCATTTCAACTACATCAGGCATGCCAGAAATAGATGCAAAACCAAATGAAATGGTTATATTTCTTGAAATTATCCAAGAATCAAATGACCAAGTAATTACTAAGTTTAAAGAGGCAGTTAGGGAAGACAAGTTTCGACCTAGGGTTTATGAAAGCTTAATAAAACATTACCAAACTCAAAATCAATCTATTAAGTCACGGTTATCTAAATTAAAAAAATCTATTTCAAAGACTTCAGGTGTTGAATCGCTTTTCTCTGCTGCTCTTGAGGAACCTTCTTCTCCTCCATCAGCCCCTCCTCCTCCTACTAAACCAGCTGCAGCCCCTCCAATTCCTCCCAAAACGCCTCCCTCAATAGCACCTACAGTAGCTCCACCTCCCCCAAGTACAGCAGCTCCTCCCCCAGCACCTAGTGCAATTCCTCGAACTCCAACAACTCCACCTGTTCCTCCTAGTCCTTCTGCTGCTCCAACATCGCCTTCTGATCAATCTCCTCTTGATCTAATTGCCGATGCACGGTCCACTAGCATAGCTGAGCTTCGTGGGGAAATGTTGAAAGAATTAAGACGATTACGTGAGATTTTTAAGGAAGAATAGAGGACTTATCTGTTCTTTTTCTTATTAACTAAATTATTTTCCAAAAGATAACCTGTTCTTTATTAGAGAGACTTTCAGCAATAATTTTCCCTGCTTCGCTTTTAACTGAAAGTTTAATATTTCCCGACCTTGAAACAGTCCCTGTAAATAGAAGTTCTAGGTCCTTTGAGTCAGAATTATAATACAAGAATTCAATATTCGCATCTTTCAAATGTCTGGGGAAAGAAATGATAACAGAACGTTTTCTAAACGAAACCATATTTGGACCTAAAGGTGTTTTTCCTGTAAAATCTGATGGAGAGAAGTCTCCTGATTTATTCACATCAAGTTTGACTCTAAATATGTTTTCTAACCTTTTAATATTCTCTCCACCTTTTCCTAGGATCAGAGGTACGTCCCTTCGGGCACATTGAATTTCAAATCGTCGTCCTTGGCGATCCTTTGGTATCAATATAATTGGTTCATTTGTAAATTGTTCAATAGCATCAGTTAGATGCTTTAAAGTCCTCGCATCGACTGAAATTTCAGATTCTTGAATATCTAGAATAGGAATAACAACTGTTTGTTCTCCAAATGTATACATCTCATAAACTACTTCACCTGTATCAAAATTTCTAACCTCAACCACCGGACGTGCAAGGTCATTCTCCACTAATCCTGTAGGTACCTTAACTGTCATTTTAACATCTAATATTTGGGATATTTTACCGTCTTCCATGTATATAATAGTATCAAGAACACTGGGGATTACTCCTAATTCTAGTCGTCCAATAAACCTCTGTACAGCATCAATTGCTCTACTAGAGTGAATTACACCGATAAGGCCTATTCCTGATAAACGAAGATCAGTATAAAGCCTAAAATCTTCCGTATCTCTAATTTCATCAAAAACAGTGTAGTCAGGACGTGAAAGAAGTAAAATATCGTGAATTTCTGACCTTGTACCAAAATTTTTTGAATATTGAGTAATCTCAGCCTTCAAATCAAGATCTCTTGGTGATTCGATAGTTTTAACAATCTTAGATTGTTTCTCATAGAATAGAGCAAGGGCCCTAGCAAAAGTAGTTTTTCCCGTTCCGGGGCTTCCTGCAATAAGAATACCTTCTGCTTTTTCTTTGAGTCGATTATAAAGATTAGGTGTTGTAATATAATCTTCAAGATCTAATTTTACCAGTGGTCTTACTGCAGTAATCTCCCAGCCATCAGAAAATGGTGGCCTACAAATTACAATTCTTATATTAGCATATTGTACTATGGTGGATCCACTTCGATCAATCTCAATGAAAGTATCATCAAATTGCTTAGCTTTCGTAATTATCTCATCACTTAATTGTATTACTTCTTCTCTTGAAAGTTTTTTATTTGAAAATTCTTGGAAATTTACTTTTCCTGGTCTTCCTTTCTTGACATAGACTGGAGTTCCTTGTTTTACATGAATACTCATGGTTTTATCATCAAAAAAATCCTCTATAAGTAGTTTTTTTTCTTCTTTAGATCGTTCTGGCAGTACAAATATTGAATCCATGCCAATAGCTTGAGCCCCTAAATGCTGTACTCTATCAGAGGTGATCAATACTCCAGTAATCTTCCAAGCATGATCCCTAATAATAGCATCAATCTCTCCACTACCCGCCCGTTTAATTTCAGAGTAATTAGGTCTTCTACCCTCATATGTTATCAAAATTTGCTTAGATCTTGCTATTTTTTGGATTTCTTGAAGTTGAGTTAAACCACGGTAACCAATTTCATTACCTGAATTTGCTTGATGTTCTAATTCAGATATAATAGCAGCATGTATAACAAGTTTTGAATGTTTTTCAATTGTATCTTTTAATAGAGTAACTAAACTACCATTGATAATAACTGAAGTATCGGGAACATAGATTTTTTCTTCATCGATGACTGAATAACGGGTCTCCATAATCATGATTCTCCATTTTTTTCTCTTTGAGCTTCAAGATCTTGATGGTATTCATATTCTAGTTCATTAAATTCTAAATTTAATTGTGAAACTTGGTAATATGTTACATCACCCAATCGATCAATAACAGATAATAATAATTTTTTCCTATCTAAGTTTGCTTGTTTTACAATCTGATCCAGGAAATCCAAGTCAATATTCTCTCCCTCTGGTAATGGAAATACAACAAATTTGCTGACTGATTCTCCTGGTTTTCCTCCCCTTGAATAGATACGGAAGGGTGCTGTTACTTGAGTTCCCATACTAACAACATAACCTCGATTACGAAGATCCTTATAAACTAGATATCTACTCCAAAGATCGTTCGTATCGTTTGAAAAGTAATTTACAATATCTGCTGAACCAAGATTTTCTTTTGTATTAGGATCTTGGATTGAAATCTTCTTCCTGTCTAAGAGTAAAAGAATTTCTTCAGCTTCAAGACTTAATGTAGTTTCATTTATCCAACGACCAAAATATCCATTTTCATAAATTTCTTTTGCGTTAGGATTAGTAATTATAAAAACACCATCTTTTAATCTAAAATCTAAGACTGGTATACTTGAATCAACTTGATCTTCATTCTCGTCTGAAGACATACTCATCATTTCCAATAAATTCAAAAAATTTTCAGCTAATAAATTTGAAGAGCAGATTTCCTCTTTTAAGTAATGTAATTTCTCTTATTTTTAAGCTGAATAAACTTCTATATTTAAATTAAGCATTCAGTTTAGTAAGAAAGTTACAATAAAAACTTCTTTATTGAGAGCTGATTTCATATTAGAAAGATATAACTGAAAGTACTTGTTAAAAACTTCTCTTGAACAGACTTCCTTTTAATAAGAATAAAGGAAATCAATTATGACTTAGAACGAGTCGAGATCGACGGAGTACGGAGGATTTAAATCATTTCTTGAAAACGCATTAGTCAGACGTGTACAATCGTGTACAACAAACTAAATGGTCTAACCAATAATCAATTATCAAAGTATAAAGTTCTAAAGGAATAGGAGAGTTTAAGTGTGGGTCATCGAAAAAAGAATACACCACATCGTGGATCATTAGGGTATCGAAGAAATAAAGCAAAAAGACATACTGCAAGAATAAGGACATGGCCAGAATCTCTAGAACCAAAGTTACTTGGTTTTGCAGGTTATAAAGCTGGCATGACCCACATCGCGATGATTAATACTGACACACGTTCACCTTTTTATAAACAGGAGCAATTTGTTCCTGTAACCATTGTAGAAACTCCACCTTTGACTGTTTTCAGTATTCGGACATATAAAACTGAAAACCTATCAAATAGCTTAGCTGTGAATAATGAAATTTGGACTGACAAACCTGATAAGGACTTGAGTCGACGTATAAAGATTCCTAAGGAAAAATCAAATTTAAAACAACAAATTGTTCTAGCAAAAGCTTCAATAAATGATGTCACAGAAGTTCGTGTCTTAGCCCATACGAAACCAAGAGAGGCGGGTTTGCCACAAAAAAGTCCAGACATTCTTGAAATTAAGGTTGGTGGAGAGCCTGAGAAAGCTTTTGAGTATGCTACAAGTATATTAGGGAAAGAAGTCACTCTAGATGATGTCTATTCATCTGGAGATTTCATTGATGTTAATGCTACGACAAAAGGAAAAGGTTTTGCTGGTCCTGTTAAAAGACATGGAGTTAAGATTATGCCTAGGAAGAAAAGAAAGGGAAGGCGAGTAGTAGGTTGTATTGGCCCATGGCATCCCGCAAGAGTCATGTGGACAGTTCCTCGTGCTGGACAACTTGGTTATTTTAGCAGAACTGAATTTAACAAGCAAATACTTAAAATTGGTGAAGATGGAGAAGAGGTTACACCTATTAATGGATTTAAAAGATATGGTAAAGTCAATAAGTATTGTATGATTCGTGGCAGTGTTCCTGGGTCAACCAAGAGATTAATTAGATTTAGAAACCCCCTAAGACCGAAACGGGCCGATTTTGAAGATTTACAAATCACATATATTAGTACATTAGCTAAAAATTAATTTCCGTGGTGATTATTATGAATCTTTCAAAAATACCAGTATTTAATCTAGAAGGAGAAAAAATTGAGACAATTGATACAGGATCAATATTCCAAGTACCTTTTCGTCCTGATATCATAAAAAGAGCAGTTCTAGCCTGCAGGAGGAATCGTCAAGTTCCTTATGGCGTTGATCCCAACGCTGGAAAAAAAACATCAGCTGAAAGCTGGGGAGTAGGACGTGGAGCTGCCCGTGTGCCTAGAGTAAAGGGTTCAAGAACCCATTCCGCGAGTAGAGCTGCCTTTATTCCTTTTGCAGTAGGTGGAAGGCGAACTCACCCACCTGAATCACGAATAAAACTTTTAGAGAAGGTAAACAGAAAAGAACGTCAATTAGCGATAAAATCTGCTATTGCAGCAACAGCTAATCCTACTTTGGTTGAATCACGAGGACATATTATTGAAGAAGTTCAATCACTTCCTCTAATAATCGTAGATGAATTGGAATCAATAAAAAAGACCTCTAAGATGATTGATATAATGAAAAACTTAGGTCTATCCTATGATTTAGCCAAAGCAAAACGACGAACTTCTCATATCCGTGCTGGTAAAGGAAAAAACCGAGGACGAAAATATAAGACTGGTAAATCAGTTCTTGTTGTTGTAAGAATTGATAATGGAATAAAATCAGCAACAAATAATATACCAGGTATGGATCTTGTAACAGTTGATCAATTAAATGCGGAACATCTTGCACCAGGCACTCATGCTGGCCGTTTAACATTATGGACTAAATCAGCAATTGATTATTTGAAGCAAAAAGAATCTACTTAATACTATACTAAGAAATGAGTTGACAAAGGATGAAATTTAGACAACCACAAGATGTCATTAAGTATCCCCTTATCACGGAATCAGCTTTTAACAAAATGGATGATGTTAATGAAAACGCCTTAGTTTTCGTTGTTGATAGAAAAGCCACAAAGCATGAAATAAAAATTGCATTCGAAACGTTATACAAAGTCAAAGTTATCAAAGTTACAACATTAATTACCCCTAAGGGTGAAAAGAAAGCATTCATTAAATTATCTTCTGATCATAGTGCTTTGGATCTGGCAACTGAAGTAGGGATTATCTAGGTAGGTGTTTTTATTGGGAAAAAGAATATTAGTTCAAAGAAGAGGTCGTGGTACTTCTGTTTTTCGTTCGTTATCACATCGACGTAAAGGTAAAGCAAGATATTTGCCAATTGCTGATGAAGAGAAGGAAGACAAAATTGGATTTACGATAATTAATTTTATACATGAAATGGGTCGTGGATCGCCATTAATGCTAATTCAGTATGACAACGGAGACGAAGCACTTCTTCCTGCGCCTGAAGGAGTTCATGTAGGGCAAAAATGTGAGCAGGGGATCAATGCGAATCTTGAAGTTGGTAATGTGCTACCAGTACATAAAATTCCAGAAGGGATCTGGATATGTAATATTGAAATGCGTCCTGGTGATGGTGGAAGTTTATGTCGATCCTCTGGAACTCATGGACAGATAAAAAGTCATTCACGAGAAGGAACGAGAATTCTTTTGCCTTCGAAACTTGATCATGCTGTTCATCCTAATTCACGTGCCATGATTGGAATCATTTCTGCAGGTGGACGACCTGATCGTCCTTTTCTTAAAGCTGGAGCTAAACGTGCTTTTTTTCGTGCTAAAGGACATAAAGCTTTTCCAGTGGTACGAGGTGTTGCGATGAATATCGTAACTCATCCACATGGAGGAGGTTCACATCAAAGACCAGGCCGACCCACCACTGTGTCTAGAAATGCTCCTCCTGGAAGAAAAATTGGTTTAATTGCAGCACGTAGAACTGGGTTACGCCGGGGTAGAATCAGACGTTAATCTTGATCAAGACCAGGTTAATTTTCCTGCAGTTATTTTCGTAATGTTCTCGTGTTTGTTTATGCGGGGGAAGGGATTTGAACCCTTGAAAGCCTACGCTAACAGATGTCACGATTTCTTTTTTATTTAAGAAAACCTTGAGTCTGTCCCCGTTGACCTGGCTGGGGTACCCCCGCAATTAATTAAAGGTTTAGATGTCATTTTTTCTTGGTTAATACTCTGTAAACATTCCTTTTTTCGGACTTTTTTAAACCTTAGGCTTTAGTTAAAGTTTCTTTTTTTTATTTCATTAAATTCGAAATCTTTGGAGAATCTTTGTTATTTTCTTCATTAAAGACTTTTTGAAATAAATAGAAATAATCTTTTAAATTAGAATATAGTACTTACTCAATTATAGATAAATATTAACAAAATCATGTAAAAATCAATAAATCTAGTGAAAAAAGAGTTAAATAGTGCTAAAGGAGTTATGAAATAGGGATAGTAATGACATATACTTTTATAACATGTATTTTTAATTTATATGGGAGTGAATTACTTCCAACCACATCTATTCCTGAATTTCCACTTCTAATTGTTCTTTTATTGGGAATTGGAATACTAACAATATTACTTCGATATTATTTAATTAAAAAGAAAGAAAATTGATTTATTTAATAAGAATATCAAGTTTGCTTAATGTAATCATCATAGCTTCTTCTAAGCGAAGAGATCTGGTACCAGAATTAGCTAAACTATTAATACAATGATCAAAGACATCACGTATTTTTTTGCCTTCTGCTTTAAGCATTTCCGGTAGTCCTTTGTAAGGACTTCCGAATGTTACAAGTATATCCTTATTTTGTAAATCCTTCGTATTTAATGAAGTAATTGACTCACAAGTTTTAGATGTAGCAATTTTGACGCCCTTGAAGTTGAGTAATGCTTTACTTAATGTTACCTTAGAAATATGTACTTTATACCCCCAATATTTATCAGAAGGTCTATTAGGAAGTAAGCGAAGTTTTAATTTATCATCTTTTGAAACAATCTGGGTAGTCACTCGTATTACTTTTTCTTGAAGTGAAAATTTTGGAGGATTAATGACATCTAGGAGGTGTACACTGCCTACATCACCTACTGCTCGCCCCTGTAAAAGGAAAATAACGGCTTCACGTATTTCTTTAGGTTTTATCTCCTTTGAAAGTACATGATGAGGAGTTGCTAACGGCGATAATACTCCAACGGCAGAAGTGTCCCGTGAGATTGGAAATAATCTCTTTCTAAGATATTGAGGACATTCAATATATTCTAATATTCTTCTTATACGTCTACTTTCACGATGTGCTTCCTCAGGTTTTAGAAAGGGATCATGGTATACTAGAATATCAGGAACTTGATATATTGCAGAAATTCTGGCAAATTGAAATAGTTTTTCGGTTTTTGCCCTGATATCAGAACTATCTGATACTGCTGAATCAGGTATTGCTATTGTGAAAGCCAATAGACCATTTCCTTTTAATTTACAGAAAAATAAATTATTATTGATGAAATAATTAAATTTTCCCTTCGTAATAATCGATATAGGCACGAATAATATTTTTATAGTTGATTATGCCTATAATTTCACCGTCTGCTCCTACTACAGGCAATTGATCAAAGTTTTTCTTTACCATTTTCTTTGATACATCTTCGATTGTACTATCAGAATAAGAGACCTCAACATTTCGTTCCATGATCTCATGGACTTTCATATTTGAAGGAAGAGTAAGCGTTTTTGATCCAATTATTAAAACAGATTCACTATCCCATGAAGAGCTGTCATTCTCCGCACCATGACCTGTACGACTTTTACTCTGAGAATCTAAAATTTCAGCAACTTTCAAAAAATCATTTTGAGTAATTATTCCAATCATTCTGTCTTCATTTATCACTGGGACAGCTTTTTGATGTGAAATACGAATTATGGTTGCAGCAGCAGGAAGTGGCGTTCCTTCCCAAATCGTTGTAACATATTTGTTTAGATAATTCTCAATTCCTACCTGAATTTTTGCGGGTACAACAACTTTCTTAACTATATCATGTCGTGAAATAATCCCTTCTAAATATGTCCCCTCTTTTTCATCGACTACAGGCATCCTTTGAAACATATTATCTGTTAAAATTTGAGCTGCTTTGATAACCATTTCAGAGGGTTTTATGGTAACTGGATTCCTAACCATAAGAAGAGAGAGCTGTGTTTCATCCGGGTTTTTAAAAAGATCGGATCTGGAAACTACGCCAACAAGTTCATATGAATCTTTTTTTAGTACTGGGTAGACACTAAAACCTGTTTCACGAATGATGTCGAGTAAACTCTCTCTATTCCCAGGGATTTGTAAAAATTTTACATTTCCCTTTTTGGTCATTATTTTAGAAACAGATATATCTTCTACCATTAGTTTCCACCATCAATCTTTGATTAATAAATAAAAAGGTAATATAAATTAGACATTTAAATGATTCTTCTGGTTTAGATGTTTTAAGTTAAGTACCTCTTATGCATTCAATAAGTTTAAAATGAGAATTAATGCTACAAATGCAATTGCTATTGCGACAGTCCAATATGGTCCCATCTTCAGTCCAGGAGAATCAGACTCTGAATAGAAGCGGATTAATCCTGCACCTGTTGCAGGCATCGGTGAATCATCACGTCTCCGTGTTTTCCTAACACTCATTTTTAAAACACCAGAAGGCTATGAAATATCCTTAAATTGAGCAAGTTAATTTTTACTATATGAAGTTTTATATCAAAGGATTTCAAATTTTGTTTAATAATAATTCGAAGATATAGATATTCAAATTTAAAGAGAATAAGTAAATAGAGAAAATATTCTTTAAAACTTCTTTAATCTTTAAAGAAGATAATAAAAAGATTAACTAGTGAAAGATTTTGGAAATTATTGTTGAACTTCGCCACCAAATGTAATCTAACCAATCGGCAAATTGATCTATTATCGGAACACCCATTTTTTCTATAATCAGAGCGAAAAATATTGCTCCAAAGAATCCAATTACTTTTGATGAAACATCATGTGCCCAATAAAAAGCCTCTTCTGAATTCATCCCAAATTGTGTAACAAGAAAATGGACACACCATAGGTGAAAAGTTATACGAAGGGCATTTCCCACGAACAAAGCAAGGAGAAAAATCGATCCTGCTTTAATCTTTGAAAACCATGGCGCCTCTGTTACTGTAATGATTGCTAATAATAAACCACCAGCTTGCATCCCTGTACAAGCTTTTACAATCCAATAATCGCCATTTGTATCAGGAATATGTATACCAGGTGTATTTACTGTTGCTTCTAAGAAAGGAAACGGACCACCCCTTAATTGTGGTGGGATTACTGAGTCAGGATTCATATTAGGTATCAACGTAGTTTTAATACCCAAAAGATCTAATAATGAAAAAATAATATCTCTTGTAGGAATCTCAATAAAAACCCAATCAGGAACTGCGTATATTAGGAATGTTAAGATGATTGCAATACCTAATGAAGAAAGCATTAATCTATCATCATGATATCGTTTCTTAGTTTCTTTAATCTCTCCTATAGAATCCTTCAATTCTTTATTTTCGCTCATTAAAACCGGTCCACCAAGCATATTCATGATTATTATTAGAATCAATTTGTATCAAATTTAGGATTTCAGAATATGTTCAGATCTCAAAAGGTGCCTGTAGGTATAAAATATTTATCCTTCGAAATAATATTGGAAAAACTCCATTATTATTGTGAAAACTAAATTATTTGTGGAATAATTCAGGATTTTTCAACATGTACCAACCATATGTCACTTTACATATATCTTTATCGACTAAGTCGCGTAAAACCTGTTTTATTTGGTCTTTTGGTAATTTTACATCGGTTGTTAATAAATTTGATTGAGCTTTATTTTGAGGACGTTGTAATAGGGCATAAATTATTTTTTCTTCAGCAGAATTTAATTTCAATCCTTTAGGGATCCTATAGTCTACTATTGGTTGATTTATAAGACCTGAAGGTTCGCTTCGTTTATGCTCTAGGATATTCTTATCTTTAAGAATATACCATCCATAAGAAACACGTAGAATCCCTTTATCGACGAGATTACGGAGTACCTCTTTAAGAACGCTTTGTTTTAATCCAGTAGGTCGTGTAAGAAGATTAGATTGAGCTTTTAAATTTGGTCTTGACTTGATAGCATTGATAGTAGCGATTTCTTCTGGTGTAAGACCCTCGCCTACTCTTGATATTCTTGCTGATTTCTTCTTCTTCTTTTTTCTATCATTTTCAGCGAAAGTATTCTTAAAAAATGGAAGGTGTGATTTCTTAATTATGAACCATCCTACTTGAGTTCTTAATAATCCTTTTGAGATTAGGTTCCTTAAATGTCTTTCTGCTTCATCTACGGATAATTCCATATCTTTAGCAAGTATTTCTGGTTTTGTTCGGTGTTTTATTCGCATATAAGTTCTTTCAAGAATCTCCATTTCAAACTCGGTTGGTAAATCTTCTTCCCAATTATCTTTTCTAAATAAGGTGGTTGTTTGTTTTAAATAGGGAGCAACATCATCTGAGTAATCTTTTTGAGGCGGTGAAGGATGAAATAAATCACTATCATTCTCACTACTAGGTTCACTTGTTTTTATAAGACCAGAAGATGGACTTCGGAAAAGCTCTTCCTCAGATATATCAGCTTCCACTTTTTTTTCCTCGAACAGCTCTGGTCTCTCATCATGTGATTCTTCATCAACTTCTAAAAAGTCATTTTTGATATTTTTTTCTAATATTATTTCATTACTATATGCTTCAGTTTCTTCTTGCGATTTAATTGTATCTGTTTTAAAAACAGATTTGCGGGAAGAAGTATTCTGTGTCTGTTTTTGAGGGTATTTTGTTTGTTGAGGACGTAGAGGTATCTCGGCATTACTTACTGTACTAGGGCTAAAAATTAAAATTTTTTGTGTTGTCTCAACTACAAGATTTTCATTCTCTAGGAGAGTAAGGATAGAATCATTTAATTCATCAAATGCACTATTTATTCCTTCTATTTGTATAGCTAGTGGATATTTCTGATTTGAAATGATATAAATAATTTTAATTTGCTTTAATCCAAGCTGATTTAAATTAAAAAATTCTTGAATCTCCCTATTCATTACTGCTGATTCATTCCCATGAATTTCAAGAATATATTGTTGATCTGTCCGAGATTCCTCTATGTAAAAGATTAATTTAGGAAAATCAGGAATTCTTGGTATAGCTTGAACTGAATTATCAATAAATTCAATATCTTTAAAACGTCCACGAGCTTTCAAAAAATTAATAAAATCGTTTAAAACTGTGTTTTGACGATACAAATTGAAACGCATCCTTTTGAATGCAGAATAGAATCCGAGGAAGATTTTATATGCAATAAATTCCGTTTTAAAGCTCCTTTAAATCACTTTGAAAAACTTTTTGGTGGTTTCAAATGATTTCTCGATTATAATCGTCTGATTTTGTCTCATTTAGTATCTCATTAATGAATATTCTATTCTAAAGCAAAATTTAGTAATAAAACTATATTTAGAAGTCTTGAGTCTAGTATTTATTATACTTAGAAACTTCTAAGGTAGATAAATCCAGAAGATATTAAATAAATTGGCAATTTTTTAAAAATAATCATTTGTGAAATATTGTTCAATTTCCTTAAGCCCTTTTCCTTTAAGATTCTCTTTTAAAGGAGTAGGAAGCGTTAGGAAAATTTGATTAAGGTCATTAAGCTCTTTTTCTTCATCATTAGTTCCAATATTGTTCCATAAACTAATAAATTTATCTATAGGAAGGCCTAAGGAAGTTGAAAGAGGAATTAATAACTGATCTGGAGTATAAATCAGATGAGGCACATTAAGAATAGATTTCCTTCCGGATTCTTCATTATGTGATTTATTAATTAAGATAATAATTCCTAGTCTATTTAATTCGCTAATTAAAGCTATTAATAGCTTTTTATCATTTATTTCAAGGATTTTTTGAATTTCAGAAATTGTGCATTCTTTAATTGTTAATTGAGAGATGATTTGCGAAACCAAGCGATTTTGAAAAAGCTTAGAAAGATCGTATGACATAATAATACCAATATTCCTTTGCTAAATTAAGTCTTATATCAAGTAATGAATCATGTTTTCTTAACTAATATAATAGAATGATATTTTAGTTCATTCTGAAAATACTACAACCTAATCTATTACGTTGTTACAGTGATTTTATTACTATATTGTACAAATTTAAGCCAAATATAAAATGAAAAATGATTGAAGACGAGGAAAACAATATGACCCAAATGGAATCAAGTGAGAAGGATTTTGTGGTTCAATGTATTAATTTAAAAAAACATTATATATTGGGGGAAGTAAAAGTAGAAGCTTTAAGGGGAATAAATATGGAAATTGAGAGAGGAGAATTTGTCTCTATAATGGGTCCTTCAGGATGCGGAAAAACGACATTACTTAACATTATAGGATCTCTAGATACACCTACATCAGGTAGAGTTATTTTGGAAGGCCAAGAAATATCAAGAGCCAAGGAAAAAGAATTAACTCAAATCCGACGGAATTTAGTTGGTTTTGTTTTTCAATTTTATAATCTTTTACCAGTTTTGAGTGCGTTAGAGAATATTGAGCTCCCCATGCTTATTGCAGGAGTTACAAAAGTAAAAAGAACTGAAAGAGCTCTAGATTTATTAGAAAAAGTAAATCTTCTAGAAAGAAAGAATCATAAACCCGATGAACTGAGTGGAGGAGAAAGACAGAGAGTGGCAATAGCTAGGGCTTTAGCAAATAAACCTTCAATTCTTTTAGCAGATGAACCAACAGGTGATTTAGACACTGAAAGTGGAATCGCAGTCCTAGATTTGTTAAAAGAAGTAAATCGAAGAGAAAATCAAACATTGATTTTAGTAACCCATGATCCAAATATTGCTAGGCATTCAGATCGAATATTTCATATTAAAGATGGATTAGTATCTTCGGTTGAGAAAATAAAATAATGACTTAATTTATACTAATAAGTTCCGAAGTGAATCATTACCAGTTCTTTTTGATTCTTCGTCTAATATTTTCACTAATTCTTTGAATCTATTCCTAATAGTAACCGGGGTAATCCTAGCAATAGTTGCTATTTCCTGTTGTGTTCTCCTTTCCCCAGTTTGAATTGTGGATATATATAGCGACGCAGCAGCAAGACTCATTGGATTTTTTCCAACTGTTGCGCCTTTTGCCCTTGCTATATTTAAAATTTTTACCGCCTGTCTTCGTGCTTTCATTGTCACCCTTAAATTGAGTCCTAAGCGGTGTACCAGTGCAGCATAATCACTTGGATTGACCTTTAAGTCTAATTTTTGTAAAATTATTCGTATACATCTTCCCAATTCTTTTGAAGCAATATTTGATACAGATGCAATATCTTTTAGTGTTTGAGGCAATTTTTTCTTCCTACAAGCAAGATATAAACTCGCTGCAATCATCCCATCAATAGATCTACCCCGAATTAGATTTTTCTTTAAGGCTTTTCTATATATCATGGCACCCATTTCAGCTACATCTTCTGGTAATTCAAGCTGGCTTTTTATTCGTTTTAATTCCTTTAAAGCGAACCTTAAATTACGAATTTCTGATTTTCTTGTCCGATTATCAATTCTAGATAATCTTCGGTATTTAGTCTGAGAAGTATAAGGAAGAGTACGTCCTGAAATATCTCTACGTATATTTCCTATTTGAGTTCTTAATCCCATTTCAGCTTTGAGTGGAGTTATTGGACTGCCTGTACGAGAACGTTCCTGCTGTTCACTACTGTCATAAGCTCTCCATTCGGGCCCTAAATCTATTTGAATATCTAAAACGAGTCCACAAGAAGCACACACGGATGTTCCTTTAGTATGCTCTGTAATAATGTCTAAACTACCGCATTCGGGACATTTCTTTTCTTGTGGAGACAAAAGAGACCCCCTATTAAACTTGAGGCTCAAAGATGATAAAGCTTATAAAAGGTTACTGGCTAAGAATGTAAAATTCAAGAAATCAAAGGATAAGCTAGTGCGTAATTATATTGAATAAACATCAAAGGAAGGAGAACTCCAACCAATTATGATCCTGATATAATATTTCTGTTGTTTACATGTTAAGTAATTTTGAAACTCTAAAAAACCATCATAACCATGACAAAACTTAAATTATTTGGTTCAGAAGGGTTTACAGATTTCTAATTTACTCTTTAACTGTTTAATACCAAAAAAACTTAATTCCAAACTAGTAAAAAGATTCTTTGGCTTTTTAGGAAATCTTACTATTTAACCTTTATAAATGCTTATAAAGTGACTTTATAAAGGATTCTATTGTGTATTGATAGGATAACAAGCAATTGACAAATCCTACCCTTTTAAAATATAGTATATTATTAGTTATAATCATTTATTATTGGTGAAGTATGTGTCAGGTAGTCCAGAAAAAGCTGATTTGTTCGCTGAAGTACAAAATGTAGTTGCTTCAGTGGATTTAAGATGTAAAATTAAGTTAGAACGTGCAGCTTCTCGTCTCCCTGGTGATGTTCAAGTTTCTTACATTCCCGAACAATTTCCTGGAGTTGTTGTCAAGATAAAGAAGCCAAAGGTATCCATTTTAGTTTTTTCCTCAGGAAAACTTGTAGTTACTGGTGCAAAATCAGTAGAGATGATTGAAGAGGCGGTTGAGGTGATATCTGAGTTATTACGTAATGCTGGGCATAATGTGAAACATGAAGCTACTATTACAGTTCAAAATATTGTGGCTTCTGGAACTCTTGGAAAAAGAATTAATCTTGAATTAGCAGCTCTCCTCCTAGAACATTCAATGTATGAACCAGAACAGTTTCCTGGATTAATTTACAGGATGCAAGAACCAAAAGTAGTATTATTATTATTTCAATCTGGAAAGCTGGTTTGTACAGGAGCTAAAAAAGAGGATTATGTTTACCAATCAATTGAAAAGATTTATTCTATTTTAGAAGAAATCGATGCTTTTGAGGTATCTGGAATAGAGTTTTAATCAGTAGCAATAAAGTTTAAGGAGTGAGCAATCACTTTTGGAATGTAGTTTAATAAGTTGGGAAGGGAAAAATCTTTTTCGATTAGTTCACTTGCCTTTCCATTAATATATGTCGCCATACAAGCGGCATAGAAAGGAGAAATAGACTGGACAATTAATCCTGAAATAATACCAGCAAGAACGTCTCCTGTTCCCCCTCGTGTCATTTTCACGATCCCTGTTTTATTAATTTTTATCGAATCTGTATCTGAAACAATATCCCAGTGTCCTTTCAAAACCCAAATACCTGAATATTGACGAATTATTCTATAGAATATCTCTTTTCGTTCCTTAAATTCTTCTTGTGAATGTGGGAGTTTTTGACCTGTTAAGCTCAAAAATTCCCCTGAGTGCGGGGTTAATATTGAATTTGGTGTCAATTTTTTTACATTAAGTAATTTAAGAGCATCAGCATCATAAACAATGAATTTTTCATAAGTTTTTGCTAGGGATTGAATTTTTAAAACAGCATCACGAGTTTCATCTTTCTTTCCTAATCCTGGGCCTAAAAGAAGAACATCATTATCCTTAATTAGGTTTTCATCTATTGATTCTATATTCAAATGGGATTCTGGGTATTCATGGACAATAAATTCAGAAGAATGTGCTCGAATCGCTGTAGAAATACTTTTAGGACATAAAATTGTGACCAAATCTGCTCCTGCTTGAATTGCAGCTTGGGCTGCCAAACTAGGAGCACCTGAATAAATTTCATTTCCTCCAATAACTAAAATTCTCCCATTATCACCTTTTTTGGACCAGAGATCTCTTTTTCTTAAAGCCAAGAAATCACCAGGACCTATCAAGCTCTCTGCTTCTTGAGTAATTCCAATTTTTTTCACAATAATTGTACCAGAATTTTCTTGATTAAGACCTAATTTTTGTTTATGAAGGCAAAATGTCCAATTGGGATTTAAATATACATTTGATAATGCACCATTATCAGGATTAATACCTGTAGGAGTATCCACGCTGATAATAATATTACCTTTTTTTTGCCATTGATTTAGTTTTTCTAATAAATAATTTAATGGATTTTTTATCTGACCGCGAATTCCTGTCCCTATAAGAGCATCTATGATTAGTGAATTAGGTTCAAAGTTTAATTCCTTGATATCCTCAGAATCTTGGAGTTCTTTAATGTGGAGTTCATTAGAAAGACGTGTTAAAATACTCCAATTCTTTAATGTTGATTTTTTAATAATAGAAGAAGAAGAACCTATAAGAAATAGTTCTACATTTGTGGCTTGTGACAGATGACGAGCAGCAACCATTCCATCTCCTCCATTTCCCCCCTTCCCAGTAAAAATTTTTACTTTTTTAATGGTCTTTTCTTGAATCAGGCTTTCGATAAACTCAGCTAATCCTCTCCCTGCATTTTCCATCAGCAATCTTCTTTCTATCCCTAGATATTCAGAATTAACATCAGCAATACTCATATCTAGAATTGATATCTTATCTGTATCCAGATTTATTCACCCCGAAGAGTCTATTGGAATTTTCTATAAAATTATTCTGTATAATAAACACCCTAAATTAGCTTCTTACCAATAACTATTCAAATTAAATCATGATAAAAAGTTTAGTGGTCAGATTAACCTTGGATTTAATATTTATTTTTTTAGTTAGTTTGAATATTATTAGTGGAATTTTACTCATACCATACCCATTAAACCTTCTTTTCCTTACAATTTCTTCATTAAAATGGGAGGATCCAGTTCCTCATACTTATTTTTCTTCTGATGAGCTGCCTAATGTTACTGTTCAAATTCCAATCTATAATGAATCAAGCATTATAAATGAAACTATACAAAACTTAGCTAACTTGATTTATCCTCCTCAAAAAATAACAATTCAGCTCTTAGACGATTCAACAGATGAAACGTCTGAAATAGTTAAGGATTCAACTAGTATTCTTTCCAAAAAAGGATTTAATATAAATATAATAAAGAGAAGCGATAGAGAGGGGTTTAAAGCAGGAGCACTATCCAATGGGTTAAAAAATATAACTTCCGAATATATTGCAATGTTTGATGCAGATTTTCAGGTTAATCCAAATTTTTTAATGGATACAATTCACTATTTTAAAGATAATCCTAATCTTGGTGCCCTACAAACACGCTGGGATCATCGAAATTTAAAATATTCCATTTTTACTCGAGCTATGTCAATAGGATTGGATGGACACTTTTTAGTTGAGAAGCCTGGTCGAAAAAGAAGAAATGCATTCATTGGGTTTAATGGAACAGGTGGAATATGGCGAAAAAGTGTTATTGAAAAAAGTGGAGGTTGGTCGCCTCAAACTCTAGCAGAAGATTTGGATTTAGCATATCGTGCTCAAATCCTAGGTTATGATATCATTTATCTTGCTCAAAAGATGAATTATCAAGAAATTCCCCCTACTCTTCGATGTTGGATCATTCAACAAAGTCGATGGTCCAAAGGATTTTCACAGAATATTAGAAAGAATTTTAGAAATTTTATATTAAATCGGGCAAAAAAGTCAAAAATTCAAGGTGTAATTCATTTAACTCAATATTTCGTTCCATTATTTATAGTTACGAATACAGTCTCAGGAGCCTTACTTCTTTTTTATCCAGCAAATTTCTCTTTAATATTTTTGTATTTCGGCATAATTTATTCTCTGTTGACCCTATGTGGAATTATTTCATATATTATCGCGGTTCTAAGAGCGAAACGTGGATTATTCCAAATTTTCTTCATACCATTTTTTTTATTTTGGGGAGCAGGACTGGTTGTAAGAATGAGTATAGGATCGATTTCAGGTTTGATCAGTTTTGGTGGAAAATTTGTTAGAACTCCCAAATTCAATCTAAAAAATAAAAGTATCCAGAAATTAATAATCAAAGAGCCAATACCAATTGATTGGATTTTATTTGTAGAAATTCTTTATATCTGTATTTTAGGATTAGCTTCCTTTCATGCTTTTCAATTAGGAGTTAATTTTTTTATCCAAGCTTTTTATTACCTATTTATCACCAGTTCTCTCTTGAATATGGTCATTTCGGAATTTTTCCATGCCTTTTCATATTATTTATCTTCTTAATCCAACACACTGGTGTTTTTCAGGAAGTCTATGGTCAGAACAGAAGTACCCTCCACAAAAACTACAAGTAAATCCAAAGGAAGCAAAAGAATTACAATAATAACATTTTCCTTCAATTTTAGTTTTTTTCTGTAATTTAGAGGGAGGAATTTCTTCTGGGTAAGTAAATGATCTTCTATCAGACATTCTACTCCTATGGGTCGAATAGGATTTCTTTCTTTGTTGAGATTGTTTAATGACAAAATAATAGATTAAAACAAACGAACTAATAGTGATACTTGCTCCAAAAATCAGCCAATTAATAGAATAATTCTCATTGGAGAAAAAAAGTAATTGAAATAATCCACTCAGAGTCAAAATTAACACGGTAATTATGATTATTTTCTCCTGATCAGAAAGCTCATCCATAAAAAATTCCCTCAAAAATCCTAATGCCCAATCCTAATGGGTGAAAGCTCCAAATAACAATTACAATTAGAAAGGATACCCAGAAAACTGGTTTATTCCAACGGTAGACTTTAGCACCATCAAGAACAAAAAACGGAAGAATGTTAAAAAGAGCAACATCTGATGAAGCTTTACTAGCTATAGTAAGAAATAATCTCCATTCATCCGTAATAAAAGAAGCAATAAGTAGCAGAAACCCACTGAGGAAAGTATTAATTAATGGGCCTATCATAGCAATACGAGCTTCAATTTTTGGTGTGTGATAACCTGAACTTAACACTACACCAGGTGCAATTATTTTTAGTGGTAGAAATACAGTTAAAAGGGATAAAAAGGCTGTATTTTGATCTAAATGAAATTCAGAGGTCATGCCATTATATATTGAAATGTATTTGTGGCCTAATTCATGGAGGAGGAATAAAGGAAAAATCAAGATTGCCAATATTACTAGTTCTAGAAGATTAAAACCTTGCCAGAAGGCTGATATTTCCACAACAACAAAAATAAAAGTTCCAATTATTAGTCCATTTGTTTCTCTTTTTGTTAGAGAGAACATATAAATTACCTTTTTTCTATAGCTATCGCTTTTCCGAGATCTGATTCACTAATTTATCCCAAGTTTCGAGTTCATTTTTTAATAATTCTTCGATTGCTATCCGTAAAAAGTGTGAACGAGATTCATATTGTCCTAATCTAACAAGATTATCAATTAATATCAAAACTTTTGACGGAATTTTAATACTAATCGGTTTTTGCTTGGTCATTATTGATTTCACGCATTTTTTTTACCTTTTTAATGTCTTAAAGAATGTTTTCCCTTCTTTATAGCATTTTTAAGCGTTCTAATACAGACTAAACAAGTTTATACTAAATTGAGAAAAATAAATAACCTTTTTGATATTAATAAAGCTAGCTTGAATTATAAATTTAGGGGTTTAGAAATTGAAATATATTCTCTTAACTAGTTTTGGAACTGTCATTGGTGGTTTTGAAGAATTAAATCCAATTATTTATGGTTTTATATCATTTGAAGATGAAATAAGCTTTTCAGAAGCTGAATTTTCAAAATTTATTAATATAAATAAATCACAGTTATTTGAATATTTAAAAGATAAAGAAGAGGAAGTTGTTTCAGATAATTCTGAGCTTATTAACAATTTACGTATACTTGGATTTAAATCTGTGAGATTTGCTGGATCTGGTGAGCTTAAGCCACTTCGTAGAAAAGTTGCTGAATTTCTCGCAGCAAAATTCGGAAAAGAGAGCACTTTAAAGATAGGTACCATGATACGAGAGGATGCAATGGATTATACAAAATCCTTGCTTAAGGAAAAGGTAGAAGCTCGTGATATTTATATGTCTCAAGCAATAAACAGTATTGACGACATAAATGCAATATTAAATCTGATTTATGCCCGATTATCAGAATGGTATGGAATTCATTTCCCTGAACTTCAGGAATTAGTTAGAGATAATGATCAATATATTCAATTGATTTCTAAAACTAATGCTGCAATTCGTTCAGAACTCACTGAAGATAGTATTAGCCATCTTTCTGATAAAAGACGAGAGCACATTTTAAATGCAGCATTACAGTCTTTAGGATCTGAAATTTCCCCCTATGATATGAAACCGATAGGTGATTTTGCTAATTTTGGAGTGGAAATTCTCAAGGTCAAAGAAAGCTTGGAATCTTATATTGATGAAAGTATGAAAGAAGTTGCTCCGAACATTCAAAAATTAGTTGGAAGTTTGCTTGGTGCAAGATTAATTGCTCTTGCAGGAAGCCTGGAAAATCTAGCTAAAGTTTCATCTGGGACAGTACAGGTTTTAGGGGCAGAAAAAGCGTTATTCCGACATTTAAGGTCAGGTGAGGATCCTCCTAAACATGGTGTACTTTTTCAATCTCCTTATATTCATTCTGCAAAAAAACACGTTCGTGGAAAAATTGCTCGTGCGCTAGCAGGAAAATTATCAATAGCAGCTAGAGTAGATTATTTTAGTGGTGAATTTATTGGTGAAACTCTCCTGAATGAGCTTGAAGAAAGAATTAAAGACATTACAGATACATATCCCGAACCTTCTGAGCGACAATTGGAACAGAAACGCAAGAAACGCAAACCAAAGGTAAAACAACAATGGCAAAAGGGAAAACGTTCAAAACCACGATCTGATAGAAGAAAACGAAGAGAAGAGAGATAATGGGGTTAACATAAATGAAAGTCTCAGAGACATATATTCAGGGTTTATTTAAGGTTGATGATGCAGAAAAATCTCGTTTAGCAACAATAAATGCTACAATGGGTAAAACAGTTTATGATGAGGATCTTTTCAAATTTGAAGGAAAAGAATACCGATATTGGGATCCTTATCGTTCAAAATTTGCTGCAGCATATTTATCAGGTATGAAATCACTCCCTCAAATTAAAGAAAAATCAATTCTATATCTAGGTGTTTCAACAGGGACTACCGCTTCTCATTTCTCTGATATTAATACAGATGGAGTCATTTTTGGCATAGAATTTTCTTCAAAAGTAATGAGAAAATTCTTTAGGCTTTCAGAGCAAAGATCAAATTTAATACCAATATTAGCTGATGCAAGAAAGCCTGAGGAATACTCTTCCTTTGTTTTAGAAGCTGATCTAATTTATCAAGATGTGGCTCAACCCGATCAAGCAACTATCTTTGGTAGGAATGCTCTTGAATTTTTAAGGTCAGGAGGTTTTGGTATTATAGCCATAAAATCACAAAGTATTGATGTTTCTCTAGAACCGGAAAAAGTCTTCTCTAATCAAATAAAAGAGTTAGAAAAAGATTTTGGTCTTGAATTAATAGAATATAAGACCATTGAACCCTATGAGAAAAAACATGCAGTGGTTGTAATTAAAATGCCTTAAAGGCCCATTAAATCTAAACTCAGCTAGAACTCGGAGAAAGCCATTTGCTTTAGCTAGTGGTAATTCACCCATAATCTCTCCAAGTATTTCCACATTTTTTACATCGATAAAATGTAGTCGGGGCCTCATCTGCGCTTCTGGTTTGAACTTGCCAATAAACAGCTTCATTATGGCCACATTTTTTACATGTAGCATTAGTGAAAGGCATTGTTTCCACTTCGTTTGGATTTTCGATGATAATAGTCTTCTCAAGTTCATTATGTCTAATAGTATGTTTAATTTCAAATATTTTTGAATTATTCTTAACTCCAGGTACTAAAATTTTGCCACATGAGGGACAATGCATGCGAACCAGACCGTCATCTGTTTTTTTTGGAACCATTAAAGCACCACAACTACAGAAACTCATCAAGATCAACCCAATGTTTGTATTATTAGCGAAGCAGCTTTTAATATTCAAATGAATGTAAAATAAACCAATACTAAATATTTTTGGAATTTTAATGCAAAAATTATTTGACAAAATATAGTTAAAAGATAAAATAAAATACCAGTCTGAATTAAAATTCGGTCAATATCATTCTAAGGCTTTCTTAAATGGAGTTATACTATCGAATAATGCTGATTAAGGAGATCTAAATGAAAAGAAAGTCATCTATGCCTTATGGTGAGACAACTCTTCTCTCACTGACAAATTTAACTACGGATACAAAATTTCGATGTCTTGTAAAGTTAATTGAATTTAAAAATGGAATAGCTCGGATTACTGATGATCATGAAGAACTTAAAATAGAAATTGGTGCTGAACTTATCAAGAATTTCAATGAAGGTGATATAATATTTCTATTTGGGGAGATTCAAGAATCAGGAATAAAAATAAATAAAATATTAAAAACTAATTTAGACTGGGAACTATATTATAAAATGAAAGAGGAAGTATCTAAATAATATATCTTTAAGGATAATCGTATTCACTCTAAAAAATTCCTCAACATCTAGGAATTCCGGTTAGGATTGGGAATAAATTTATCATAATATCAATTTGTAGCGAAGAATTGAAGCAATAAGCTAAGAATGCATGAAAAATTTATCTTATTGGCCTTAACTTTATGGTTGACAGTTTGTAAACATACTAGAAACTTTAAATCACTCAATACTGATTTTAAGAATTCTACATTTAATACAAACAATTTAATAATAACTCAACTTCATCGAAGTTTGGGAAACCTTAAATTTAGAGAATGATTGGAGGTATTAGTATGAGCTTAATTGGAGTGGCAAAAAGGTCTTATCAAAAGGAAATCTCTGCGTTTACTAATAAAAGAGTAGCTGTAGTCCTCAAAAATGGAACAAAATACGTTGGTGAAATGAAAGGAGTTAGTCCTGATACTTTAACCTGTGTCCTTGTAAAAGCCCGAAAGGATCAAGACCTGAAAGAAATTCATAGAATTGCGTTAAATGGAGATCTCATATCTGAAATATACTTGGAAGAAGCTCCATTTGATTTACTGGGATTAAAAGAAGAACTGGAGCAAATCTTCAGAAGGCCTGGAGATGTAAAGGTTTATGATGAAGCTGGATTGATTGTAGTTCTGGAAAGGGTAAAAGTTTCGGAAACTGGTGTAGAAGGTTCAGGTCCTGTTGCTGATCGAGTTCGAGCTATTTTTAACCGCTATGCTCAAACACAATCATCAGAGGAATAAGTGAAATCTTATGATTATAAATGCAGAAAGAATGCGTCTAGAACAAGATTCAGATAATAATATGTGGTTAGTAGACTTTCGTGATGAAGCAAAGAGCTTACGAGGGAGAATTGAAGTTCCCGATAATTTAATACAAATGGAGGAATTTAAGGAATTTATAATTGAAATAATTCCCCATGATAGTAAAAAAAGTTCGAAAGATTTCTCTGACGCTCATCTTGTTTATAATGCTATTAGCTTTAGAACTAAACCTGTAGGTGATGAGAATGTCTATTCTTTCTCTGCAGGAGGTTTAATTTTAAGAATATTTACAACATCAGAGATAAAGGAAATTCAACCAGTTTTGAAGGACTTTAAGATAATTCTTAGATAAAACCGAAATTAAAATTAAAATATCCAAAAAAGATTATCGTGACAAATGCGGGGGTTTCCCAGCCAGGTCAAAGGAGCTAGGTTGAGGTCCTAGTCGCGTAGGCGTTCGTGAGTTCAAATCTCATCCCCCGCATGATTTCAAAGGAGGGGAGGTCAAAAACACAAAGAATATGAAGGATTAGATGTTTGTTTAAATGGTTAGAATTATATCTAATTATCTTCATCACTTCTTCTAACTAAACATCTATTAACTTAAAAGAAAAAAGAACCTTGCGGAAAAATGATTCGGATACTCTTTTTATCGTCAAATATTAATGATAATTTAACGGAATAATGGTAGATTTGAGGGTAAAAATTGAAGATTACTTTAGATTCCTTACTTTATCGAATTTATGAAAAAAAATTATGGTCCCAGATTAAAGATGGAATAAAAGAAGGGGTTCATCCACAACATGTTGCTCTGATCATGGATGGAAATCGTCGTTATGCACGAGCTAAAAATCTTCCAAGCCATTTGGGACACCATTTAGGTCAACAAAAGTTAAAAGAAATTTTGAAGTGGTTTTATGATCTCCAGATAAAGTATGTCACATTATATGCTTTTTCAACTGAAAACTTTAACAGGAACGAAGAAGAAGTTAAAGAATTAATGACCCTCTTTGAAAAAAGCTTTCAAGAAATTGTTGAACACCCCGAAATCAAAAAACGTAAAATTCGCATTAAAGTTATAGGAAGAACTCATTTATTACCCCAGTCCGTTCAAAATGCTATTCTACTGGCTGAAAATAATACTGCAGCTTATAAGGATGGACCCACCTTGATTATAGCTGTAGGTTATGGAGGTCGTGCTGAGATGATAGATGCAATTAAATCAATAGCGACGAAGATTGAAAATGGTACAATGACCTCTGCTGATATTAATGAAGTGGTAGTGGGTCGTCATTTGTATACAAACGGTATACCAGATCCTGATCTAATAATTAGGACATCTGGAGAAGAACGGCTCTCAGGTTTTTTGACTTGGCAAAGTGCATATAGTGAGCTTTATTTTGCAGATGTATACTTCCCAGGATTTAGAAAGATAGACCTATGGCGTGCTATTCGCACTTATCAGTCAAGACAAAGAAGATTTGGCAGATAAATTCCACATCTTAAATCTAGGTATAAATACGTCGTGTCTGAGAATCTCTATTTGTTTCTTCAATTGGAGCTAATTGTCTTTTTATCTCTTCTTCAATCAGCTGTGCATTTTTAATTAATTCTTCTGTTCCAACTGATAAATTAAGGACTTCATTTAGTTTTTCAACTGTTGCAACAGCACCTAAAGGGTCAGGGCGTTCTCTTTCAGCATATGAAAGAAGACCTACAGCGGGAAAAAGGTTCATGTCTAAGTATCCAAGCATAATAGCAAGTGGTCCTGCAACAAACAATCCTTGATCAAGTAAATTAGTAGCAATTTCATTTCGAAACTTTTCTGAGACACCAGTGTATGATTTGAACATTCTGCTAGGTATATATTGTAGAGTTTGATCAGAAACCTTCAATCTTGAATCAACTCCCCCAATGAAATATGCCACCTCGAATTTTTTGTGACTCAATATCCATTCTGAAAGTTTTTCCGAAAATTCAATCTGGACATGTCGATAAGGCTGTAGATGAGGGATAAAAACTGCAATATCGGAATTTTTTTTGGAATAAATCTCAAAAGGTAACCTTAATTGGTTTTCTTGGACTGATATGAAAGGTGGTGCTCCACTTGACATGATTGTGGCTACTCTCATTAGCTTCATTTCCTGAACAAGGTGTGATACACTGATATAGCCAATTTCTCCCAATCCATGCCATCCACCAATAAATACTCTACAATTATCAAGAATCTCTGGTTCTTCTTTGAAAATTTTAAATTTCATTTAAATACATCTCATTTGTTATAATTATTCCTACCTTTCTTCTCGGGCAATATAGCGAGCTCTACTTTCTATTTTCTTCATGTGCTCTAGTGCATTCTTTCCTTCCCTATAAATATCTAAATAACCTTTTCTAAAGGACTGAAATACTTTTTTATAATCTGTCGAAATCGCTTTTAGTGTATTTCTAAAAGTAAGTAAATCCTCTGCTTTTTTTTCGACTTCATTCGTGATTTGAGCTAATCCAAAATCTATTATGAATATTTTCTCACTTTGATTAATCATCACATTAAAAACTGTTAAATCTCCATGAATAATCTCATTCTGATGAAGTAATCCAATTTGATTACCAGTTTTATAAAATAATTCCTGTTTCAGAGTTTGATCTTCCAATAAAAGACATTCAAATAATAGCTTACCCTCGATCCTTTCAATTACCAAAATATTATTAAGGGGATCAAGTGCTAATAATGAAGGAACTTGAGTACCTATTTTCCAGGCAAAGGAGATTATTCTTGCTTCTGCTCTTAAACGTTGCATCCTAATAATATTATCGATTTCTGGGATTCTATACTTTTTAATAAAACGTTGTTTAATGATAACTGGAAAATCTAAATATTCTCCACTAAAAATGATAGCTTCAGCTCCTTTAGCGATTTTCGTGTTTTTAGAAATCATGAATGAATCCAACTGACATCAACCTGATCTGTTCTCCATCTAGGTTTTACTCTACTCTGATCAATAGTAATAAAATCCTTTTCTTGAAACATATTTAACCCTGCCAAGGCAATCATTGCACCATTATCGCCTGAAAGGTTTCTTGGGACTACAAAATATGCAACTCCTTGCTCTTTAGCTACTTCTTTTATCATATCTTGGAGTCTTTGGTTAGCAGCGACTCCACCGGTAAGAAGAATTGAAGATTTCTTAGTACAAGCGATTGCTCGTTCCGTGGCTTCTGCAAGAGCTGAAAATGTAAATTCTTGAAAGGAATAACAGATATCTGAAATTGAATGAGATTTAATGTATCGTTTAGCTGCAGTTACTATACCTGAAAATGAAAAAGACATTCCTTTTATAACATATGGGAGATTAAGTATTTTTTTTCCTTTCAAGGCTAATTTCTCTATTTGTGGCCCTCCAGGGTGAGGAAGACCAAGTTCTCGTCCTAAGCTATCCAGTGCATTTCCTATTGCTATATCAAGGGTTTCTCCTAAGACACGATATTTATCGTTCAAAAAAGTGATTAATTGTGTGTTTCCTCCGCTTACATATAAAACTAAAGGATCATATGTTTCTAAAAGGGATCTTCCTAATTCTATATGCGCTATACAATGATTGACTCCAATTAAAGGAATATTAAGGAGTAAAGCAAGCGATCTAGCAACAGTAGCTGTTGTCCGAAGGCATGGTCCTAGTCCTGGTCCTTGTGAGAATGCTATAGCTTCTAACATACCAAAATTGAATGATAATTCAGATTTAACTTCTTTGAGAAGCTCGGGAAACATTTTTCCTAAAAATTCAGAAGCCTCTCTGGGATGAATTCCACCTTGGGATGGAGTATAAGTTATTGTTTTATTGAGGAGTATTTTTTTACCTTGAATTATAGCGATTCCTGCTGTATGGGCTGTTCCCTCAATACCAAGTATAATTGGAGGCTTTTGGTTTGACATAAGACTATCAAGATAGAAATTTACGAAAATTCTGCATAACCACATAATCCACAAGATGATCTTTGTTTATGCTTCGCTAAAAAAGTACCTTTGCAACGAGGACAGAATTTATGAGTACGTTTAATACTTCCTTTTTTATAATCAACTTCATAGAATGAATTAGCAGATTTTCTTCTGGTAGTCATTTTCTTAACCCTCTTCATTATTTTCTTTAATCAATGAGTTTCTTTTAAGTAAATATTTTGGTTCAATAGCAAAAACATCGTTAGGATCATCATAACAGTGAAGGATAACTTTAGATCGGGGTTCACCAAAATTTCCCAGGATTTTTTGGATTATTTCTTGGTTTTTATCCATATTTAGTTGAGCAGCAACTCTTGACCGGACTGCATCTCGAGTTGGCGTAACTTCTCCTAGATGAGTTATAATAACTTCAATTTCCTTTCTGCCAATTAATGGATTATAATTTTCTTCAGTTATTGATATTTCCATTCTTTAGTTCCTCGTAATACTTAAACCTCTTTAATATAGATTTTACTCTAATTTTTAGATCTGAATCAACAAGTATAACAACGATTCCTCCATTCTCTCTCTTATCGAAAGGAGGTTGACCGTATACTATCATACTACCTATAGGCGATAGTAATACGACAGGGATTACCAGAAGATCCTCTTCGCCTTGAATCCTTATAGCTACACGGCATTTGTTTGAAGTACAAAAAGATATCGTGTTTTTAATATTATTCCAGCTATCATTAGTAATCCATTCAGGTGGATTAATAACATCTATCAACTGATATTTACTAAGATCTAAGCTAAGAGAATCATTTCTACGCGTTTTTCCGTCGTAAATAATGATATCAGGAAAAAAATCCATATCAAGAAGTTGTTTAGTACAATAATCACCGATTGATGTTACAAACGGATTATTATATCCTTTAATATAATGAATCGCTTTTTGAGTCGTTTCTAAAGGAGAACCAATGTAAACTTTTCCTATTGGAGTCCTCAGAGAATCTCTTAGGGTATAGGGAAGTTTGTAACCCAATTAAATTCGCCTAACGAACTTTAATTGCATAAGTACCAGGACGTAAGATGTTTAATTTCTTAGCAATTTTACTTGTTTTAACATCATTTATAATCACCATACCAGAAAAATTCTTCGATAAATGATTATGTGTCTTGCAGATAGGGCAAACATCTTCTCCGTGTACAATACTATTACATTTTTTGCACGCTTTCAGTTTAACCATCTAAGCTTTCTCCTTTGTATCTTGAAGCCAGTTTATAAGGCCTAATCCTTCTCCTTTCATCGTGACTGCGATTTTCATGCTAACATGGTCAACTGTTGCTGTTATAATCCTGCCCCGAACAAGATCGCCAGGTCTTATTGTACGACCAGTCTCTTTTCCAACAAGTACTCCAGAAGATCTTGAAGACATTTGAAAATATTCATCAGCAATTTGACTGATGTGAGCAAGAGCATCTGTACAGCCAATTCGCATGAAGAAACCAAATTTAGTTGTTTCTACTACCTCTCCTTCAGCTACTTCATCATCTAAAGGACGAAAGGTTATTGCTTCATATTCTACATCATGAAACGTAGCTCCATCACCTGGAACGATTCGACCTGGGGAAATTTCATTCACAGTTAAAATTGCCACAATCATCCCCACATCACTACCTATAGTCGTTTCGTTCTTTGATCGAGTTATATCTAAGATTACATTCTCGATTGGATCTCCAAATCTGTTTGGGGGAACACGTATGGTTTCACGGATGCGTGTAAGAAAGTACATTTTTCATATATCCTCAATTCGAAATATCGACTAAATACTAGTGAAAAACAGATCATTGTGGGTCTTATCAACAAGACTATTGAGTATTTCCATACTTAGTAAAAACTAAAAATAAGATTCTGATTGAACTAAAGTCAAAAAAAGGAATTAGAGAATCAAATAGTCACAAGCTATTTTTAATTCCTTTTTATTCCATACTAATTGCTGATTTTCGTGAACTTCTACGATAAGCCCAAACGAAAGCTAAAAATAGAAATGCTCCAACAAAAGCAAGGATTATCTTCAACATTGGATCCTCATAAGATTGAACTAATAACGGTGCAAGGATTAAACTAATCAAGTTAATAACTTTGATCATTGGATTCAATGCAGGACCTGCTGTGTCCTTTAAAGGATCACCAACTGTATCACCAACAACTCCAGCTTTATGTCGTTCGGAGCCTTTTCCAGTATTATCTTCCAAGCTTCTTGGTTCATCTTCTATTGTTTTCTTAGCATTATCCCAAGCCCCACCAGCATTTGACATGTATACAGCCAGTAATTGCCCACTAACAATTATTCCAGCTTGAAAACCGCCAAGTACCTCGACACCTGACCCTATTAATTCAGCAGTATCTACCCCTACGAGGGTGACCAATTGTAGAGCTAGAGAGAAGAATATAGCCATAAATATTGGAACACTAACAGCGATAATTGTTAGGCTTATCAGTTCTTTTTGAGCTGCTGCAGTAACAATCTTTACAACTCTTCCATATTCAGGTTTAGTTGTTCCTTCCATAATACCTGGTATTTTGAATTGTCTACGGACTTCTTCGATTGTTTGGCCTGCAGCTCGATTAACTGCTCTGATATTGAAAGCAGAAAATATCCAAGGAAGTGCAGCTCCGATCAAGAGACCGATAAACACTGCTGGGATGTTTATTCGAAGACCAAATCTAAGAGGATTAAGAATGCCTAAATGATCAGCAACAATACCGACATCAGTAACAAAAGAGGCGAATAAACTAACGGAGGCGATAACTGCTGAAGCAATAGCTATACCTTTTGTGATAGCTTTTGTTGTATTCCCAACAGAGTCTAATTCTTCGAGAACATGTCTTGAATCTTTATCCATTGCAGTCATTTCAGCAATTCCTTGAGCATTATCACTAATAGGACCGAATGAGTCCATAGCAACGTTATTTCCCGTATGAGAGAGCATTCCAATGCCAATTAATGCAATTCCATAGAGGATAGTCTCACCTATGTGTACTGGGGCAATCACGATATTATGAGGAAGACCTTGGATGATTGGTATCCCGTTATTACTTGGTAGAATACTATATGTCACTACAGCTAGTGCGAAAGAGAGACTTATTGTGACAACTGCCCATACACTGCTTTCATATCCAAGTGCGATTCCGCTTAGAATTGTAGTAGCTGGTCCACCTTTAGTTGATTCAAATACTTCGACAACAGGCCCTCCAGCTTTTGAAGTAAATCGAGCAGTAATTGGATTAAAGGAGACTGCTAGTAAAACTCCAACCGCAATTAGAAAACCTAATCTCCAATCACCCGCATAGAAGGTTGCTATTAAGCCTGATGATATGATAGTTATTGCACTTGAAATCTCATAAGATTGAAACATGGCCTTTTCCGCATCTGGTGTTTTCCAAAGCGCTACCGCATAGGTTCCAACTATAGAACTAACAACACCAATAGCTCTAACGATTAATGGAAACATAATCCACACAATATTTCCTTCTACATTATATAATACCAATCCGAGAATCAAGGCTGAAACAATGGTAACCTCATAAGATTCAAAAATATCTGCTGCCATCCCTGCACAATCCCCAACATTATCACCCACTAAATCAGCAATGACGGCTGCATTTCTAGGATCATCTTCAGGGATGTCTTTTTCAACTTTTCCAACAAGATCAGCACCAACATCAGCCGCTTTAGTATAAATACCACCCCCAACTCGCATAAATAAAGCTAAAATAGTTCCACCAAATCCAAATCCAAGAAGGGCATCAGGTGCAGCTTGACCAAAGATTATAAAGATTAATGTACCTCCAAGTAATCCGAATCCATCGGTAAGCATTCCTGTTACAGTTCCAGCGTGATATGCAACTGATAGAGCTTTATTGTACCTTTTTTCGACATCCAATGGGTTTCCATGTTCATCAACAGATTTTGCAGCTGTAGCTGCGACTCTTAGATTAGCTTGGACTGCAATTCGCATTCCAAATTGACCCACCATCATGGAAAATGAAGCACCCATTATGAAAGCAAGCGTTCGACCAATAGCGACAACCAAAACTGGATCAAAATCTATAAACTCTTTTTCAGCTCCTGCAGTAGGTTCGACTAAATAAACGCTGAAAAATAAAGCAATCGTCAGAATTAAAACGATTGGAAGGATTGTTCTAAGCTGTCGTCCTAAATAGGCGTTTGCTCCTTCATTAATAGCTTCCCATACTTGTTGCATCTGTTTAGTTCCAGTATCATGTCTAAGTACGTCTTTACGTAGCCACCAGGAATATATAAAGGAAATAATGGCAACTCCAATAACAAGAATGAGAGTTAACTGTTCATGAAGTTCTAATGAACTAAAGGTTCGAAACATAATTAACACTTTTCCTTTTCAATAATAACAACCTGTGAAGTTTGAATTCCTTCAAGGTAATTAGAGGATTCATTTTTTTGTGAGTAGATACTACTTTTCAGTAAAGACTATTAACCTTTTTTTTTATTGAAAGGAGAAAAGATGAATCAATTATTCAATAAATTTAAGTTAATCAATCTAATTAGAAGTTCTAAGCCAAATTTCTGAACTAATTAGACACTTCAATTAAACTATAAAAATCTGCAAAATGCTTTAAATCCCGAGGATTTAGAGAAGAAAAAAGAGAATATTTAATTAAAAACTAATAGCTTTACCAAATAAGAATTTAATTTCATATAAAAGACAAATATTGATTTTATTATTTTATCTGGTGATTAAATTGGTTGAAACGACTTTAATGATGATAAAACCTGATGCTATCCAACGTTCCTTAATAGGTGAATTAATTTCACGAATTGAAAGAAAAGGACTCAAAATTATAGGCTTAAAGATGATCAAGCTCTCTGAAGAGAAAATTGATCAACTCTATGACATACATATTGGAAAAAACTTCTATCCCGAGCTTAAGAAATTTATAGGATCAGGGCCAGTTATTGCAATAGCCATTCAGGGCGAGAAAGCAGTTAAAGTCATAAGATTGTTAGCAGGCGCAACAAATGCTCCTGAAGCCAATCCCGGAACAATAAGAGGCGATTATGGAATTAATCTTACTAAAAATATTGTTCATACTTCTGATGCTCATGAAAGAGCGAAATATGAATTGAAAGTTCTATTTAAAGAAAAGGAATTTATCGAATATGAATTGATAAATGAATCTTGGACTAAATAAATAATAATACTAATGTGAATGATATGAGAAGAAGAAGACCATTTCAAAGACTTATGATAGAAAACATAAATAGATCTGAGTTAACCAAAGTTGATGAAGATGAAAAATGGCAGGTGATAACATCTTTTGGACAAAATCTTTCCCGTGTTTGGATCTTAGGTTTTATATCTAACATAATCAAAGGAGAGAATAATTACACTGGACTCTTTGTAGAAGATGGAACTGGTGTTATAGCAGTAAAATCATGGGATGGATCTCTTTCTGAACTCAATCAATGGGATCTTGTTGAAGTTTTAGGACGAATACAGGTCTCCGAGCAAGAAGATATAATAGAAGTCTATATTTACCCCGAAATAGTTAGAAAGATAAAAGATGATAATTGGTTAATTTTCCATTTTTTAAAAATTGCTCAAGAGACACGAAAGATACGGAAGGAAGTTATTGTTGAAAAAGCAAAAATTAGTGGCATTGAATTAGGAGACGGTATAGTATCTTTTGAGGATTTGAAGCAAAAATTAAAGAACATTGTTCAAGAACTTGATGAAGGATTTGGGGTAACATTAAAACAGATACAGATGAAATTACCAAAAGTTGAGTTGGCTCAGATCGAAGAAGCAATTAAAGAACTTAGAGATGATGGAGAATTTTTTGAACCAAGAAGTGAAGTTTATTCTTATATTTTTGATTAAAGAGAGGGATAATATCTACTTAAGGACGATTCCATTGAAAAACATAATATCGAATTTGTTGATCTGATAGAACTGTGGCAATTACATATCTTTTACGGACAGATGTCGCAAGCCGTCCAGCTCGAACTAAATCAATAGGTTCAATATGAGTTTCCCTTGGAAAGATCGAAACTAGAAAAGGGGAATGATCTATACCTGGTCCTCTTCGATAAACAGCAAAATCTGTACCAAACTTTAACCCAGGACGAACTATGTATCTTTTATTTCTCAAATCTTTATAAACAGAGAAAAGATCTTCAAATTTTGTAAATCTTCTTCTACATTTTTCCTGAAATGTCTGAACATCTAAAGCATGATTTTTATCGTATATAATAATTTTTCCTATTTCTTGTAAAAAAGCGGCTTCTAATAAAGTTAGTTCTAAAGGGCGATCAAAAAATGGTGATTTCGGTTTTCTTATGCCCACAGGCTTACCAAAATAGCCTTGTTGGTAGATATATCTTCCCTGATCTGAATTCCATATGATTACCTGTTTATTGATAAGGTAGGCAGGTATTAAAGTTTCCATATACTGTGTTACACACCCTTATTCATGTTTTAATCGACGATTTAGAATAGGGGCAATTAATCGAATTATCAATAATGAATCTAGAATAAATAGGATGATTAGAAAGGTAATAACAACATTGTAATTACTCAAAGAAAAATCAGCTGGGGGTTCTATTACCTCTATATCCACTTCATTGCTATATGATTGAAATTTTGAGGACTCTATCTCTGAAGAGTAGTATTCAACCTTTGCAGAATATAAGGTATATTTTCCAACCAATTTTACCTGTACTAAATAACTAAATTGACGAGTATCATTTGCATTAATTTGGCCGTAAGACAGCTGAGTGAGACCAGAGATATTAAAGATCCAGGGATTACTAATTTGGTCAATAAAGGTTACATTATATGCTGTTTCATTACCAAAATTATAAATGGTAATAGTTACAGTAAAACTATTTCCAAGAACAATTTCTGATTTATCAACAACCTTTGTAACTAATAAACGCGGATAATTAATATTTATACTTCGTATATTGTGATTAAGATTTGCTTGTAATGAAAAAATCCCAGTAGAATTTAGGTTAATGGGTGAGATGTAAATAGCCAGAATAATAGCTACTAGAAGGATTTTTCTTCCATGCTTCATTGATAGAGCTCCATAAATAATTTATTTAACGTTATTTTTAATGTGATTTTATTTTTGTTCTTTAAACAAAAGGTTCATTTTTTAAGATTTAATCATTGTTAAATATGTCTAATTCTCTATTTAACAAAAAATTTCTCTTTTTTGGAGGAAAAGGAGGTGTAGGTAAGACAACAATGGCTGCTGCTACCGCTATTAAAGCAGCTGATCTTGGATACCGAACATTATTAGTATCAACTGATCCTGCTCATTCAATTTCCGATAGTTTAAACCAGCAAATTGGAGGAGATAACCATTATTCAGTGGAAGGTGTAAAAAATCTCTGGGCTGTAGAATTAAGTACATCTGCTACAATGAGGACTTATTCTGAAATGATGAGTCAACAGGATCCAACAGGAACTTTAACAGAGTTTCTAGGAGGTGATGATCCGTCTTCACTTACTGCTCCAGGAACTGATGAAACAGTAGCTTTTATACAGCTTTTAGAGTTCATTCAAAATCCAGAATATGATATAGTTGTTTTTGATACTGCTCCAACAGGCCATACTCTTAAGCTTCTACAACTTCCTGAATTAACACAGACTTGGCTTTATCGTCTTATAAAAATGAGAAAAAGATTAGGAGGTTTAATGTCTGGATTCAAAACATTATTTGGTGGGAGTACCATACCAAATGAAGATGAAGCATTCAAAAAGCTTGAAGAATTAAAAGACCAAGTTGAAATTGCTCGGATCCATTTAGAAGATAAAAAAGAAACTGAATTCATCCCTGTTACGATTCCAACAATCATGGCTATTTGGGAAACTGAAAGGTTAATTCGGGCTTTATATGAAGTTGCGTTCCCTGTTTCTCAAATCTTTATTAATCAAGTTCAACCAGAGAATCCTAATTGTGTATATTGCTCTACACGATTCGAAAGCCAAAAGGGTAATTTAGAACGGATTCATCAGTTATATTCAGAATACGATCTAATCGAAATTCCAATGTTTATGCATGAGATAAGGGGAGTACTCAGATTAAGAGAACTATCAGAACTCCTTTATGAAAAAGAATAGGGAAATTGTAGAAGGATTATCCTTCCTCATCCCAACCCTTTCGAATACGAGCAAATGCTTCCTTAAGTTCCATATTCATTTGGGCTTTCAAACTCATGGGGGATGGGCGTGGTGCTGGAACACCTAGATCAGGAGTGCCTGGGGGTCCTTGTGAGCTAAACCCAGGACTAGGAGGTGGAATTTGACCAAATTCAGGAGGATTTGATGGTTGTGATGGAGCTCCAAAAGCTGGGGGACTTGATAAAGGTACCTGTCCTGGTAAAGGAGGCAGATTTGATGAGGAAGGTGCAGTGCTTGATGGCGAAGGTGGTATCAATGATGATGGTGTTGGTGGAGATGGGGGAGAAGCCTGCATTGGTGATGGCGGGGTTGGAAATGCGGAAGGTTGTGAAATTGAAGGTGGAGAAGGTGGGGAGCTTGATGATTGGACTGGGGTTGGAAATTGTGTAGTACTCATTGAGGGTCCTGCTGATCTTCCCTGAATTAATTGATCCACTTTGAGATTTAATTCTGCAAAATTTCTTTCTAGTTCATCAACTATCTCTGCTAGTTGTGAAACAAAGATAAAAAACTTTTTCGTTACTTCAACTAGAGTATCAATACTTTTTGACCTTTCATCTCCAAAAAATTCATCTAAATTTGTCAAGTTACTAACCTACTGATATTATAAGCTTAAAGCTTAAATCCTTTGAAATTATTAATTTAAAGTATATTTAGAAGGATTTTATTCAATCCTGTATTAAATCAGATTCAAATAATTATTAGATCATATCTCACTTTTTGAATTCTCTATATAATATTTGATTTAGATTGTATATTTTAACCTTGTTTTTCAAATCTACTCATAAAAAAATCTGTAACCAAACTCACATCTCTAGTTTCTCGAACATCATGTGTGCGAATAACGTGAGCTCCCTTCAATATTGCAATTGTAGTAGCTGCTAGTGAACCCCACAGTCTCTCTTCAGGAGTTAATCCTAAAATTTTACCAATAAACGATTTTCGTGATATACCAACAAGAATACCTTGATTTAAGCTACGAAATTCTGATAGATTCCATAGAATATTACAATCGTGAAGATGATTCCTTTCAGGAATCCAACCTCCGATTCCAGGATCAATAATGATTTTATTTTTATCAATATTAGCATTAATTCCTAAAGAAACACTGGTCTTCAGCGCTGATTTAATTTCTTTAATATTAAACACGTCACCTGGATTATTCTTACAGGCCATAATAATCGTAGAAGCTCCGTAATCTGAAATTACTGATGGAAGATTTGAGTCATATTTAAATCCAGAAATATCATTAATAATAGATGCACCATGTGATAATGCAAAATCAGCTGTTTTTGCAGATTGTGTATCAATTGAAATTGGAATTTTAAGATCAAATTCTTTTAGAGCATCAAAAAACGTTTTTAATATTTCAATTTCCTTTTCTAAAGAGATTTCTTCCTTATTTTCATATAAATGAGTTGGTGCACTGGATTTGGCACCAACATCAACAAAATTAGCTCTATCCTTTTCCATCTTAATAAGATGATTTATAATCTTTTCTCTTGAATTTAGAATACTGTTCTTATAAAATGATGTGGGAGAGAGATTTATTATTCCCATAATCAGAGGATTGGTATCATCACCAATCTTCACACCCCCTAAATTTCCTGTTATCATTTAATCTAGCATTCCTTAATCAGCTTTTCTATATTTATCTAGGAGTTGATCAATTAAAGGCCAAAATGGTCCCATATAAATACAATCTTCCGGTATCATCTTCATTGAGCTATTGAATTCAGTCTCACTAAGCTCATCTGTAAAGATTTTCTTTTCACATCCTCTAGCAATTACGAGGGGAATACTCTGGTGAGATTCCCCCATTAAAATTTGTGCCCCACAGACTAGGTTATCTGCAATAGCACGAGTTGTTATATACATTGGACGTTTATACAAGTCAAAAGTTCCCCTATCATCAATAACAGGCGTAAAACCAGAAACCCCTAATGCAAAACCTGATGTTCCTCTTCTTAATGGATGTGTTTTTGAATCTGCGATTATTACGCCAAATTTTTTTCCTGTCAGAGCAATCAATTCTTTTCTAATTTGTGTTGCTGTTTGAATGGGATTCTTTGGGAGTAAAATTAAAAATCCTTCTCCCCCAGCATTACTTTGGTCTACACCAGCATTTGCTTGTAAAATACCATCTTTTAAAGCTAAAACAGCTCCGGGTACCGCCCCTATCACAAGATCTGCTTCTCGAAAAACTATTTCTACGACTTCTGGTTTCATATGAGCTCTTTCTGCGAGGATAAATGCTTCTTTTCTTATATCAATGATTGAATTCAAAGGGATTTTTAATCCTTCAAGCACTGAAATAATTTTACTCGCAATTATGAAAATATCAAAATCCATTAATTGAATCCCTTGGTTTTTTACAGATTCTAAAAGAATTTCTGTAATACTAGTTTGACTCTCTGTAATTAATGGAGTTTTTATGGCAAAATATTCCATTTTCATTTGGGGTCAACCTGAATAAAGGAGTAATTATTGAAACGTTAAATATTTAGTAAGAAAAATGAAAATAAAGTTTATTGAAATAGGCAAGCTTTTAAGCTTAACTTTAATATTTTTCTTAAGCAAATGATAATCAATTCTAAAACTTGAAATAATTACCTTAAAAACATTAAATGGTATAACTGGATAAAAAAATATAACGGAGTAATTAAGATGACAATGGAAGACAGAGCAAAATTCGGGATCCCCCTTCTAGATGATGCTTTGGGCGGGGGCGTTCCACGAGGATCAATAATCTTAGTTGAAGATGAGGTGGGGATAAATACAGAGCATATATTAATCCAATTTCTCTCTGAAGGTCTACGAACAGGTGAGTATGGATATATCCTATCAACAGAACATTTATTTTCTCATTATTCACCTTTATTTATTCCCTATAATATTTCTGAGGTTACCATTGAAACAAAAAGACTGATCTTCTTAGATGCTTTTTCAAATCCCTTTGGCTATTCTGAAGGAAGACCTAGTGCGTTAGGAGAAAATGTAATTCGTGATATTACTCAGCCTCGCCAAGTTACTGACCAAATTAGACGATCTTTGCTTCATGTCCGATCTCAACCAGTACGTGGTGTTCTAGATTCACTGACAACTCTATTATTAGTTTCTGACACGTTGAAACCTCCCATGGCTTTTTTACAACATAAAATCGCTACAGATAAAGAAATGGGAATAGTCAGTATACTAACACTACATTCTGATGTGCATGATCCTAGAATTGTTACAGCTGTTGAACATTATTGTGATGGAGTAATTAAAATAACACATAAAGAACTAGAAGAAAAGGAAGGCGGATTAGTTGAGTTTCTGCAAATTCTAAAAATCCCAGGTATGACTATGAGAGAGGTAGAGAATACTGATTTCATATTTAAGCCGATTCCTGGTCATATTGAGCTTACACCACTAATTTAATCATAGGACGTGACGTTTATTTCAAAAAAAAAGAATTGCGATGTTGAAGGATGTCCCAATGAATATAAAAAGACTGTTTCAAGAGAAAAAGCTGGCATTGCCATTAAAGAAGCTAATTTGAGCCTTTCTATAAAAGATAAAGTGACTAGAGTTCACCTTTGCTCCGACCATTATCGTGGGATTAAAAAAAAGTTGAAAAAGGATCGGAAAATTGAAAGTTTAAGATGGAGTGGATAAATCCCATTTCTATAAAACAAATTTTTTAGTCAAAGAATTCAAAAAAAGAATGGAGATTAAAGAAAGCGTAATTCCATTGCATCCTCTGGGCACACGCCAACACAATCAAGACAATTTATACAATGTTCACTTCTTACCTTTTCTGGCGGGTGGGAGAGGATTCTAACACCCATGGGACAGACATCCTCACACAGACCACAGTGTGTACATTTTGAGATATTTCTTCCTACACCTAGTATTGAATGTTTTCCCAGAAGGCCAGTAATTATACCAACAGGACAGAACCAACGACACCATGCACGAGGGATGTAGAAAACTAAAATAATAGCAAAGATAATAATAAAAAGTCGTATCCAGAATACAATATCAATCAAAATAAATTTATCCCAATTGAACAAGTTTTCAATTCCTCCCCAATAGAATAATAAGGGTATTGCTGTGAATAGAAACACAGATGGGCTTAAAACAGCCCACGGTTGTTCAGAAAATATTCCAAACGCAATTTTAATATTTTCAATCTCACCGAGAGCAACATTAATACCAATGAATGTGGATGCAAGAATACTGACACCTGTAATAAAATCCCCAATTTGTCGTAAATTGTTATTTGTTTCTTGAGTTGGTTCATATTTGCTTTTCCAAGAGGTTATAAAGCCAATCAGATCTTGAAATAATCCAAAAGGGCATCCCCATGCACAAAAAAGTCGTCCAAAAATTGATCCAATAATAAAAAATGAAGCTAATGGGATTAATGGTAGCAATCCTGCAGTTAACATTCTCTCTAACAAATAAAAAGCTCCTTCAGAGCTAGAAGTCAACATTTTTGGCATATCGACAGGTAGGACTAACCATGTTGCTCCTATTCCAAAAAAAGTAAGATTCATCAAGATAAACATAATAGTTTGAATGAGTGTACGTAAAATCCGAAGCTTTGTTAAATTAACCTTTGATTTCTTATGCCATGCCATCTTTCTTCACCTATGGTATTGGTAATCCCGCTGTTGCACTTTTAGTGATTTCTACAATTAAATCTTTGATTAATTCGAACTGATTCGCTGATATTGCAAGTGTTAAGAAAATAAATCCGAGACTTAAGGCAATAAAAGCTTTGGCATTACTCCTCATTACATAAATTCCTTCTAATTATTTGAATTTAGAAATAATAATAAAATTGCATTTATTTTAGGATTTTTAGTAAATCTTCTTATTTGTTATCCTAGCTATTGTTATTTAGATAAAGTATCTACTATTGATTTTTAAAAATTGTCTTAGAATCCCCAATCTCTACTTTTACTAAATCCATATGCAATTATTCGGGCTTTCTTATACTTTTTTAACATTGAAGGTTTTGATAAAGCTTTTAATGATAATAAAAGTTTTTTCCAAATGCCTATGTGCGTTATATCCCAACCATTAATTAAGAATCCAAAATTCTCTAGATCAATTGCAGTAAAATCTGAATAAAGGATTTGATGAGCTTTTTGAATTATTGGGTCAGCGTATGGCATCATACGACATTTATATTCGTATTCTAATAATTTTTTCTTCGAAAAATTTTCAGATTTGCAGGCTTCTATTGCAGTTTTGGCAGCTAGCCATCCTGAATGAATTCCAATTGCAATACCTCCATAAAAGATTGAATTTGTTAAACCAGCTGCATCACCAGCTACCATATAGTTATCAGTGCATAAATTTGGTATTGGTCCGCTTGCAGGAATAATACCTGCAATCCTTTGGATAATATCTTCTTCTCTTACCTCGCTAAAATGAATATCAATGAATCTCTTAAGAATAGAATTCGGATTAGAAGCAGGATCAATAACAATACCAATATTGGTAGAACTTCTTTTAGGAAAGGCCCATCCATAATGCATTTTTGGAAATCGACTAAAATCGAAATAGAAGTCTAATGCATCAGTTAAAGTTCCTTTAATCTTAAATTCGACTCCTTGGACATATTCTGATGGTCCTTTGAGTCCCATCATTTTTACACTATGTGCTGATGGGCCATCACATCCAATCACTAAATTCGATCTATAAGTATGGGTATTGGTTTTTATAATTAGAGAATTATTATCCCTCTTTATTTCATTTACTCGTGATTGGAGAGAGAGTTCAATACCATTTTTCTGAGCTTCTTTAGCCATTAAATGGTCAAATAAAGGACGATTTATAGTTACTGTCTCTAAATGAGATGTAGCTACTCCTGATGTACCAAAAAAAAATCTTTGAGTACTTAAGATCTGTTCAATTAAATGATTTTTCCGTTGGATTAAAAAATCGTCATCGATTTCTTCCGAATTATATTTTGGCATATTTTCAATGGTTTGCATTTTATCAACAGATAATCCTTCACCACATGCAAGGGGGTGTCCAATTTTTGGATGTTCTTCAACAATAACAGCATTTAGTCCTGCTTTAGCTATTGATATTCCAGCTGATAATCCTGTAGGTCCTCCACCAATTATTAGAACATCATATTGTTGCATTGCTGTCCAATTACCTATCAAAGAATATTTACTACCCTAAACTCTTCAATTAAATAATTTATTAATTTATTTCAATCCAAAAGAAGTTTTATTTATTTACCCCTGAATTGGTTAAATGGGAAAATCAATGAATTATTCTCCAGTAAAAATTGGAACTTGCGTAACTAAAACCCAAGGTAAAATAATTGTAAAATTAGAAGGGCCAAATCTACCTAAAATCGGATCATATGCTCAGGTTAAGAAAAAAGGTCGATTTATCACAATAGGGGAGATATCGGAGGCTATAGGATCGACTCGATCTCCTTGGATTGTTATCTCGCCTTATAAAGAAGGAATAAACAAAGTTACTCAGACAGAGGAAATCTTTAGTCAGGAGAAATACCGCTCAAAAATTAAAAATAAAAAAACCAAGCACCGTTTTAAAAAGAGGGTTTGATATATAAAACATTCGTTATATGCCTTTAAATAATTGGTTTTGACGTCTATGGTATTTTTTTTAAAAAAATAGAATTTTCAAGAGGTTGATTATATGGCAAGGTCACAGAGAAGATCTGTAAGGAAAGCAAGTGGTGGAAGATACCACATTGGCACTAAAAAGAAAAAAAGGGATTTAGCACGACCAGCAGCCCTAACAATGGTCGGGACGGTACGAAAGAAAGCAATAAGAACTCGGGGTGGGAATCAAAAAATCCGTTTACTTAGCTCTGCTTATGCTAATGTTTCTTCTCTAGATGGAACAGTCACAACCAAACTTGAGATTGAAGATGTTGAAGACAATCAAGCAAATAGAGATTTTGCACGAAGAAAAATAGTTACTAAAGGGGCAATAATTCGTACATCTAAAGGCAGTGCCCGTGTAACTAGTCGACCAGGTCAAAATGGAACAGTTGAAGCTGTTTTACTCTGATGAGAATTAGCTCCTTCCGATTCTAAAATTTATTCTTTTTACTTCTTTTACAAGATAGGATAAAATATTAAATGGAAGAAAATAAAACCCCTCAGACTCAAGAAATTACTTTTGAAGCGTTTATTAAGAAGAATCTTTTTAAACTCAAAAAAGTAATAATAAGAACTTTTACTGGACATAGTAAAGGAACATGGATATGGATTGGGATATTTTTTTTTATTTTAATTATAAGCATAGTGGTTTTAATTCTTCAGTCTCAAGATGAAACTTGGTTATTTGATAAAGTTCTTAGATGGTTCGTTGCACCAATTTTAAGTTTAAAATTATTCGGACCATTTATCTTCGTTATTTTCATGGGAATTCAGGGTATTATTGTACCGATTCCTTCTGAATTAGTTTTATTGTCAAGTGGTCTAATTTGGGGTATGATTGGAGGAACAATAATTGGGATTATTGGTTCAATGACCGCAGGAATAACCACGTATTATATTGCGATGTATGGGGGTAGACCTATGATTGAAAAATTCTTAGGTGAAGAAAATCTCATTGTAATTGATAAATATCTAGATCGATATGGGATTTGGGCCATCATTTTTGCTCGTGCTTTTCCTTTTATGGCCTTTGATCCTATATCCTATACATCTGGATTTTTGAAAATAAAATTAAGTGATTATATAATAGCTACTTTCTTTGGCTCAATTATTCGGTGCATATTTTACGCATGGTTAGGTTCTAATCTAGTAACCCATACAGATATAAGCGAATGGTTAAGTGATCCTTCAAAATATCAAAGTTTCATAAATCAATATTCTGCTAACTTCAATTTTGTACTATTTCTTTTAATTATTGTGCTTGGACTAGCTTTTATTATATATCAGTTCCTCTTATTCCCCTATTTAAAGAAAAAAACTCAGTGATGAAGAAAAAATATAAATACTAAACTTTTCCCTCCAGAAAAATTTATTTTAAATGGACTCTATTGATATAATATAGGAATATTTTTGATATAAGATGTCCTTCAATACATAATGAAGAATTAATAAATTATATTCTGAACTCAGCGAAATCATGGAGTTAAATGAATGAGTATTCATGAATCAATAAAAAAATCTTCGTCTACTGAGGACTTTAACCATAAAATCCCAGATTGGTTAACTTTAGACCATTTTCCAGATGATACAAGAGTTAATTTAACTCCTCGTGGACGTAGGTTTGTGTTTCAAAAGAGCTTAATTTTGAAAAATCTTGAACATATTGTAAGCAGAGCACAATGGTCTCGTTATCGTTCAAATCCTGAAATGTCGATTCCTGTATCCACACTTCGGCTCCTTGTTGAGGATGAACGAGAACTCTTTATGACTTCCTTTACTGTCACGAGTATAGGTAATAAGAAAATTCAATTACCTCTAAAGTTACCTATACGTACTAGAAACAATTCTCTAGCAAAATTACTTGCTCTTCTCACTCTTTCGAAGAATGTTTTTCAAACAGGTACTTATCAAACGGATCAAAGAGAAAAAATTGAACATTTAATAGAAACGTTTGACTCAATTTTTGATGTCAATTTGAGCCCTGATGAAGAAATTACTTATAATCAACGAGGGTATTATCTAAAAATACCAGCTCAGATCTGCTCTGCTATAATTAAAGTTTTTACAGGGGAGTATTCCGCAAGTTTTCCACAGATAATCAGTTCTGTCGCAAAACTCGAGGATGAACAAGGTATCTTGGATTTTGTCACTATGTGGTTGAAATATTCTAGGTTATACCGGTTTGATAATAGTCAAGAAAACCTGTTTATGTTTAGATATAATGATGAAACAAGGGAATTAGTAAAATTAATTGAAATGCTAGGCGTAAAGTACGAAACAGGTTCGATAATAGATGGAGGTAATTTTGTTCCTGTTTATCGAATACCTAATGTAGCTGATAATGAAATTATCCTTGGAACACCATCTTTATTATCTAGACTAAAGAGTAAAATAAGAAATCAAACCGCCCGAATTAATGAATTAGAAGCTATTAAGGATGATCTTGAGTCCAAACTGAGAGGAACCACTCGTGGTATTGGGGAAAAAGTCACATGGTCTCGTGCAATGGATGAAAGACTTGCAGAAGATCTAACTGAAAAGCTTGTTGAATTTGAGAGAATATTAATACAAACTCGGAATGAAAATGAAAAGCTTAAGCGTCTTCTCAAAGATAGTGGTGCTATTTTGGAAGTTGAAGAATCTATATTTGTTGAAAATAGCGATGGGGAAAAAATAGTTGAAGATATTAATCAATTACGGGAAGAGGTAAATCAACTCAAAGAACGATTAGCAATATTGAACCAACCTTCCCAAGGGAAAGAATTAAGCTATAAAGTAACAAAAGAAATTACAATGAAAGCTGATCATGCTCCCATAGGGATAGATGTTGATTTACGTCCACTAGTTAAAACATTTCTTGCACATCCAGACAACTGGGTTCTATTCATTCTTGGAACTAATCAAAGCTTAACCAAAGAGCAAATTGGGAGAATATTAGGCTTTTCTGCGGATAGAAGGTTAGAATTGCAAAGATGCTTAAATGATTTCGTTAATCGGCATATTTTAAAGGTTACTACATCTTCTCATGGTGAAGAAATATATTCTTTGGATCGTTGGCAATGGTCCGATTTAATTGGGAGTTACACAACAACATTGTTGAGTGACAAGGAAAATGTTCCTCTAGAAGTTCGCCAATTAGTGCGAAGTGTTCTTAAATGATTTAAAAATACGATAAACGATTTTTCTATCATAGGTTATCTATAACTTTAAGTGCTTCTAACAGATCCTTTATTTCCGATGGTTTTTTCGGTTGTTGAATGATTTTTTCTTCTTCTTTCCTTCCTGAAAAGCTTGGTGTTTGATTATTTGGAATTAAATGGGAATTATCTTTTTGTTTGGATGATTCTAAAATCGATAAATTTGGGATTTGTTTATCTGAGGAACTAAAATTTAATTGTTCTTTGATTTGACTTATTTCCTGTTCTAAAAGCGATAATCGTTCATCAAACTCTCTGAATTTTGCACCAATATCCTTAATAATTGGTTTTAATGCGTCTCTGATAAAATCTTTTATTTCCTCTCCAATTAAATCCATATGAAATCACTGGTTCTTCATTTTTTATAGAATTTATTTAAATAAGTTAATCAAGATCTTCTACAAGTTTTTCTAAAATATTTCAATTAGCTAATTTTTACCTTAAATTCAATCCATCTTTAATTATTTTAAAATTATTAGAAGATATAAATTATACAAAATTTGATAAGAAAATAAAAAAGATTAGACTTGAAAAAAGTTTTATGAGTTTATCCTTAATATTTCTACTCAAGGAAATTCTTTTATTATTAATATACTAAAAAGAACAACAATTCTAATCATGTAAGATGAATTCCTGATCTAGTCTTAAATAATAAGAAAATTTCGTTCTAATAAATTGAGATTCATTAAATAAAATAGAATATGGGGAAATCAACCTAATGAATGAATTAAAATCCCAGCAGGATTATTTTTTACTAAGTACTGTATATGATGCTGAATCTAATGGAGCTGGAATCAAATTATTTGATGTATCTAGTCAAAAAATAATTTATTTTTTAGATCCTTATGGACATGAACCTTATTGTTATAGTTTAGAACCTCTATCTGAATTAAAAGCAATCGAAGCAGAATTTCCACCCAATACTGTTAAAAGAATAGTCACAACTAAAAAAAAGGATATCTTAAATGATTCTATTGTCAATCCTAGTCAGATAGTAACGGTTACTCCAAGTGAAGTTCCTAAAGTTCGGGATATCTTAAAAACACATGGTTGGGAAACCTGGGAGTCCAGAATAAAATATCACCGAAATTGGTTATATGATACACAATTGGTTCCAGGAAGAAAATATTGGTGGGATGAATCTAATAGAAAATTTATTTCCCCTCAAAGTATTAGCGAGGGATTAGAGATACCTACTCCTGTTATAGAAAGTTTAGCAAAATATTCAGGATTAATTCAAGTATTTCAAGATGATTTCCTACAAGAAATCCCTAATCTTCCTATTGTGGCTTGTGATATAGAAACTGAGTATGAGGAAGGCCAGATTCCTCAGTCTAGTGATCCAAAATTCCCAATAATTTGCATTTGTCTGTCTGATAACAATAATAATGAGATAGCCTTAGTTCTTTCTCGAAAATACGTAGAAAAAGGAAAACCTTGGGCAGATGTTCCACAAAACCTAAATATTGAGTCATTTGAGGATGAAAAATTACTATTGAGAAGAACATTTGAAATATTAAAAAAATATTCTGTGATTTGTTCCTTTAATGGTGATAATTTCGATTTTCCTTATCTTCATGCAAGAGCAAGACATTTGAAGATTATTAAATCAAGTCCTATTCTTTGGAATAGAAGAGCAAAAGAATGTAACTTTAGAAATGCCATTCATCTAGATTTATATCGCTTTTTCCATAATGTAGCAATAAAAACTTATGCATTTGGAAATAAATATCAAGAAGAGACTTTAGATGCCATCGCCTCGGCATTACTAGGAATTGGGAAAATCTCTCTAAATAAAGGGATAGCCGAATTAACTGAATGGGAGTTGATAAGATATTGTTTAAGAGATGCCCGAATAACAAGAGATCTCCTCTTGTATGATAATAGTACTCCATTAAACCTGATATTTATACTTGCTAGAATTTCAAGAATGCCAATTGATGATCTTGTACGAACAAGTGTATCGAACTGGGTACAAAGTCTATTTTATCATGAACATCGTAGAAGAGGATATTTTATCCCCAATCAAAGTGATATCCACCTATTAAAAGGTGGTGGAACTAGTACAGAAGCAATAATTAAAGGAAAAAAGTATAAAGGTGCTAAAGTAATAGATCCTACTCCTGGCATTCATTTTAATGTTGCAGTTTTGGACTTTGCCTCATTATATCCATCTATTATTGGAACAAAAAACCTCAGTTATGAAACTTTACTCTGTAATCACATTGAATGTAAAAAAAATATAGTCCCACAAACTAACTATTGGGTTTGTAGTAAGAATAGAGGAATTATGGCTGATATAATTGGATTCATAAAAGATATTCGGGTGATGTGGCTTAAACCTGTTTCTAAGGAGAATTTAAGTCGGAAGAATTTTTTCCAAATTCTTGAAAGAAGTCTAAAAGTCTTAATCAATGCATCTTATGGTGTTCTTGGAAGTGATCGATTTCCATTATATTGTTTACCTGTTGCTGATTCTACTACTGCTTTTGGTCGTGATGCAATAAATAAGACTATCGAAAAAGCCGAAAGCTTAGATATTACAGTTTTATATGGAGATACAGATTCAGTTTTCCTTCTTTCACCTCCTAAAGAAAGAATAAATGAGATTATTCAATGGAGTAAAAAGGAATTAGAAGTAGGACTTGAAATGGAAAAAGTGTACAAATATGTTGTGCTTTCTCAACGAAAAAAGAATTATTTCGGAGTTTATGAGGATGGAGGTGTCGAGGTTAAGGGATTAATGGGAAAAAAAAGAAATACTCCTCCATTTCTACAGGATGGATTTAATGAGGTATTAAATCTACTTTCTCAAGTAAATAATCTTGAAGAGTTTTCAAAAGCAAAAGAGAAAGTTAAAGGACTGATAAAAAATATCTATGCGAAATTGGAGAAAAATAAATACTCTCCAGAGGAACTTTCAATAACTATGCAGCTCACCCAACCTTTAGGGTCATATAAAGTAAATTCACAGCATGTAAAAGCAGCTCGTCAACTAGAGAATTATCATCAAGAATTATATATGTCAAAACACAATGGGAAAAAATATGATGAAGGATTTATAAAAGCAGGACAACTAATTCGGTTTGTTAAAACAAAAGAAGGTGATCGTGTAACTCCTGTTGAACTGATGTCGAAAGATATCAAACATGATATAAAAGCATACAAATCAATGATTGAATCAACATTTGATCAGCTCTTGGGAGCTCTTGATATCAATCTCGAAGAGCTTGCTTCTGGTCAGATTAATCTAATGGAATTTTTTAACTAGACTTTCCAACCGAGCTTGAAAATACTGAAACCATCGGTTTGGGTAATATGTGGAAAGAGTCTTTGAGCTAAAGGAAATTTAGGACTTGGAACACCGATTATGATATGTTGAGGTTTTAGTTCGAAATTAGGGAAATTTTGAAGAAACCTTTGGATGACATATTCATTTTCAAGTGGATGTAGGGAACATGTTGAATAAATAATAAAACTTTCAGAATTTTCTTTTAAAACAGTAGAAACATTTGAAAGAAGAGTGTATTGAAGGTCACTCAACCATTTTGTTTGATGTCTGTCAATACGCCATTTTGAATCAGGTCGTGAGGAAAATGTTCCAGATCCAGAACAAGGTGCGTCAACAAGGATTTTATCAAATCTAGAGCGGAAATTTGGACGTATTCTTAGGTCAGATATTAGAGGATCAATGCTTTTCAGATTAAATAGTTCAATTTTTGTCTTCAGTTCCTTCATACGCCTTTTGTTATTATCAATGGCAATTATTCTACCCGAGTCACGTTGCAAAGTAGCTAGGTGGGTTGTTTTTCCTCCTGGAGCTGCACATGCATCTAAAATTAATTCATGGGGTTTAGGGTCAATTATATGTGAAATAAGAGCAGAGCCTTTATTTTGAATATAATAGAGATTATTTTTAAAGGAATCAATACGGGGAATTGGTATTTTCCATGAGAGAACCTTAATGACATCATTTAAATCAGGATCACTTTTGAATTCAACTTCTTCAGAACTTAATATTTCCAATATTTCAGATTTATCGTAATGTAACAAATTTAATCTTAAGTATAAAGGAAGATTAAGATTTCCTGACTGTAAAATTCGTTTTGTGGTTTCTAATCCATAAAAACTAATATAATCACGGACTAACCAAGTTGGATGAGCAAATTCAACACCCATTCTTTCTTCATTATCTTGTATCAATAGCAAATAAGAATCTTTATCCCAATCTAAAAGATTAGAAATAAAATTTGTTGATAAATTATTAAGTTGAGGATGCTTGATATTATCAATTATTTGTTTACATGCTTGAATCCACTCTGAATCTGTTCTATAAGTGTCTGAAATTAAAATATAGGTTACAACTCTTAATAAATCCCGTATGTATGTTGGAATTTTAAAATTAATCCGCTTCTGTATGTATAAATGAATTAACCGATTAATTATATTTTGAAATCTGACCGTTTCAAAAACTAGCTGATGAACTTGGGAATAATTTTCCTGATTTCCTTCCTCCCAGATAATGGGAAATATCTTCATTGCATTTCTTAATGAAGCCTGATTTTTTTGATAATATAAAATGATTTTTGCTGTATTTTTAATTATGAGCAATCTAGTTTTTGAATCGATGCCCTGACTCAAGTATTAACACCTTTTTTCTCTTTAGAGAGAATTTTTTGTGCTATATTTCTAAAAACTATTCCATTGAATTTAATACCACTAAATTCATCCCCTTCCTGTATATCTTCGATATAAAAAGTATCAATATATGAAAGCTCAAAGGATGAAATATCCATAATTTGAGCTAAATTTTCTATCGGATCGAGATTAATTAATTGATAATTCTTGAGATCTAAATCTAACTTTTTAGGATTCCCTTCAATAAAAGCTTTAATTGGAACTTTCTCTAATTTTTTCTTTTTGAAGTCCCAATACTCAATTTTTCCTTCTCTTGATGAAATTATTTGTAAAAAATTGTCATCTATGAGAATAAAATCACCATTCTCGAAAGGAGGTAGATTAATAAGTACAACTGGTATTCTGGGATATTCTTTCCATTTTGATTTGTCGAACCCTGAAAATTCTGTAGTGATACTTACTATTCCGTTATAATTTTTAGCAAAAATTCTACCAACATTACTTGCTGAAGGTTTTGTTTGAAAAAGAGCGTCTAAACCATTCTTGAAAAATAAAATTTTCGATAGAGGATTTTTACCATCTGATTGAGGAAAACCTGAACTTAAAATTTCAATTTCTAAGGCCCACTGTTTCAATTTATCATCTGTCTCGTCTTTTTGACTTCTAATTTGGATTTTAGAGGTATATACATCAGTAAATCTTTCGCGACAATCAGGACAATCCCCCCAGTTTATATCAACCTCAAAATAATCTTTAAATTCTAGTAAAGGGCTAAAAATGTCAGGGTTTGCGAAAAAACGAACTTTACCAGAAATCATGATAGGAACATTATCTTCATTGAAATTTATTTGGACATCTTTAAGGATAATATCTTTTGGGCGGTAATTAAATTCCCATTTTTTTAAAATATATTTTGAGAGAGCTGAATCTACTTTTTTGGATCCAACATCTGCTAGAAAAACTCTTTTCCAATGTCCGTTTATAAAGATTAACTCACAATGAGTACAAGATACAATTTTAAGATCATTTTTTCCTTTTATTAATGGATTAGCCTCAATGTAACATTCTTCGCATTGGTACTCAAAAAATTCTTCTTGTTTCCCACATACAATGCATCGAGGAACCATCTAAACATCTACCTTCATAAATAAGGCATTGAAAAAATGAGAAGATGAGGCACTTTATCTCCATCTTTGGTTGAGAACCAAATCACTGCGTCTTCCGAGATCAAATTTTTCTCTAAACCTAGATTGATAACCGAACCTATAATATTAATATTGTTATAGCTTTTTATCAGCTGGAGAGCGTCAAAAGCACTAATTTCTGAGCCTTTATAAAATTTTGAAGGGACTCGCATGGATGATTTTTCATTGAAGAGCGTTTTACCCAAAAAATTTTCATCACAAATAGCCAAAATTTCATTCTTTGCTCTTCGATGAATCTTAAAAAAAACACGAGGAACAATATTTTTTTTTGGGGATAAATTATTTAACTGCGACACGGGCCCCACAGGCTTCACATACTTTTATAAGAATCCGTCCTTCTTTAACAAGTTTTGTATCAGGTTTGCTACATTCTTCACAAATGACAAATTCCTTAACATAAGTGGAAAGTTCCCTATTTATCATAGAACGAGAAAATTTACCCTGTAACATTAGACGTCCTCGTTCTTCAGTTGCAGATGTGGCGAAGTTTCCCGCAAGAGTCTTTGCTAAGTGATCAGCATCATTTTCACGGTTGATAACCTTTAATATTCGCCCCCAATCAGTGATCCATGTTTTATTTCCTTCCTGAAAAACATCCGCTTGTGGTATTTCAAACCTGGATTTTTCGAATATGTGTGCAGGTAGGTTTTCTCTAGCACGTTTTAAAGAAGTTAAATAATCTTTTTCTGTTGTCATCCTAGTTATCATCCTTGTAATTACGGTATTAGAAAATTACTAATTAGTAATTTACTTAATTTAAGCATTATTTGCTTATCTAACACGATGATTTACCTAAATTTAAATAAACTTAAGATACTTTGTTAATCAGAAAATATATTGGATATGATTTTATCTTTGAATTAATCGAAATTTAGAAATCAATAGATTTAATATATTGGGCAGCTGAGATGATTAAAAGGAAAAAAGAAATTCGACAAGTTTTTGAATTAATAAAGAATAGTGATCTCATTCTTGAGGTATTAGATTCTAGGATTCCCTATCTTACAAGAGTTTCTTCGATTGAAAAAGAAGTAAAAAAACAAAATATTCCATTAATATTAGTTCTAAACAAATGTGATTTAATCCCCCGTCAAATTAGTGAAAAAACTAAACAGAAGTTTAATCGTGAATTTTCAACATATTACGTATCATCAAAGGAGCGTCAAGGAACAAAATTACTTAGAAACACAATTTCACGATTTTTAAAGAAAGAAAAAGAAAATATTCTATCAGTAGTTGGAGTACCAAATACAGGAAAAAGTAGTTTACTAAATATTCTTCGAGGAAAGCATGTTGCAGTTACAGGACAAAAACCAGGTATAACCCGTAGTCCTCAATTAATACGAATCTCAAAAAGGATCCTTACTTATGATACACCTGGAGTAATTCCTTTTGATTACCCTGAAGAGGATCTACAAGTTTTTTTAGGAGCACATTCAATAGATAATTTAGATGATCCTATTGGTACAGCAAATTTTTTTATAAATCGAATTCGAGAGAATTATAGCACTGGATTTGTCAGTTACTACGGAATTTCTTCTATAAACCTATCTAATGAGGAAATTCTAAATCAAATTGCAACTCTAAGGGGTATGAAATCTAAAGGAGGATTATTAAATCTTTCAGAAACTGCAAAATTGATAATGAGAGAATTTACAGCGGGAAAAATCCAGTATTGGGAGGAAGTTTGACAAAAAATCATAGATTAAATTTTTTCATCACAATTTACTTTGCATAATTGGAAGTAGGATTCCATATAATTAAATTAAACCTAATTAAATTATTTGATGAATTACCTATTCCTATTAAATATAGATTAAATATCCTATATCAATTTAATACTAGAAGATAGATCATTAAAGGCGATTTCCGTGCATATAGATGAAGAAATGAAATTTTTTCTTGAAAAAATTATAGCCTATGCAAATAAAACTGGTATAGCACATTTGACTGGGAATATTTATGGAGGATTAGCTGGATTTTGGGATTATGGTCCTGTAGGCGTAGAAATTAAAAATCGAATAAAGGAAGCTTGGTGGAACGATTTTGTAAAAAATCGTGAGGATATCGTGGGTTATGAAGGAGCTATCATTACTCATCCGAAGGTATGGGAAGCTTCAGGACATGTTTCAAGTTTTAATGATCCCTTAGTATTTTGTCAGGGTAAATGTAAGAAGAAACATCGCTTAGATCATCTTATCGAAGATTTATTAGATCTGAGAACTGAAAATCTATCTATTGATCAAATGTGGGTAATTGCTAAAGAAAAGAAGTTATATTGCCCTGAATGCAAGGGAAATTTAGGAGAACCTGTTATTTTCAATCTGATGTTCAGTACACAGGTAGGATCTACAGAAGATACTTCATCAATTGCTTATTTACGACCAGAAAATGCTCAGCTGATTTTTTCAGGATTTAAAAATGTTATTGATTCAACTAGGGTTAAAATGCCATTTGGAATTGCTCAATCAGGTATAGTTTTTAGAAATGAAATCTCACCTAGAAATTTTTTATTTAGGGTAAGAGAATATGAATTGATGGAATTTGAATATTTTACTAATCCTGATAAAGTAAATGAGTGTCCTCAATTTGATGATCTTAAAGGAAGAGAAATTAATATTCATGATAAAAAAGATCAAAAAAATGAAGACAAAGCTGAATTCAAACGCTTAACCGTTCAAGAGGCATGGGAAAAAAAGATATTTAAAAATAAATGGCAAGCATATTGGCTTACAGTATTTTTTGAATGGTTTATTAATGATTTAGCTATCACGGAAGAGAAATTACGTTTAAGACAGCATATGGAGTCAGAACTTAGCCATTATGCATTAGACACATGGGATATTGAATATAGATATTCTTTTGGGTGGAAAGAACTTTTGGGTTGTGCAAATCGAACTCAATATGATCTTCAACAACAAAAGGAATATTCCAATGTTAAAATGGAATTCATGGAAGACACAGAAGAAGGAATGAAGAAATATATTCCATATGTAGTAGCTGAACCATCAGTTGGATTAGGAAGAATATTACTTACTTTAATCGCAGATGGTTATGAGGAAGAAGTTGTTAAAGGTAGGAAACGAATAGTCTTGAAGATTCATCCAAGATTTGCTCCATATGATGTAGCAATCTTTCCATTGCAAAAGAAAGACGACATTAACATAATTGCACGAAAAATATATGAAAAACTAAAAGAAGAGCGATTTGTCGTATATTATGATGATAGTGGATCGATAGGGAAACGTTATCGCCGTCAAGACGAAATAGGAACCCCTTTTTGTATTACGGTCGATTTTGACACATTAAATGACAATCAAATCACTATTAGGAACCGAGACTCAATGGAACAAAAACGAATACCGATTTCTGACCTTATTAATGAGCTTAAGGATAATCGTGAACATTATAATAGACAATAATTTAATTAGTATTAATGTTAATAATAACTTAAAGAAAAAAAAAAGATTGAAATTACATTGAAGGAATTTTAAGTACATTAAGACGATCAATATTTAATAATCATCAAATTCACGAAAATAGAAGGATTATACAGTGATAGAGATCTTTTAGGGTATACCAACAAGGATCAATTCACTGCAGATTGCTTTGAAGAAGAAACTTTCTACCAAAGTTACTCTAAATCCGAAGATATTTTCTTGATATTGGAATTATATAGAGGTTTTTTGCTAAAAATTTCTGAAGATGGATTAAAGAGAATTTCTCCTAAACTACCACTAACATACCATTCTGAATACAGTAAAAATAAGAAAATGTCAATCAAAAAACTTGAACCATAAATAAAGATGGATTATACAAAGTAATGAGGATGATTCTTTAATAGGTAATAATTAAATAATCTGATGATCGAAATGAAGAATGTCTTAGAAAAAAGTAAAAAAACACTGATTTATCAAATTAATACTTATGAAAGGTGTATTAATTAATGGTTACATGGAAATGCATATTTTCTCTAGGTGGTGGGGAGGATGAAGTAATAGAACTTTTTGATGTGGCCTCAATTGTTGATTGGGATCCAGAATTTAAAGGTAGATATATTCAAGGTTTTTTTGAGACGATTTATACATGGATTCCAAAAGCCTTGAAAGAGGTAACACGCAACGAAGTTAATTATTTACCATCAAATTTCCTAATGGTTGTTGGAAGAAAATGGGGAGAACAAAAACAAAAATCAATCCCCCTCGGGGTTTTATTCGAATTTTCGGAGGGTGACCTGAACTTACGTGCAATTGGACCAAAAAGCTTGTCTGAAAAGGCTGGAGAAGATAGTAATCTTTTATTAAATTATATTGATGAGTTATTTGATAAACCAAACTTATGGAAAAGTAAGACTATAATTTCTGCAAAAAGCAAAAATGAATGGAAAATCCTAGCGGATAGTATCGAAGAAAGACCGTGGGATTTAATAGACCAAGGGAGAAAGATTTCAGGAACAGATCCAAAAAGGGCTAGTGATAGTTTCAAGAAAGCATTAAGTATATTTAATGTTTTATCTGATAGTAATGGAAGATTTCACGCAGTTTTTGCACTAGCTGAATTATACTTACATTTGAAGAATTATGATGCTTCAAAGGAACAGCTAGATAAAGCTTGGGAATTAGCATCTCAATTAGGAGATCCAATGCTTGAGGAAAATGTGCTAAGTACAGAAGGAGTTCTTTTATATGAACAGAAATTGTTTGAACAGGCATCATCTAAGTTTATTCAAGCTTTAGAGAGAGCTAAAAAAGCCAATAAACATGGTTTTGTAGTAAATGCATATTCAAATATTGGAGAATGTTATTATCGAATGAATATGATGGACCGAGCAATGGAAAATTTTGAGAAATCTCATTCTCTCTCTGAAGAAAGGAACGATAAGAAAAATCTAGCTCGGGCAAAAATAAACCTTGCAAAAGTACT
>Ga0209536_100000306_pt1 | contig 77469 bp, 56 predicted proteins | sample DeeMarSeWOR28_12_FD_187461 | JGI IMG/M metagenome (GOLD analysis project Ga0209536, IMG submission 187461) | Marine sediment microbial communities from White Oak River estuary, North Carolina - WOR-2-8_12 (SPAdes) (version 2) | ecosystem: Environmental > Aquatic > Marine > Intertidal zone >...
TATCCGGTATATTCCTCACATGACGGCGAAACACTGACCAATGGAATTGCCGAATTCCCAAGTGATTATTTCAGTTATGTTGGAAAGGGAGAATATCCCGGCCTGTCATCAGACATCGATGGGTTTAAGGTGTTTGTGACATTGGGGTATCTGTTTCAATTCTGAAATTTTATATGGGTCGATCCATTTAATCGAATCGCGGTTTGTTTGTCTGTGACAGTACTGATGAACTGTTTACCAATTTTTCAATCATGCAAGCAGGTATGGGTTCTTACCCGTCTGAAAAAGATTAACTTTACTGCCGCGCAGAATGAGTACGGGATGAATTTGGAATGATCTGAAAGCCTGATCCCGTCAATCCGGCATTTCAAAATATGAGTAAAAGTATTAACAATAGGCAAAAACAATACAAATAATACTTCCGATTATAATTCAGATCATTCCGGCATATCACATTTACCTGATCCCCATCCGGAAAATATAGAAAGGTTCAGTCTGGCGTCCCTGCAGATGGATCTGACTGGTGGTGACAAACAGATTGCCATCTTTAGAAATGGCAAAGCTATCCGGCCACTTCAGAAGGTTATCGCTTACCAGCCGTTCAATAGTCCCATCGCGGTTCAAACGATCGATACTGTTGGCAGAGATAGCCGATATATACAATCTGCCTTGCTGATCAAATATCAATCCGTCTGCCGGGCCGCTTTGAACGACGTGTTCTACCTTGTCTCCCAGCTCCTGTTCAGAAATGGTATCCGCGATGAGCCATTTTGTGGCAATGCGATACAGGTTACGACCGGTCAAAGATTGAAAATACAAATGCTGTCCATCGGGTGTTAACGCAATCCCGTCGGAGTGAATACGGGGAGCACTGCCATCAAGCGCAAGCCACGGTTTGCCTTCGATCGAAATTACAATCGATTCTGCACTCGTTGAATAATGGTCATCCAGCAGGCGGCGGGTATTACCCGTTTGCAGGTTTAGAATGACCAACGCCCCGTTACCCGAATCAGTGATATATGCATGGTTCTTGAACAGATCGATGCGCACGTCATTCAGGTAACTATCCGGATACAGTGCAACGGAGTCGAACACAAAGGTTTCCATTACACGGTTGGTTTTCAGATCCACTCTGAATAATCTCGTAGCCCCGGGTAAAAGGCCGCGGGTGATATCCAACCCGGTGTCCAGTATCCAGAGTCGATCCTGATTGTCGATAAAAACACTCTGAACACAAACAAATGCCTCCGCAACCGGCTCTCCTGGCTCCCACGTATTCCAGTTTTTATTGGGATACGCATTCACGGAATCTTTCCCTGAAATCTCAGCCACTGAAGGTGCTTTCCATGGCGACCAGCGGGGGAAATTTACAAAAAGACGGTTTTCTTTAGATATTGCGAGGCCGGTCCAGAGACGATCCGACCTGGCAACTTCAGTTAAACTGAATTCTGAACCGGAATCAGAAGTGCAGAAATGAAACAGTACAAGCGTACATAGCATTAAAAAATATAACGTCCGCATAAACCCTCCTAAAGCTTTCTGCGATGATTATCCTGTCTGCCGTTAATCTGGTTTGAAATGCAACGTTTGCCTTTAAGTAGAGGCGTCTGTAAGAATTAATCGGTTTGCACACTTTTCGTATGCAGTCTTTCAATAAACTCAGCACGCATCCAGTAAATGCCCGGATTACCGTTCATGGGACTCATATATAATGATTTTAATAGCGCATACGTGGTTTTGCCCGAAAATGATTCATCATCCAGAGGTGTACGTACCGACATGAAAAAGAAGTATTTCCCATCCGGCGAGACATAGGCTGAATGCTCCTGGCCGCGGGGAGTATTGATCTTATCGCCCAGGTTTACCGGGCCTGACCAGGTGTCGTCTTTGGTGCGGAATGAAATATAATAATCCGCGCCTCCGTATGAATCCTCGCGCCCGACGGTGGGAACGATGATGAATCGCTCATCGGGATCGATAAAAGCGTTATATTGAGACTGTCCGCTGTTGACTTCCGGACCGAGTCGCTCAGGTGTGGTGTATTTACCATTGATCAGTCTGGATCGGTAAATATAGGAATTTCTTGAACCTGCTGGCTGGCGTGAAAAATAAAGTGTGCCATTCCGGGTAAGCGACGGATAATATTCTGCGCTGTCGGAATTGACCGGTTCACCCAGGTTATATGGTTTGTTCCAGTCATCACCGGAACGCTCCATGACCCATATATCCTGATCCCCGCCGGTAGTCTCCCCGGCATCTGGATCCGGCTGATTCGATAGGAAGAGGAGTTTCCGACCATCATGGGATATGTGCGGCTCAAAATAGAAATAATGCGGATCATCCATATGAGGAACAACTTCCGGCACGGACCATATTCCGTTTTCCTGACGCGAATACAATATGGTGGCGAAGTTAAAACCGGGAAGCGTAACGCAGAAATATATCTCGTTCCCATCCGGGGTAATTGCAATGTCCCGGGTATACATACCGGTACTTACAATTCCGGGGGCGAACAATTCCGGCTCGTCACCGGGCGGTACCTGTCCGAGATACGGACCGTTCAGGACAGGAAATTCCGGCCAGTTCTGCGCCTGGATTAGGGTTAGTATACAACCAATCAGAATAATAATCGATGATATTCTTTGCATAGGCTTTCTCCCATTTGTCAACCTGTATTTTGGGAGAACGTAATTATATATGGATTGTTTCGCTGAAAGATGTGTTGCATAACATTTCGGCAATTCATACATTCATGCCATCCGTTATGTAAATTTCCCATTAATTTATACACGAGGTAAGGCATGAAAATTAAATTATTATTGCTTCTAATGTGTATGATATCATACCTGAAGGCTCAGGATAACTGGCAGCAACTTTTCAACGGTAAGGACCTGAATGACTGGCAGGTGGTCGACGGTACTGCCGAATTTAAAGTCGAAGGCGGTATGGTCATCGGTATCAGCCGCCTGAATACGCCGAATACTTTTCTGGCGACAAAAGAACAGTTCGGGGATTTTATTCTCGAATATGAAGCCAAACTTGACGAAGGACTGAATTCCGGCGTACAGATCCGGAGTCTCAGTAACCCGGATTACAATCAGGGAAAGTTATACGGACATCAGATTGAACTGGACGCCTCTCCAAGGGCCTGGACCGGCGGTATCTATGACGAATCCCGGAGAGGATGGCTGTATAACCTGGAATGTAATCCTGCGGCAAAGAAGGCTTACAAATCAGAATCCTGGAACAAATTCAGGGTGGAAGCGATCGGGAATAACATCCGCGTCTGGTTGAATAATGTTCCGACCGCGGATATTATCGATGATGTGGCCCCGCGCGGTGTTATTGCGCTGCAGGTGCACAGTATTGGTGATGACCGCACGAAAGAGGGAAAGATGGTTCGATTCCGCAACATCAGGATTCTTACCGATAATCCGGCAGAATACATGACTCCGGTAACAAATATTATTCCGCAGCAAAGTTATCTCGACAACCGTCTGACCGGCAGGGAAGTGGCCGAAGGCTGGAAATTGTTGTGGGATGGGCAGACAAGCAGGGGGTGGCGAGGTGCCAAAATCGACGGATTTCCCGAAAAGGGATGGAAAATTGAGAACGGGATTTTATCGGTCGTTCCGAGCGGTGGTCAGGAATCCGCGTATGGTGGGGATATTATTACCGAACAAACCTACGGAGATTTTTTTCTGGAGGTTGACTTCAAATACACGGATGGTGCCAACAGCGGTATCAAGTATTTTGTCGATCCGGAGCTGAACAAGGGGGAAGGTTCGGCTATCGGTTGTGAGTACCAGATCCTCGATGATGAAAAACATCCGGATGCAAAAGAAGGTGCTATGGGCAACCGCACACTGGCCTCATTATATGATCTTATTCCCGCCGATGCATTATTTTATGCACCTAATGAGCAACGGTCCAAACGTGTTAATAAATATAACTGGAACCGGGCGAAAATAACCGTCGAGGGTAATATCGTCGCACATTATCTAAACGGCATCAAGGTGGTGGAATATGAACGCCGGACGCAGATGTGGAAAGCTCTGGTAGCACGCAGTAAATATGTGATATGGCCGGCCTTCGGAGAAGCGGAAAAAGGACATATCCTGCTACAGGATCACGGCGATGCAGTCTCTTTCAAAAATATTAAAATAAAGGTAAGGGATTGATATGAAACGACGCACTTTTATAAAAAATACCGCATTGACGACTGCCGGTATTCCGCTGGGAATGACGGTATTGTCGGCCAAAGAATACCGCAATATCAGCGGGGCAAATGACCGGCTTAATTTTGCAGTGATCGGTCTTCATGGCCGTGGTGGTGAACATATCCGGTCGATCGCCGCCTGCAAAAATACGCATATCTCCCACCTCTGCGATGTGGATCAGCGGGAATTGGATAAAGGATCCGCGGAGGTGAAAGAACTATCTGGCAGCATACCGGTATTGGAAAAGGATATCCGAAAACTTCTGGAGGCTGCCGATATTGATGTGATTACAATCGCCACCCCGGAACACTGGCATGCCCCGATGGCTATCATGGGATTACAGGCCGGGAAACATGTGTATGTGGAAAAACCGTGCAGCCATAATCCGGCCGAGGGAATTATGCTGGTCGAAGCCCAGAGAAAATACGGAAAATTTGTACAAATGGGCAATCAGCAGCGTTCGGCTGCCCATACCAAAGAAGCGATCGGTAAGATTCACCAGGGAGTAATCGGCCGGGCCTATTTGGGTAAGGGGTGGTACAGCAACAAACGAAAATCGATTGGTATTGGAAAAGTGGCTCCGGTTCCGGAATTTCTTGATTGGGAACTCTGGCAGGGGCCGGCACCCCGGCGCCCCTATAAGGATAACGTTCATCCTTATAACTGGCACTGGTTCTGGCACTGGGGTACCGGTGAAACACTCAATAATGGCACGCATGAAGTTGATCTCTGTCTGTGGGCACTGAACGTGCAACTGCCAAAACGAATTTCAGCATCGGGTGGCCGCTATCATTTCAAGGATGACTGGGAGTTCTATGATACCCTCATGACCAGTTTTGAGTATGATGATAAAATGATCACCTGGGAAGGAAAAAGTTGTCAGAATATGCCCTATTACGGACGCGGGCGCGGTGTGACGATCCACGGAACAGATGGCACTCTGCTGATGGACCGCAACGGGTATGAAATTTACGATCTTGATAACAAGAAAATGTTTGAATTATACAAGCCGGAAACCGATGCCACTCTGGATATCCGCGGAGGTGGTCCAATGACCGATCTGCATTTCCAGAACCTGATCGATGCCATACGTAAAGGTGAGAAATTAAATTCGCCGATCGACGAAGGAAATGTGAGTGTCACCATGCTGCAGCTGTCAAATATTGCATGGAAATTTAACCGTGTTCTCCAGATTGACGATCAGACAGGTAAAATCATTGATGACGCGGAAGCGGCAATCCTGTGGCACAGAGAATATGAAACTGGGTGGGAGCCAAAGGTTTGATGATTTCCGGTTTACCTGGCTTACATAATAATCAATCGGAAAGACACGTTAACCTGATATATCTCATGTAAAAGTGCATTGAAAATCAATGTAATACACTCTAAAAGCATACATAATGATTTAAATTAGCGGGGTGATCCAGGCAATCAGCAACGGTTGAAAAATGTCGTTGTCTGCCAGCCCGATTTGGCTCAACCAAATCAAGACTTATCGGGAGGTTGCGATGAAAAATTGGTATCTCATATTGCTCGTAATGATTCTATATCTCTGCACCGGGTGTAAAACGGCAGCAGACCTGCCGGATGAGATAAAGGCATCGTATCCCAAACAGGTGCTGGTCAGCATTCGCAATTCTCTTGATTTTCCGGTTACCGATATGCCGGTCTTAATCGATCTGGATAGCCTGAAGGGTGTGGATCCGGAATTTAATCAGGAGGCATGGGTGGCATTTGCCGGTGGAGAAGAACTTGCCGGTCAGGTGATTGACCGCGATCACAATGACCTGGCGGATCATCTGCTGCTGCTCGCCTCACTGGCAGCTCATGAATCAAAGGCCGTTTATCTTCGCTATGCATCCGGGGGTAAAATTGCAAGATCGTATACAAAACGGACACAGGCCGAACTTTCCCACAAATTCGGCGGCGCCTTTGTTAGTAATGATGAAGGCCGCATGGTCTATGAAGGGGGTGCGTTTAAAAACGTATCCCGGCTGCGGGTACCTCCGGAACATACCGATCACACCTTTTTTATCCGCTATGAAGGACCAGGGTGGGAATCGGACAAGGTCGGTTACCGCTTCTATCTGGACTGGCGCAATGCAACCGATATTTTTGGGAAAAAAGTTACCCGTCCGGTATTGCAGAATGTCGGTCAGGATGGATTTGACTCTTATCATGAGATGGCTGACTGGGGTATGGATATTCTTAAAGTGGGTGATGCTCTGGGCATCGGTGCAGTAGGATACTGGGATGGAGAAAAAGTAATAAGGGTTTCCGAGACCGATAGCGTGATCTGCAGTATTACTGCCGACGGAACCATTTTCTCCGAAGTGTCTACGGGATATCATGGCTGGCAGACCGGGAAAGGAAAAACCGATCTCACTTCCGCATTATCAATCGTGGCAGGTGACCGGAAAACCAGGCATGAAGTGACCATTGATCCGGAACCAGACGGCCTCTGCACAGGTATCGTCAAACACGAAGGTGTCACCGTTTTGAGGGAGATGGATCAGACTTCCGGCTGGGGATTCTTAGCCACTTATGGAATCCAGAGCCTTGCCGGCGATTCTCTTGGAATGGCGCTTATTTTCCGGAACAAGGATGTGCTTGAAATCACCGAAGATAACCTCAATCATGTGATTGTTCTAAAACCGGAGAATGGAAATGTAAACTTTTATTTTCTGGCAGCATGGGAGCAGGAGCCGGGTGGTATTAGCTCGCAATTGCACTTTGAGCAGTACCTTGAACAGGAAATTATGCGCTTAAGCCGCCCCGTAAAGGTGAGTTTTTAAACCAATACCTAGAGAGTTTTTTGAAATCAATTTTTTTATCTGTGTTACTCCGTGGTTTATAAAAAGGTCAGACAACATTTATGTTAATCTAACCTGAGTGGCGGTTTTGTATAGATGAAAAAGATGAACAGTACAGTGGGGATCGGAATAGTGGGGTGCGGCATTATCGCCGACATCCATGCGGCCGCTATCCAGGAAATGACCGGGGGTAAGCTGGTATCGGTTTTCAGCCGATCAACGGAAAAAGCTAATCTGCTGGCCGCAAAGTATGGTGCAAGAGGGCATTCTGATTGGGAATCGTTTATCAAAAATCCGGATCTTGAACTGGTGATTGTTTGTACACCCAATGGGACCCATCTTGATTATGGAAAAAAAATCGCAATGGCCGGGAAACATATGGTCATGGAAAAACCGATAGAAGTAACGGTCAGCAGGGCCCGGGAATTAATCAATTTATGTATTGCACAAAATGTATCCCTGGCAGTGATCTATCAGAACCGGTATCTTCCTGATGTGCAGAAAATGCGTGAGATTGTGCTTCAGGGAGATCTGAAAAAGATATTAATGGCCAGCGCCTATATCAAATGGTTCCGGACACAAGAATATTACGATGCGGATGCATGGCGCGGTACTCTAACCCTCGAGGGAGGGGGTGTGCTGATCAATCAGGCAATCCATACAATCGATCTCCTGCAATGGATTGCCGGTGAAATCAAAACTGTCATGGGTTATATCCGGACATCAACACATACGAATATCGAGGTGGAGGATAATGCCGTTGCGGCACTTGAATTTAAAAACGGTGCCGTCGGGGTATTGGAGGCATCAACCTCAATTATACCGGCTATGGCACGCAGGATAGAAATACACGGTGAAGGCGGAACCGCAATTCTGGATGGAGATAATTTGCAGGTATTGAAAGAAGGGGATTCGATAATCTCAGATAAAAGGTCAGCGGCCACGGGTGCTTCCAGTCCGCTGGCAGGATTTTCAACGGATCCCCATCGCCGGCAACTGGAGGCGATCGTGCATGCGCTGCAAAGTAATGTGCAGCCGCCGGTCAGTGGTGTGGAAAGTCTTGAATCACTGAAAATTGTCCGGGCAATATACCGTTCAGCCCAGGAAAAAAGACCGATCGAAATTGAAGATTGAAAATGTCTCCAGCAGATCGAAAGACATTATATCAGGGCAGTCGGGAGTGCTTCGGAAAACGCCTCAATTATGATGCGCGTTTTATAATAGGATCATATATTACCGGAATGGAAATCGGTATTTCTATGGTGGCAACCGACGTACCCGTATAGATGAATACCGAGTACATTCTGCGATCTAAAATCGGAAGATAAAATTTAACAGTCGAAGAGGTCTGCAATGTCAGCAAGTACTATTTTTCCCATGACACGCCGCACATTTGTCAAAACGACTGCTGCTGCCGGACTCGGAATTGTAGCCGCCCCGAAGTCATTTGCCCGTTCCCTTGGCGGCGAGGTGCCGAAAAAACGTTATGTCATTGTTGGTACCGGTTCACGTTCGCGCATGTATCAGAGGGCAATTCAACAGGAATATACCGACTATGCCGAGCTGGTTGGATTGTGTGATGTCAATCAGGGGCGTTTGAAACTCGCCCAGGAAAGATCCCGCGGCTATATCGGTTCGGCCCCACCGGCGTTCACAGCGAACGAATTTGATAAGATGATCGCCGACAGCAAACCGGATGTTGTGATCGTGACCACGGTTGATGGATTTCATCACCAATACATCATACGATCGATGGAACTGGGCTGTGATGTGATTACCGAAAAACCGATGACTATTGATGCAGAGAAATGCCGGCAGATTATTGATACGCAGAGTAAATCCGGAAGGCATTGCCGGGTTACCTTTAACTATCGTTATTCCCCGCCGCGCACCCAGGTTAAGGATCTGCTGATGGGGGATGTTATCGGTGAAGTCCTCTCAGTCGATTTCCACTGGATGCTGAACACGCATCATGGTGCAGATTATTTTCGGCGCTGGCACAGCCAGAAGAAATTCTCCGGTGGATTGATGGTACACAAAGCCACCCATCACTTCGATCTGGTCAACTGGTGGCTGTCGGCGATCCCGGTAACCGTTCATGCAACAGGTAAACGGGAGTTTTATACACCAAAGATGGCGAAGCGATTCGGTCTGGAAAATTATCATGAACGATGCCACACCTGTCCTGAAAAAGAGGCATGCGGATTTGAACTCGATCTGAGCAGTGATAAAAATCTGAAGGCACTTTATCTGGATAATGAGAAATTTGACGGCTATTATCGCGACCGCTGCGTCTTCCGGCCTGATATCGATATCGAGGATACGATGAATGTCCTGGTTACCTATGATAATAATGTAACGATGGCCTACTCACTTAACGCGTTCAATTCGTGGGAGGGATATTATATCGTTTTTAACGGGACAAAGGGAAGACTTGAGCACCGGATCGAGGAGAAGATCTATGTAAGTGGTACCGATACGGTCCAGGGTGGAATAAAAGAAGGGGGCACTGAAACGAAAATTATACCTCTGCGCGGCCCGGCTTATACGGTTGACGTTTGGACAGGAGAGGGTGGCCATGGTGGTGGGGATAAAGTCTTGCTGGACGACCTTTTCCTGCCGGAAAAAAAAGAAGATAAATATATGCGTGCCGCCGATCAGCGGGGAGGAGCCTGGTCGATACTGACCGGTATCGCAGCCAATAGGAGTATTGAAACCGGAAACGCAGTTAGGACAGGTGATCTGGTACATAATATCGGTTATCCGGATTATCCGGCCATGCCAGACCGGCAGGCATCACTGCCCATGCCGGCGAAAGACGCATAACGGATTTTTATGATCTGCAAGCGGTTAGAATCACATAAGAAACCACGGAATTGCACAGAGGATCGATAAAAGACTAGACTATTGTTGAGCAATTTCTGTATTAATATAACCTGGTATCTTTCCGTGTAATTCTGCGGTTGATTAAAAGTGCTTTTAAGTAAGGGTATCTGAAATTGACATATTTGAGAAATATACAAATAGTTATTGCATAAAGTGTGAGTCTTGTTACCACAGGAGATGGAATTGAATGATAAAAATGACCGGCAGCATAATGATACGCAGTTTTCACTGAATCACGTTCAGCAGGCCGGCCTGGTAATTCTGCGTGTGTTCATCGGATGGCATTTTTTATATGAGGGGATGATCAAATGGACCGATCCCGAATGGTCGGCTTCCGTATTCCTTAAATCCTCAACCTGGATACTATCCGGTTTTTTTATATGGCTGACGGAGAATGATACACTGCTCGCTGGTGTGGATTTTGTAAATCAGGCAGGTCTGGTAATCATTGGTATTGCACTCATTGCCGGTTTCATGACCAGGACAGCCGCAGTTACCGGTATAGTCCTGCTGGGACTTTATTATCTGGCATTTCCGCCGTTATTTGATGGGGGTGTGTCCGCTCCGGGCGGTGATCAGTACCTCCTGATCGATAAGAATCTGATCGAAATGGCCGGATTGTATCTGTTGTTTGCATTTCGTGCAGGGAATGTCATCGGAATTGACGCCCTGATCAAAATAAAAAAGGTATCACAAAAATATGAACAATAATCAAAAAAATATGGATGCATCAGAACCGAAATATATCAACCGGCGCCAAATTTTGAAAAATCTGGCAACACTGCCGGTGTTCGGAGTATTTTTCCTCGCGCTCCAGAAAAAGTGGGACCGTAAGGCAGAGCAAAAGGAAGAAATTTTGAAGCGGCTCGGGCTTGATGATGCTTCCGCAGAAGCACAGCCGCCGCCGGTCATAAAGCATGCGGGAGATTTGATTCGTATCGGTATTATCGGGATCGGAAACCGCGGTGAGCAACTGGCCGAAGCCCTGGGCTATGGACATCCTGACTGGATCGGCCGCCAGCGTAACGAACGTCTTGAGGATTGGCTGGCACAGGAGGATCTGAATGTGGCCATCACCGGTGTTTGTGATGTGTTTGATCAACGTGCAAGACGGGGGGTTGAAATATCGGATTGTGATATCCGGCCTACCCGGATAAAGGCCAGGAGATTCCGGAATTACCGGGAGATGCTGGATAGTCCGGAGGTGGATGCCGTACTGATCGCAACTCCAGATTTTCATCATGCTCCTATGACCATCGCTGCGGCCGCTGCCGGAAAGCACATCTACTGTGAAAAATGCATGACACGCACCGAAGAAGAAGTCCATGCTGTTGAAACAGCGGTAAAAGGCAGCGGGATTGTCTTTCAGCTGGGGCATCAAAATCATCAGAACGGAGCCTTTATCAGGGCACGGGATGTAATCCGGAAAAATATTCTGGGAAAAGTGACATTGGTCGAATGCACGTCGAACCGTAATTCACCTTACGGTGCATGGGTCCGGCATACGGATAAAAAAGGAAATTTAAGACCGGGAAATGCCGATACGATCGATTGGTCCGAATGGCTTGGTGACCGGCCAAAGGTGTCCTTCAGTCTTGAACGGTACTACAACTGGACCTTGTGGTGGGACTATGCGACTGGACTTTCCGGACAGCTAATGTCGCATGAAATCGATACGGCGGGTCAACTGCTCGGGTTGGGGATCCCGGCATCCTGTAAAGCATCCGGCGGGATTTACTTTTATAAAGACGGCAGAGAAATTCCGGATGTTTTTCAGGCGGTACTCGAATTTCCGGAGAAAGACCTGACATTCCTGTACAGCGCCTCTCTGGCCAGCAACCATGACCGGGGGCGGCTGTTTATGGGGCATGATGCCACGATGCGGCTGAGTAATACATTGGAAATCTCCATCGATCAGGAATCAACCCGCTATGAGAAAGAAATAGCCTCCGGCATGTTCGACACGGCGCAGCCGATGCTGGCGTTCAATCCGGGCAGCAACCGCCTCGATGCTATAACCAGCGCCAGCGAAAAATATTATGCCTCAAGGGGGCTCTATTACACATATCACCGCGGCCGCATGGTGGATACCACCCACCTGCACCTGAAGGAATTCCTTAATGCGATACGATATGCTACACCGGTCAGTGTGTCGATCGAGAAGGGAGTGGCGGTGACGATTGCCTGTCATATGGCGACCAGGTCCTTCCGGGAAGAGCGCCCGGTCCGGTGGGATCCGGTTGAGCGAAAAATTGTTTAAAGGCCTGGTTCATCGGGTCCGGTAAAAAATTTGAATTGTTATACTATGGAGATATTGAGTGGCAATTGTGCGAAGCCACGTCTCCGAAATTCCGTATATCCTGCAAAAAATCCATTCAAATAGAGTCGAAAAAAATATCGGATAAATTGGAACATGGAGCAGCCGATTACAAAATTGCCGCGCATCAAAGCATTTGATCATATTGCCATAGAAGTCAATGACCTTGCCTCTGCGATCGATTTCTATACTGATATTCTCGGCTTGGTACCGTTAACGATGCCGGATGAAATTACCGGTCAGGGTATACGGTGGTTTAAAATGGGAGAGGAACATGCCCTGCATTTGGTCGAATCCCGTGGGACGCAACCCGGCAAAACGGCGCATATCGCCTTTGAAGTTGCCGATGTGCAGGTCTGGAAAGATCATCTCACAGCACATCACATCGCAACCTATCCGCCAAAACTTGACCTGTATCAGGCTGAACGGATTTTTATTTTTGATCCTTCGGGTAACCGTATTGAATTGGTCCGGTGGCTCTGATTTAATTTCAGGCGTGACAGTTCGTTCATGGAAGCCTGGTCGACAAATAAAAACAGGTTAAACAGCGCAAGAAATTTTGATTGCTTTAAAATTAAAGTATGCAGGTCAGCGCAGCACAGAATGAGTCAGTTGAAAAAATAGAATTTTATCAGTTGTTTATAATAAAAGAAAGAGCATGAAATATGCCGCTAAATCCAGATCGTTTTTTTGACCCGGATCCCGAAATCCGGCAGATTGCATCGGAATTATATTCGGCAGTGAAAGATCTGCCGATCATTTCACCCCATGGTCATGTCGATCCAAAAATCCTGTCCGAAAATACCGCTTTTCCCGATCCTTCGGAATTAATCATTATTCCTGATCACTACATTTTCCGGATGCTCTATTCCCAGGGGATCCCGCTTGAATCGCTCGGTGTACCGACCATCGATGGTTCACCGGTAGAAAAGGATCACCGCAGGATCTGGCAGATTTTTGCCGATCATTTTTATCTTTATGCGGGAACGCCGACCGGCGTCTGGCTGGAGCATGAATTTTCTGAGGTATTCGGCATAGACGCAAAATTGAGTTCTGAAAACGCCATGCGTATCTACGATATGTTGTCTGATATTCTGCAAAAACCGGAATTTTTACCACGAAATATGTTCGAACGCTTCAAAATTGAAATACTGACCACCACCGATGCCGCTTCTGATCCGCTGATCTGGCACAAAAAGATAAAAGAGTCCGGCTGGAAGGGCAGGATTATTCCCTGTTTTCGGCCCGATGCTGCGGTTAATATCAATAGCCCGGGATGGAATAAAGAGATCCAGGCGCTTTCTGGGATAACAGGGATAGAAATTTCTTCATATAAAAAATTTATCCAGGCTATAGAAGACCGGCGCGCCTTTTTCAAATCCATGGGTGCAGTTTCAACTGATCAGGGTGTTCTCAGTCCCTATTCCCACAGACTGAACGAAAATGATGCCGAGTCGATTTTCCAGCGTGCGCTCAGTGGAAAGGCAAGTGATCTGGACCAGGCTGCGTTTACCGCACATATGCTGATGGAAATGGCGCGAATGAGCATCGAAGACGGCCTCGTTATGCAGATTCATCCCGGCTCCTGGCGCAATCACAATCAGCTTGTGGTTAAAAAATTCGGGCCGGATAAAGGGTGTGATATCCCCGTGCAGACCGAGTATACCAGAAATCTGTATGAACTGTTGAATACTTACGGAACCGATACACGACTGACAGTGATAGTATTTACCCTGGATGAAACCACTTATGCACGTGAACTTGCCCCGCTGGCCGGACATTATCCGGCAATGAAGCTCGGACCGCCCTGGTGGTTCCATGACAGTATCGAGGGCATGAAACGGTTCCGCGAGCAGGTCACTGAAACGGCCGGCATCTATAATACGGTTGGTTTTAATGATGATACCCGCGCGTTTCCATCGATTCCGGCCCGTCATGATCTGAGCCGGCGGATGGATGCCGACTTTCTTGCCGCCAGGGTTGCCCGGCATATTATCGATATGAAGGATGCCCGGCGTATGATCCGTGCCCTGGCTTACGAGCTGGTTAAAAAGAATTACAAACTCTGAAATGAAAGGATCTTTTAAGGTGATCAGACGAATCAAATATCTGTCTGTTCTGGTGATGGGATCTGTCACGTTGATATCGTGTCAGGAAACGCACGGCGTTCGCGTTTTGAAACTGGCGCATGTCCTGGATATCAATCATCCCGTACATAAGGGGATGGTATATATGGCCGATAAGGTTGCCGCAAAATCCGACGGAAAAATGCGGGTGGATATTTATCCCGGCGGTCAGCTGGGAGCGGAGCGTGATCTAATCGAATTGCTGCAGATCGGAAGTCTGGCTATGACCAAAGTATCCACCGCTCCGCTGGAAGCATTTGTCCCGGAAATGAAGATCTTCGGCATCCCCTATGTATTCCGAGATGATGAACATCGCTGGAAGGTACTGAACGGCGAAATCGGTAAAAAACTGCTCCTGGCGGGTGAACCTTATTTTCTGCGCGGTATGTGTTATTACGACGCGGGCAGCCGTAGTTTTTATACCAAAGACCGGCCGATTCTGTCACCGGGTGATTTAAGCGGCATGAAAATCAGGGTCATGAAGAGCATTACAGCCGTCAATATGATCCAGGCTCTGGGAGGATCAGCAACTCCGATACCATGGGGAGAACTATATACCGCCCTGCAGCAGGGGGTGGTGGATGGCGCTGAAAATAACCCTCCCAGCTTTTACTTCTCGCGGCATTATGAAGTATGTAAATTTTACAGTATCGACGAGCATACAGCGGTACCGGATATATTGCTGATGAGTACCGTAGTATGGAACAGCCTCGACGCGCAGCAGCAGGATTGGCTTCAGCAGGCGGTGGATGAATCAGTCGATTACCAGAAAAAGTTATGGCAGGAATCAACAGAGGAGGCTCTGGCCGAAGTCAGAAAAGCCGGTGTGGAAATCCTGTATCCCGACAAACATCCTTTCCGTCAGGCTGTTCAAAAAATGCACAACTCATATAAAGGGACTTCACTGTATGAATTAATTTTGGAAATTGAGCAAATAAAGTAGAGATAATCATAATGCAAAGTATAATTCAGGCAATTACAAAAATTTTAAGTGTTGTTTTAATATTTCTTATGGCTGTGATCGTGCTGGATGTCACCTGGCAGGTGTTCACCCGTTTTATTCTGAAAGATCCCAGTTCGTTTACCGAGGAGCTGGCGGGTTTTCTGCTGATTTGGATCGGTCTGCTGGGTTCCAGTTACGCGTTTTATACCCGCGCCCATCTTGGTATTGATATATTGACCATGCGTCTGAGCCCGCCACGAAAAAGACTGGCAGGTATAATTGTCTGCCTGATCGTTTTCTTTTTTGCACTCTTTATTCTGCTGATCGGGGGGATGCGTCTGGTGAATCTGACGTTTACACTGCATCAGATATCACCGGCGATCGGGATTCCTATGGGATACGTTTATCTTGTACTGCCGGTTACCGGGCTTCTGATGATGATATATGCATTGTATTTTATGTATGAATTATGGTTGCAGAAGGAAGCGGTTCCGGAAGAACATAAAGTCAGTATTGTAGATTAAGCGAAGGAAATTCAATGGAAATTTCGGTAATTGTACTGGTCATCAGTTTTGTAATACTGCTGGCTTTGAATGTCCCTATTGCCATCAGTATCGGGGTGGCAACGGTTCTGACGATGTTATTCACGATCGCACCGGGGCCGGCGATAACGACCGTGGCCCAGCAGATGGCCACCGGTATAAACAGTTTTGCCTTACTGGCGATTCCTTTCTTTATCCTCTCGGGATTGCTGATGGGGAGAGGGGGAATTGCCCGCCGGCTGATCGATTTTGCCAAGGTCCTGGTCGGGATGTTTCCCGGCGGTCTGGCATATGTAAATATCATGGCCTGTATGTTTTTTGGAGCCATATCCGGTTCGGCGGTCGCTGCCACATCGGCTATCGGCGGCTTCATGATTCCGGTGATGAACAAGGAAGGTTATGATAAAAATTTCAACACGGCCATTACCGTCACCGCATCGACCACCGGCTTGTTGATTCCGCCCAGCAATGTGCTGATCGTATATTCTCTGGCCAGTGGCGGTGTATCGATCGCCGCACTTTTTATTGCCGGATATCTGCCGGGAATACTGGTCGGTCTCGGTTTGATGATCGTGGCAGCCGTTATATCGGTCATTAAGAAATATCCGGTAGGAGACCAGATATCTATATGGGAGGGATTCAAAAAACTGCTCGATGCCATTCCCAGTCTGCTGCTGATCGTGATCGTAATCGGAGGCATTATCGCCGGCATCTTTACAGCTACCGAGGCAAGTGCGGTGGCTGTACTTTATTCTCTTATCTTATCGGTCCTTATTTACCGCGAAGTCAAAGTAAGTGAACTGCCCGGCATTTTACTGAAGACGGTGGAAACAACGGCGATTGTCATGCTGCTCATCGGAGCCTCAACCGCGATGTCATGGATATTATCCTATGAAAACATTCCACAGAATATCAGTGCCACTCTGATCAGCCTGACCGAGAGCAAGATAATCATTTTACTGATCATTAATTTAATTCTCTTGATCGTCGGCACCTTCATGGATATGACACCGGCAGTTCTGATCTTCACACCGATTTTTCTGCCGGTTGCTGTGCAGCTCGGCATTGACCCGATCCATTTTGGCATAATCATGGTACTGAATCTGTGCATCGGGTTATGCACACCGCCGGTGGGCAGTGTCTTATTCGTTGGCTGCGGGATCGGTCAGACCTCGATTACCAGCATGGTCCGCCCGCTGTTACCGCTGTATTTCGCCATGTTTCTGGTGTTATTGCTGGTAACCTATATCCCGGATATCAGTATGGCGCTGGTAAGGTTTTTTGGATATTAAAATCAAAAGTAAAGGATTAAAGGTAAAAGGAAAAAGACCAGGAGAGTAGGCAGTGGGCAATTGGCAGTAAGCAATAAGTAGGTTAAAATGTTGAACAAAATATTTCAATTTCGACGTCATGCTGTAAGCATCTTCCTTCTTCCCAATCAGGATTGTACAATCAGGAAGATCCTTACAGGGTGACTCCCCTATTAACTGACTTTAGCTGTTTATATACCACTGCCTTCAGCCTACTGCCTAATGTTCACTGTATACGGCCCGCTGCCTCCTGCTCTCTACCTGAAAAATCGAAAGAAAGGATATATATGAGCGATCGCAAACTTGCCCGTTTTTCCCTCGGTATCGGCGACCGGTTCGCCCATCAGACAAAGGCGCAGCTTTCGGCGATTATCGAGGCAGAAAAGCGCGGAATCAAGATCAGTCCTGTATGGAATAAATCTCACCGCGAGCATACAACGATCGGAAGTAAGCCGGAAAGCGCCCGGCATGCTGCAGATCTGGCAGTAAATGCGCTTGGTTGGCACAAGCCCTATTTTGTCGACGCCGACCATGTCGGATACGAAACCGTCGACCTGTTCCTTGAGTATTGCGACTTTTTTACCATTGATGTGGCGGACTTCATCGGTCAGCCGGCAGACGGAGCAGATCTGCAAAACTTTGTTAAAACACATAAGCATTTGATCGGTGAATTACATTTTTTAGGACTCGCAAAACCGATTCCAATCGATGAGAAGCTGGTAAATGACATCGGAAAGAAATATCTGTACGCGGTGCAACAGGCGGCAAGGATATATCGTAAAATAGCCGAATTCAAGAAATACAATGATTATGTCATTGAGGTATCGATGGATGAGACCGACCAGCCGCAGGGACCGGCGGAAATACTTTTTATCCTGTCGGCCCTGTCGCAGGAAAAGGTTCCGGTTCAGACAATTGCACCGAAATTCAGTGGGCGGTTCAATAAGGGTGTGGATTATCAGGGCAATCTTGACCGTTTTACAGATGAATTCACCAGTGATGTAGCTGTCTTGAAGTATGCGGCGGAAAACCTCGGTTTACCGTCTAATCTGAAATTGAGCGTTCATTCGGGCAGCGATAAATTCTCATTGTATCCGGTGATCCGCAGCGTACTCAAAAAATTTGATACCGGCTTGCATCTGAAAACAGCTGGAACGACCTGGCTGGAGGAACTTATCGGTCTTGCCGAAGCAGACGGCGAAGGTCTTGTAATAGCAAAAGAAATATATCAGGAGGCCTATACGAGGCGGGCCGATCTTTGCAAACCTTATGCAGCTGTAATCAATATACGGGAGTCGGCATTACCATCGGTCAAAGATGTGAGGGGCTGGACTGCAGAAGACTATGTCAGTGCCTTGAGACATGAACCGGAAAATCCTCTCTTCAATCCAAACCTGCGCCAGCTGTTGCATGTCGGCTATAAAGTCGCTGCCCAAATGGGGGATCGCTTCCTGAATGCATTATCCGAACATGAAGAAATTATCGCCCGCAATGTTTCCGAAAATCTGCTCAGACGCCATATAGAGCGAATATTTCCCATTTAAGCTTTCCGGATGATGATCCATAAATACCCTTTAGTTTATCAGGCCAGGGTGGCCGGAACGATTTTTTATGACTCATGTCTATGATACAAAAATAGAAGACCGTTCAGGAATATAAGGCTGCCGTGAAGAAGTTACAGAATCGCGTTTTAAAGACATAGGATAGCCGTTAAAGTAATTAGCAGGGAATAATCTATGAATTACACAAAGGATCTTCGCCGTGTATTGATGGGCCCCGGCCCTTCTGATGTGGATCCACGGATACTGGCCGCCATGGCCCGCCCCACGATCGGACATCTCGATCCTGATTTTGTTCAGTTGCTCAATGAAATCAGGGCGGATCTGCAATATGTTTTTCAAACCAAAAACCAGCTGACTCTGGCCATGTCCGGAACAGGGATGGCCGGTATGGAAACCTGTATCGCCAATCTGATCGAGCCCGGGGATCCCATGCTGGTCTGTATAAACGGTGCGTTCGGGGGGCGTATGGCCGATATCGCCGGCCGGTACGGTGCAGAGGTTGATCAACTTGAGACTGAATGGGGGAAGGTTTTTGATCCGGATCAGATCAGGAAAGCGCTGATTAAAAAACCCGCTAAGATCGTTGGAATCGTTCATGCAGAAACATCCACCGGTGCGCATCAGCCGATTGAGGAAATCTCAAAGATCGTTCATGAACACGGCGCACTGTTGATCGTCGATACGGTTACCAGCCTGGCCGGAACGAAGGTGGCGGTGGATGAGTGGCGGATTGATGCCTGTTACTCGGGCACGCAGAAATGCCTGTCCTGCCCGCCGGGCCTGGCGCCGGTCACTTTCAGCGAAGCGGCGGTCCGGAAGCTGGAAAACCGAAAAACCAAAGTGCAAAGCTGGTATCTCGATCTCAGCATGATCCGGCAATACTGGGGTTCCGAACGGCTGTACCATCATACCGCCCCGATCAATATGAATTATGCCCTGCATGAAGCCTTGCGACTGGTCAGAGAAGAAGGGCTGGAAAAGCGCTGGCAGCGGCACCTGCGCCATCACCGGATGCTGCGGGCCGGTCTGGAGGCCATCGGGATCCGCTATGTGGCGCAGGAGGGTCATCAACTGCCGATGCTCAACGCGGTCGGCGTACCGGACGGCGTCGATGATGCTCTTGTCCGGAAGCAACTCCTCGGGGAATTCCAGATCGAGATCGGGGGCGGGCTGGGCATATTCAAAGGAAAGGTCTGGCGGATCGGTCTGATGGGGGCTGCATCTACTGAACGAAATGTCATGTTATTTCTCGGTGCCCTCGAAAAATGTCTCAAGGATCACGGGTACAGGTTTACAGCCGGCGCTAGTATTGCAGCGGCATCAGATGCAGGGGGAAAATAGTTATTTTCCTGTATCAGCCAGACTTCTTACGACTGTTCATATACCAGACTGATCAGCAGGCTGCCAGGTGCAGGATCCGGCTGATTTTCCTGCGTGAAAATCAGGATTTTATTTTTCTCAGGGATCAGGAACATAGGGACAGCAAGTTGCCGGTAGTGCTGTTTAAACCTTGCATAATCGAATTCGGCGGTAATTTCCGTGGTTTTGATAACAGCTCCGTTTTCGATGTACCGGTCGATCAGTTCATACCCATAATCTTTCCCGAAGAGTACGCGTCCCCTTAAATGAGCGGCTTCGACCGGTCTGCCTTCCAGGCGGTCACTGGGTGAAGGTAATTGATAGACCTCTGCCCGGCCAAAAAATTCCTGAAAGTGCAATGCTGCCAGATTGTTAACCTCCTCGTTCGGGGTAATTGAAATCAAGCGTCCGATCCCGGTCAGATCAAGCTCATCAAAAATATTTTCAGACAGGATATTGGCATACTTGGCATTTAATCCCATTAAATTGGCACTGCTCACATTATTATAATTGGTATCGACCAGTAGTGTGGGGAATCCTTCGGTATGCAGGCACATTGCCAGCTGCCTGGCCCAACGGTGGGCGCCGATGATCAACATTCCCTGTGGATTACTCTGTGACAAATGAAGGAATTTTGCCAGTATTGGTGAAACAAGTCCATAAATGGTGACCGTCCCGAGAATGACCGCAAAAGTGTATGGAACAAGCCGTCCTGCTTCTTCAAACCCGAATTGAACGAGTTCGATAGCAAATATCGATGCAACAGAAGCTGCCACAATACCCCGCGGGGCCATAAAACTCAGGAACAAACGCTCCTGCCAGGAAAAGTTCTGCTTGAGAGTAGACAAATAGACCGCCACTGGTCTTGAGACCAGAACAAGAAAGACAAGAAAAATAATACCGGTAAAGAGATGCGTTCGATATCAGAAAACGTTAACCGGGCGATCAGAATCACAAACAGGCTCGATATCAGGAGTACGCGCAAGTTCTCTTTAAACTCGATGATATGTTTGATGCTGATGGATTTCTGGTTGCCTGTGATTATTCCCATCATCGTAACAGCAAATAATCCGGATTCCGGTTGAAAGTGATTGGCAGCCGTGAAAACGGTCAGCACCAGCATGATAACCACCGGATTTTGCAGTTTATCCGGAATCCAGTACCTGCGTATAGCAAGGATGGCCAGATACGATCCGGCAAAAGCCAGGCCTGTACCTGCGATTAGGGTGATCAGAATACCCGAAACAGCTATCTCAGGAATAAAACCGACACCGCCCCCACTAAGAATTTCAAATATAAGGACGCTCAGCAATGCACCGATCGGATCATTGATGATCCCTTCCCAGCGGGCTACAGCCCCGATCCTGCTGACCAGCCGCAGATGGTTCAAAATGGGTATAATCACAGTCGGACCGGTAACAACGAGAATGGCACCAAACAAAATGGATAATCTGATATCAAGATCGAGGATAAACCAGGCGCCCAGACTGGCAGTAACCCAGGTGATAATAATTCCAATAGAGACCAGATTGATGACTGCCTGTTTGATCTCCTTAAGATCCGTCAACCGAAGGCTCAGGCCGCCTTCAAATAAAATAATTGCCACTGCAAGCGAGATCAGCGCAAACAAACTGTCGCCAAAAATGACTTCTGGTCTGAGGATACCGGTAAGCGGTCCGGCTGTCAAACCCGCCAGAGCGAGTAAAAGTATGCTGGGAATACGCAGCCGCCACCCGATCCATTGCGCCAGAATGCCGGTGAATACTATCCCAGTAATGCCAATTATAAAATATTCATTCAAAGGATTTCTGCAAATTTGTAATATCAGTACATAATTACTTAAAAGTTATAAATATAATTATCCGTACAATTATTCCGGTCGAACAAACCTCTGACGGTTTGATTATCCGGAAATCCTGTTCATCAATAAGCGAGAGACAGGCAGTTTGATTTGAAAGCAAATATTACCGGTGATTTCCGTCAACCTTGATTTTGCAGATTCCGGAATCTTATGGAGAATAAAATGGATCTTTTCTGATAGAATTGAAATAACAGGATAGCTCAAAACAGGAATATGCTACTTGATTTACTCAATTTTGATCAATTTTGTTCGAATATTTAAGATGCGAAGCTCATTTAATTTTGTATAACTCGATTATTACCTGATTTCATGACAGGTGGCTCTAAAAGGCAGGATAATTTTACCCAAATGATGCAGAAAGTCATACTGATACGTTTGTTAATATACTGTTCCGCAAAATATTGGAATTTTACTTTAAGTGATCTGAAAACGCTTTAATAATTGATCCTGCAGGATCAGGATTTTCGATTCTGTATTCATTGAGTAAGGGGTATTCAAAAATGTTCATGGTTGAATATGAGAAGAATGTCTATTTAATTATCCATAAGCCTTTAAAAAATTAATTTTGTGCAATGTTTATCCATAATAAATAAATTATACATTACAGTTGTAAAGAACCCGGTCATCACAACAATATGCCAGCACGAGAGTCAAGAATCTTTCGCACCTTCCTCATTTTCCTTTACCTGATATTCTCCGCCATATTTATTTATTATCTCTATGATGGGTGGTCCTATTATACGACAGATCTGATAGAGCGGCCTAGAATCGATGCGCATATGAATCTGAAACCAGGTGGTCTACGCGGCCATGGTCTGGGGATGATCGGTACGTTCATGATGCTGCTGCTCCTGCTCTATTCGCTGCGTAAACGGACAACAATCTTTCGTGGTGTATGGCCCATTAACCGCTGGCTGGATATTCATATCCTGATGGGCATAATGGGCCCATTACTGGTCATTCTGCATTCCAGTTTCAAGTTGAATGGCGTGGTTTCAATCAGCTTCTGGTCAATGATTGCCGTAGCCTTCAGCGGCGTTCTGGGGCGATATATTTACGCCCAGATCCCCCGCGGTATCCAGGGTAATGAGCTCAGTCTGCAGGAAGTGGAAGCTATGGACCGGGAATTAAACCACACTTTGGTGGAAAAATTCAAACTGGATGAATATCAGATAAAGAGGCTGCAGATGATAGGTATGCGGAGAAGGGAAACCGAACAATCGCTGCTCCGGATTTTGGTTGCCATATTTTTCAATGATCTGCTTTTTTTTGTTCGCAGACCGTTCCTGCGCAGACGGATAAAAAGAATCGTGAAATTATCAGGCATGGAACTGAAGCAGGTACAAAAGATATCGCGTCAGAAAGTTGTATTAAACAGACGTCTGGTTCTATGGCAAAAAATCCACCATATATTTCACAACTGGCATATTATTCATAAACCCTTTGCCATTATCATGTATCTGATCATGGTCATCCATGTCACCATCACGGTGCTGCTCGGCTATCACTGGTTATTTTGATAATGCGGATATCATATGTATAAAACGATCTTGTTACTGCTGCTTTTTTATTTCCCCTTAGCTGCACAGCTGTCCCCGGGTGATTTGTCACGCCCCCATGCCGATCTTGAGGGATTGGCCAACTGTCAGAAATGCCATGCCATGGAGCAGCAGATCAGCGCCGAAAAATGTCTGGATTGCCACACCTTGCTGGCTGCACGCATCAGGGCGGATAAAGGTCTCCATGCGACAGGCGGTTATGAAAAGTGTCAGAAATGTCATGCCGAGCATAACGGCCGTGATTTTGAGCTGATCTGGTGGCCGGATGGTATGGAAAATTTTGATCATATGGTGACCGGGTATACACTTATGGGTAAGCATACCGAGCTAAAATGCCGCCAGTGCCACCGTACTGAGAATGTTACCGAGAAAGGACCGCTTCAGAAAGGGAAGAAAGATCTGGCAAGAACATTTCTCGGATTGTCGGACAAATGTATCAGCTGCCATCCGGATCAGCACAAGGGTCAATTTGATCAGACCTGCGAGAAATGTCATTCACTGTTGCAGTGGAAACCGGTGCAATCTTTTGATCACCAGAAAACCGGTTTTCCGCTAACCGGCGGACACCTGAATGTTCCATGTGCGAAATGCCATCCGGTGAACGAAAAAAAGGAGATGCAGTTCCGGCCGGTCAGCCACGCTGCATGTACAGATTGTCATACCGATCCGCACCAGAATAAATTTGGCAGCAAGTGTGAAAAATGTCATACAACAGCCGCCTGGCGGGGGCAGGTCAAAAAAGGTTTTAGTCATGAACTCACTCGGTATCCGCTGCGTGGAAAACATCAAACAGTTGCCTGCCAGAGGTGTCATCCGTCAAACCGGCCGGTGAAAGGTTTAAGGTACAGCAGCTGTCGCGATTGCCATATTGATTACCACCGCGGGGTTTTTGCCGGGCATAGTTCAAAAGGTGTCTGTGAAGCCTGCCATACTGTTGAAGGATTTTCACCGAGCACCTTCGGTATTCCACAACACCAGAAATCCGATTATCCCCTCGAAGGGGCTCACCTGGCCGTTCCATGCATCGCGTGTCATAAAAACCAAAACAGCCCGTGGCGTTTTTCCTTTAAAAACCGGGATTGTCAGGTTTGTCACATTAATCCCCATGGCGAGGAAGCGAGACAGCTGGCGCTTTCAAAACCGGATAAAGGTTGTGCGTTCTGTCACGGTCTGGAAAGCTGGTGGGATGTAACATATGATCACAATGTGACCGGCTTTCCTCTGGAAGGTAAACACGGCAGCATCAGATGTCGGGAATGTCACAAAAAATCCGATACTGGTATGCTCCGTTTCAAAGGTCTGAAGCGTGACTGTCAGAAATGCCATAAAGATATACACCAGGGGCAGTTCCGGTCCGATGCCGGGGTTGATTGCGGCAGGTGTCACACTCCAAAAGACTGGCTGGCCGAAAAGTTCATACACAGCCGCGACAGCCGGTTTAATATCGAGGGGGCGCACCGCTATGTTCCCTGCGAAAAATGTCATCCGCTGGTGGAAGAGCACGGTGTAAAATTCACCCGCTATAAACCGCTGGATATAACCTGTGCTGCATGTCATGCAGACAAAAAATCTGTGAAAGAGTAATCATAGATGAAGAATACTCAGGTCATGCTTCTGCTGGTAATTATCGCGATTATTTTTAGCCGGCTTGCCTTTGCACAAGGTGACAATCCCCATGGCGCTATAAATTATGATTGTGAATTATGCCATAGTGCTGTTGACTGGAAATTCCGCGGTTCCGCGCTCGAATTCAAACATGCGGATACAGGATACCCGCTGATCGGCGCTCACAGCCAGGTCAACTGCCGGTCATGCCATGAATCGCTGATCTTTTCCCATATCGGTGTTGCCTGCATCGATTGTCATGTGGATGTTCATGCCGGTGAACTCGGTCTTGATTGCCAGATTTGCCATATACCGGCATCCTGGGAGAACCGATTTTCAGTCTGGGAAGATCATAACGTAACCCGCTTTCCGCTGATCGGAATTCATGCGGCCCTGGATTGTGAAAGTTGCCACCGGGGGCCGGCTGAGAAACAATATACCAATCTTCCGGTCACCTGTGATGGGTGCCATGAAGAAAATTATCGCACCAGCCGGAATCCAAATCATCAGCTTGCCGGTTTCGACCGGCAGTGTGAAGCGTGTCACTCGCCGGCCTCCGTGGTCTGGCAGCAGGCACAATATGAACACCCCGCTTCGTTTCCATTACGCGGGGCGCATCTGAATACCGATTGCATGCTCTGTCATAACGAAGTGTATGCCGGCACGCCGAATCAGTGTGAAGATTGTCATATGCCGGAGTATTCCGCGGCCATCAATCCTGATCATGTAAAATTTGGATTTCCCACCGTTTGCGCCAACTGCCATAATGAATATCGCTGGGAGGATGCGACGTTCGACCACGTGGCTGAATCCGGATTTGTTCTGGTTGGTGCCCACAGCCGCATTATGTGCACAGATTGCCATATCAATAATCAGATTACCGGTCTGCCGCGGGATTGCTACGGCTGTCATCAAAATGATTATACCGCAGCTGTGGATCCGAATCATCCTGCAAATAATTTCAGTCATGATTGTCTTGAGTGTCATTCCCAGGATGTCTGGTCACCCTCGACGATCGATCACAACACGACCCTGTTTCCGTTAACCGGAGCTCATTTGACGGTAAATTGTATCGATTGTCATCAGAATGGATATGCCGGCACACCGGTGGAGTGTTATGCCTGTCATGAGCAGGATTTTACAGGCGTACAGGATCCGAATCATGTTGCCAACAATTTTGATCATGACTGCACGGTTTGCCACAACACCACGGCGTGGTCACCGGCGGATTTTGATCATAATAATACCAATTTCCCGCTTACAGGAGCCCATTTGACCACTGCCTGCAACGGCTGCCATCAGAACGGTTATACAAACACACCGGTGGCGTGCTTCGCCTGCCACGAAACCGAGTACAACGGAACAACCGATCCGAATCATCTTGCGGCAAGTTTTCCAATCACCTGTGAGAACTGTCATAATAGCATTGCCTGGGATCAGGCCACCTGGGATCATGACAGCCAGTATTTTCCGATCTATTCCGGAGCGCACCGTGAGAAATGGAATACCTGTGATCAGTGTCATGTCACCCCCTCGAGCTACAAGATCTTTGAATGTATCTATTGCCATGAACACAGCCAGACCCTCATGGATGAGAAACACCGGGAAAGGCCGGATTACCGGTACCTGAGCAGCGCATGTTACGATTGCCATCCAGACGGGAGGTCGGAAGATGATTAATCCAAGGCGGTGTTTGCTGATTATTGTATCAGCTGTGTTTCTCTATACATCCCTTCTGCCGGCACAAGCCATTCCCGATGCCAGGGTACGCTACGTTTCTGCCGGTGCGGTCTACCTCGACCGGGGAGGCAGTATTGGTCTCAAAGTGGGGGACCGTCTCGATGTCGTCAGAAATAATGAAGTAATCGCCAGAATAGAAGTGACCTATCTCGCAACCGCCTCGGCCTCCTGCAAGATCATTTCACAACAGGGCGAAATCCAGGCCGGGGATGTTGCCCGCTGGATTGAACATACATCAGAGGAGGCGGTCACGGATACCACCACTGAGGTCCGGACACGCGAGATCCCGGTTAAAAGGGCAATTGAAACGAAAACTTTATTCAGAACATTTATCAGCGGCGGATTTTCTGTGCAGTGGTACCACCGTACAGACAAATCGCCGGCCGGAATGGATTTTAATCAGTGGAATGCCCGCCTTAATCTGAGAATAAGAAATCTATGGGCCAAAGATCTTTATCTGAATATCAATACCCGTGCACGCTACGACCAGCGTTCATACGCATCCGGCGTGAGCATTCCTGCGGAAGAATGGCGCAGCCGCATCTACTGGATAACTTTTGCCTATGAACCTGCAGATGCACCGTTCAATTTTCAGGTTGGCCGGATCGCCTCCAATAAATTCAGCGGGCTGGGTTATCTGGACGGCCTGATCCTGCAGCATAATGTTAGCCGGTCATTTAACTGGGGTGTATTTGGCGGGGTTCAGCCGGATATGCAATCGATCGATTTTTCGACGGATATGCAAAAGTATGGTGTTTACGGTAGCTACCGGTATGGGGCTTATGATGACACCTACCTGCAAACGACGCTTGCCGTTGCCGGATCCTATTCCGGTGGAACAGTGAACCGTGAATACGCCTATTTTGAGATCAGGATAAACGACAAGTCAGGCTGGCGGCTGAATAATAGTCTGGAACTTGATTTTAACCGCGACTGGCGCAAGGAATATTCGGGAACTTCGCTGTCGCTCAGCAGTTTTTACCTCTCAGGATCTTACAAATTTAACGACCGGCTGACGGCTGGTCTGGGCTATGATAACCGGAAAAATTATCTGACCTATGTATATTATTCCAGGCCTCAGGAATTGTTCAACGAAACGCAGCGTCAATCCTTACGTGGTGATGTCTGGATAAAAGTCCCGGCGGATATGACGATCAGCCTTAGAGCAGGGGGGCGGCAGGGAAAGGATGAATCACAGATCAGTTACAATTATGGGGTCACATTGTTGAAATCGAACCTGTTCAAATATTTTCAGGCCACCCTGGCGTTCACCGGTTTCCGCAATATATACAATCATGGCTACAGCCCGAGTGCTTCTGTAAGATACCAGCTGGGTGCCGTAAATACCGGTGTTTCCTACGGTGCATACCGGTATATAGTGGACCGGTACGATGAGAACCGATTGAATCAATATGTAAATCTGACATTTTCGATTCCGGTGTGGTCAAAAATCTATCTTTTTGGTCACTATTATTATGACTGGGGGGATGATATGGAAGGCCACCGTATACTGACTGAACTGGGTTATCGTTTTTAGCTTGATTAAAGGCATATGACTGAAAATACAATCATCTGGATAGTGGTGGGTACCGTTGCCGGCCTGATTTTTATTATTTACGCGTTCTCTTTCCGGAGAGCACAGCGGAAGGGTTTGAAACTGGCCAGGGAGTCTCGGGAACTGGGTGCGAACCGGCCGATCGCCCAATTTCCCCAGATAGATGAATACCGATGCATCGGCTGCGGAGCCTGTATCCAGGCCTGCCCCGAAGGCGGGGTTTTGGGTCTGGCAATGGGGAAGGCAGTGCTGATCAATGGCCTGAAATGTGTCGGGCATGGCTTGTGTGCGGAAGCATGCCCGGTGGAAGGAATAACCATCGGTCTGGGGAATCTGAAAGAGCGGGATGATATCCCGCTGCTGTCCGATAATAATGAAACCAGCATAGCCGGGATCTATATCGCCGGAGAGTTATCCGGTCTTGCCCTGATCAAAAACGCCATTCAGCAGGGGGTCAAGGTAATTGACCACATCAAAACCGATACAACTTCTTCAGGTACAACAGCTGATGTTGCGATCATCGGTGCGGGTCCGGCTGGTTTGAGTGCCGCTTTGCGGGCAACTGAAAAGAAGTTGACATATGTGATGATTGATCAGCAGACTGCCGGAGGTACCATTCTGCAATACCCGCGCAAGAAAGTGGTCATGACTCAACCGGTGGATATCCCCCTTTATGGCCGGCTGACAAAAAAAGAATATACCAAAGAAGAATTACTCGAGATCTGGCAGGAGACCCAGGATAGATTCGAAATAAAAGTGGCGACCAACCAGAAATTGCAGAATATTGTCCGGATTAACGGGCATTTCGAACTGCATACCGATAAAGCAACATTCACCGCAAAACAGATTGTGCTGGCTCTGGGCCGTCGCGGTACCCCCCGGAAACTTGGTGTGCCGGGTGAAGATAAAGCCAAGGTTATGTACAAACTTCTCGATGCGGAGAGTTATTCAAATGAGCATATTCTGGTGGTCGGTGGCGGGGATAGCGCGGTGGAAGCAGCTATGGGGCTCGCCCGGCAGACGGGTAATACGGTGACGATTTCCTATCGCAAAAGTAAGTTTTTTCGCCTAAAAACCCGCAATGAAGAGCGCATTGCAAAACTGATCAGGGAGCACAAGATCCGGGTTGAATTTGAATCAAATGTACTTGAAATCGGTGACAAGGAGGTGCGTTTGGCACTTAAAGAGGGCGAAAAAATTATCCCGAATAATTATGTGTTCATTTTCGCGGGAGGGGAGCCGCCGTTCCAACTGCTGCAACAAATCGGTATTGCCTTTGGTGCAAGGTCAGGCGAAAATAAATAGATTCTTTTTACCCCGCCTATGCACAGCGTATCTGACAATGCCTGTTTTATAGAAATAAACATGGTATCCTCGAATAGTTTACCTGTATTTTTAACTTTGATTATTCAAAATGGTTAAGAGTCATAACTTAAAATATCAACATCAATCCCGCCATTCCTCATAGTGGATGTTTTTCACCATAATCCGGTTTAAAGATTTCCGAAACCAGAACATTTGGTTACCCTGTTAACCGTGCGAGTTCGAATAAAACCTGATTAGTACAAAATCAGGATCGAAATTAACCAGATACCAATTATACACATATAGTACTCCCATGGTTAGAAATGATCTGTCAAATATGTATAGAAATCCGGTAACTTATTCTCAATTATTGTGCGGTATTATGCCAAGCATTATAGTATATTCTGATCGGACTCCAGGATCCGGGATTTTGGATAGGTGAAGAAAATCAAAAAAGCCAGGCATATGAACCCGGTATTGCGTGCTGTTTGCGCTTTGATCATAATATCAGCCTAGGATATGGAGCATAATATTAATTATCGAAAAAGTGAGACTCGCATAATGTTGAGATCAATGTTTAAAAACCTGTTTTTAATGCTTCCGTTATCGGCTGTACTACCCCAGGATTCGGTTACGTTTCAGGTAGACATGCGCGTTCCCATGCAGACTTGTCGGTTTGAACCTTCTGCTGGAGATATGCTGTTTGTGAGAGGAACATTCAACCAGTGGCAGGGAAGCGAGCTGCATCTGCAGGATATCGATGGCGATAGTGTTTTCATGTGTGAATATATCTTTGAGGGGGATTCGGGGACCATAGTGCAATTCAAATATGTCATTCAGAAAAATAACGGTATGGTCATCTGGGAGCAGAAGCCGGATCCGGAAAATCCTGAATATGGTAATCGCAGAATGGTTCTTACCGGAATGCCGAGGAAGCTACCTGCAGTTGATTTTGATCTGGACCGGTATCTGATCGATGCAGAATATAAATACACTGTCCTGGCGCTGCGGGAAGATTTTCTCCAGCTGCGCGACAGTATAAAGACAATGCATCCGGCCCTGTATGCATTCACCAACCGTGAAACCTTTGATGATTTATTTGAAAGCCGGCTGGCCGATCTGAAAAGACCGATGTCAGGTGCTTCGTTTTATCGTCAGCTGGCCCCTATTGTAGCACGCATCGGGTGTGGCCACTCCGCGCTTAGACTCCCGGACACCTGGTGGAGCGGTCAACCGGATCGGTTTATACCAATACGAATTGTTTTTGCAGATAGCATTGTGTATATAAAATCGTTTCCGGGGAATACACCCGGTATTCCGGCAGGGAGTGAGATTCTTGCTATTAATGATCGTACAATGCATGAAATTGTTGAATCTCTGTATACCGTTATACCGGCTGATGGGTACAACCGGGGATATCAGCAGGCTGTTCTGGAAGATCGGTTCGCATATTATTACGCTCTGTTTTACGGTTTTCCTGAAAAATTTTTGATTCAATGCCGCATTCCGGATTCAGAGCGGGTCGAGGAGATTATTCTTGACCCGGTTCGGGAAGCGGATCTTGCACTTAAGGCTGTCTGGAAACCGATACTGGATTTTGAGTTCCGGGAAGATCCTCCGGTGGCGATTCTCAGTATCAATAATTTTAACTATTATGCTCCGGAGCAGGAAGCCGCTTTTAAAACATATATTGATAGTATATTCACTGTGATACAACAGGCGGATATCGGTAATCTGATACTCGATGTGCGCGATAATAATGGCGGGAATCCTTTCTGTGCGGCGCACATATTATCTTATATTGCTGAAGAGCCAATACCTTATTTTGACCGGCCGTATGGCAAATATACAATTCTGACAGATCCGATTCCGCTTGCAGAAAACCGGTTTGACGGAAATTTATATGTATTGATCAATGGCAGGGATTTTTCAACGACCGGCCACTTTTGTGCCCTCCTCAAATTTCACGAAATTGGGATCCTGATCGGGAGTGAAACCGGTGGTACGTATACCTGCAACGATGCCAAAAAAACGATCTTTCTCAAGAATACAGGTCTGGGGCTGCAGATTGCCCGGGGAACCTTTGCCGTGGCGGTAGAAGGAATGGACAGGGGAAAAGGGGTGATCCCGGATTATACTGTCGAACCGGATATTGTTGATCTGATGAATGGCAGGGATACGGTTCTGGAATACGCGCTCGCACTGATCCGGTAGAAAGAAAAACTGTTTTTACCGACCCAGATAGGCATTTATGGCCCGGGCAGCCCTGCGTCCCTGATAGATCGCGCGTACGATTAGAGAGGCGCCGGCTGCAGCATCACCGGCAGCGAAAACCCCTGCAACCGTTGACATCTGGCGGGCATCAGTCAGGATATTACCCTTCTGGTCGAACTCAATATTGAACTGCTTCAAAAGCCGGTTGTGCTCCACGTGTACAAAACCCATGGCGAGTATTACCAGTTCAAATTCACGGGAGAATCCGGAGCCTCTTATTTCTTTGATGTCGAGGTTACCGTTGTTTTTTCCGGCAATCCATTCTACGCGGTTAAAATGAACCCGTTTTACACCATGATGGTCACCCTGAAATGAACGCGTGGCGATGCCCCATTCACGTTCACACCCTTCTTCATGTGAGGATGAGGTGCGCATAATATTCGGCCATCCTGGCCAGGCTGGATTACAAGGCTTGGAATGTTCTGCTGGTTTTGGGAGGATTTCGACCTGCAAGATATGACGGGCGCCCTGGCGGTTGGCGGTGCCAATGCAATCAGAACCTGTATCTCCACCGCCAATTACCAGCACATTTTTATCCCGTGCAGTAATAAGTTCTGTTTCGCCCAATTTCCCGGCAACGAACATGTTCGAGCGGGTGAGGTAATCCATTGCCAGATGGATTCCTGCCAGATCGGCACCGGGTACCTCGAGACGGCGGGGTTCCCCCGCACCGGTTGCCAGGAGAATCGCGTCGAAGGATTTCACTAGAAATCTGGCTGAAATATCTTCACCAACATCGATATTCGTCTCAAAAGTAATGCCCTCCTGCTCCAGCTGTTCCAGACGTCGGTCGATTATCCATTTCTCAAGTTTGAAATCGGGAATTCCATAGCGGAGCAAGCCACCCGGCATAGGGGATTTTTCAAACACTGTGACATCATGGCCGCTGCGGCGCAATTGCTGTGCTGCCGCAAGACCGGCCGGTCCGGATCCAATCACGGCAATCCGTTTTCCGGTTTCATTCCCCGGCGGCTTGGGGATCACCCAGCCACTTGAAAATGCCTGCTCAATGATTGCCAGTTCAATGTTCTTAATCGTTACCGGATGATCATTAATCGATAAGGTGCAGGCCGTCTCACAGGGTGCCGGGCAGAGCCTCCCGGTAAATTCGGGAAAATTATTGGTCTGTTCGAGCCGGTTATATGCTTCCTGCCAAAGATCCCGATAAACCAGATCGTTCCATTCAGGAATCAGGTTATAGACAGGGCACCCGTACTCAGAATGACAGAACGGTATGCCACAGTCCATACAACGAGCCCCCTGCCGCGAAAAAGCTTCCGGTGCGGGTAGACTGATAAATTCCTTGAAATGCCGGATGCGTTCACCGGGTGCCTCACTCAGATAATATTCAGGCTGATAATCCAGGAAACCCGTTGGTTTGCCCATCAGGTGAACACCTCCTCCGTCATTGTCACAGAATCTTCATCCCCGGAGGTCTGGCTTGTGATCCGTTCTAATGCCTTTCTGTAATCAACCGGCAACACCTTGACAAAAAAAGGCAGCATATCCTCCCAGCTGTCCAAAACCTGGCGGGCAAGAGGGCTTCCGGTATACCGATGATGTCTCACAATATAATTATTTAAGAACACAATATCGTCCGGTTCATGAACGACTTCAATATCGACCATATCGAGATTGCAATTGGTATCAAACAGCTGCGTAGTATCCAATATGTAGGCTATCCCTCCGCTCATTCCGGCGGCAAAATTCACACCGGTTTTGCCGAGGATGATCACCCTGCCGCCGGTCATATATTCACACCCATGATCACCAACACCTTCCACAACCGCAATCGCACCGCTGTTGCGAACACAGAACCGCTCGCCAACCATACCGTTAAAATATACCTCCCCGCCGGTAGCTCCAAAAAGACATACATTGCCGGCAATGATATTATTTTGGGGGAGGAATTGAGATCCTTTAGGTGGCTTCAAAATGATCTTCCCGCCCGAGAGACCTTTACCGACGTAGTCATTTGCATCCCCTTCGAGCTGGAAGGTGATACCCGGTGCCAAAAACGCACCGAAACTCTGGCCGGCGGATCCCTGGAATTTTACTGTAATGTGATCTTCGGGAAGCCCATTAATCCCAAACAGTTTTGATAGCTCAGCACTCAGGGATGCGCCGGTGGAACGGTGGTTATTTCTTATCCTGCGCCTTAAGGTAACAGGTTGTCCACCCTCCAGAGTACGGCGGGCACTTCTGATCAGATTTTTATCCAGGGAAGATGAACGGTCTTGCCGCTGACCGGTTGTACAATAATGCTTAATACCGTCCGGTTGATCGGGCATAAAAAATATTCTGGTGAGATCCAGATGTCTCGATTTGAAATGTTCGATAGCTGTATCGGTTTCCAGATAATCCCGACGGCCGATCAAATCATTCATTCTGGTAAAACCCAGCTCGGCCATGAGTTCTCTGATTTCCCGGGCCAGAAAACGCATAAAATTAATAACATGTTCTGGTTTACCGGTGAATCGTTCGCGCAGGACCGGATCCTGGGTTGCAATACCCACCGGACAGGTATTCAGATGACACTTGCGCATCATAATACAACCCATTGATATAAGCGCGATGGTGCCGAAACCGAATTCTTCGGCACCGAGCATTGCCGCGATGATAATATCGCGTGCGGTACGCAGCTGGCCGTCGACCTGTACCCGGATAAGATTCCGCAAGCCATTCATTTCCAGGATTTGCTGGGTTTCTGCCAGACCCGTTTCCCAGCAGGAGCCTGCATACTTGATCGAAGACAAGGGGGAAGCGCCGGTGCCGCCGTCATGTCCGGAGATAACCACCGTATCAGCCTTGGCTTTGGCCACACCGGCTGCCACCGTACCGACACCTGCTTCGGAAACCAGCTTTACCGAGATCCGCGCCTGTGGATTGCCGCATTTCAGATCGAAGATGAGCTGGGCCAGATCTTCGATAGAATAAATATCGTGATGCGGTGGAGGTGAAATAAGCATTACACCTGGTATTGCATGCCGGACGCGGGCGATCATCTTATCCACTTTAAATCCGGGCAACTGTCCACCTTCTCCGGGCTTTGCCCCCTGCGACATTTTGATCTGCAATTCTTCTGAATTGATCAGATACATACTGTTCACACCGAACCGGGCAGAGGCAACCTGTTTGATTTTGCTGTTTAAATTGTCGCCATTATTAAGCACAGTATAACGCTCGGGATCCTCCCCCCCTTCGCCGGAATTGCTGCGTGCTCCGAGACGATTCATGGCAATTGCCAGTGTCTCATGCGCTTCTTTGCTGATGGAACCGAAGGACATGGCGGCGGTGACAAAGCGTTTGATGATTTGTTCTTCGGGTTCGACGCGGTCAAGCGAAATAGCTGAACCCGGTTTGAAACGGAACAAACCTCTTAAAGTGCCCAGCTGTTTACTTTTGGTGTTTATGCAATCACTGTATTTTTTATATGCTGCATAATCATTGTTTCGTACAGCCTCCTGCAGCGAAACAATGGCTTCGGGTGAAAGCAGATGATCCTCTCCTTCATGCCGGTAATGATATTTGCCACTATCTGCTGATCTGTCTGCTGGTTGGAAGGCCCGGCGATGCCTCAAAAGTGTTTCCAGTTCAATAACGTCCATACCGGCCCCGCCGATCTGCGTATGGGTGCCCGGAAAATACTGGTCGACAAAGTTCCGGTCTAATCCGAGCGCCTCAAAAGTCTGGGCATGCCGGTAGCTGCGCATGGTGGATATGCCCATTTTGGACATGATCTTTAGCAGACCTTTGTTGACTGCCGTTATATAGTTCAGTGTTGCATCGGTAAGCGATTGCTTGACAGGTATATATCCCTTATCACGCATATTCCGGATAATTTCAAACACCAGGTAAGGATTTACGCCGCTTGCACCGAAGGAAAGCAGGGTGGCAAAATGATGGATCTCCCGGCATTCTCCGGTTTCCAGTATGAGAGCGGTAAGATGTCGTTTGGCACGCCGCACGAGATGATGATGAACAGCCGAAGTCGCGAGCAGTGCAGGGATGGCTGCATGCTCCTGATCCAGTTCCCGGTCACTCATGATTATTACTGAGTTCCCGGCATCGACTTTTGATTCCACTTCCAGGCATAGCCGGTGAATTCCCTGCTCAAGAGCCTCACTATGTGATGCAAACAGCATTGGGACCTTTACCACTTTCAGAAATTGCAGATCCGCTTGTTTCAGTCTTTCGATATCATCATCGGTAAGTATCGGATGGGAAAGTTTCAGTTGCCGGCAATGTATGGGTGATTCATCCATGATATTGTGTTGTCGGCCCACCCAGCTGGATAACGACATGACCAGATTCTCCCGGTATGGGTCGATTGGTGGATTGGTCACCTGAGCAAACCGCTGCCTGAAATAAGTATAAAGCAACTGGGGTTGATCTGAGAAGGCAGCCAGTTTCGCATCATTTCCCATCGATCCCACAGGTTCCTGAGCGTTCAGTACCATAGGCAGAATGATCATGTTCAGATCTTCCTGTGTGTATCCAAAGGCCATTTTTAGCTGGGGAAGGCGTGCGTTTTCCGATCCTGCCTGTCCGGGTACCTGCAAGAGACCTTTAAGTTCGATCTTATTCTCCTCCAGCCAGCGGCGATAGGGCTTCCAGCGCGAAACATGCGCTTTAATCTCGTTATCTTTTACAACCCGCCTGCGTTCCGTGTCGACCACAAACATTTTACCTGGCGCGAGCCGCCCCTTTTCCTTTACATCACGGGGATCGATCGGCAGTACACCCGTTTCGGATGCCAGAACAACTTTGCCCTGGCGGGTAATCACATAACGACCGGGTCGCAGGCCGTTGCGATCCAGATAAGCCCCGATCTTAATTCCGTCCGAAAAAAGAAGCGCTGCCGGGCCATCCCAGGGATCCATTATGGTCATATGATATTCATAAAAAGCACGCTTGTCACGACTGATATGATATTTAAGACCGAATGCTTCCGGCACCATCATCATCATCGTATGCTCCATACTGCGGCCGCCCATGGTGAGCAGTTCAAACACATTGTCAAAACAGGCCGAATCACTAGCTGACGGATCGAGTATGGGAAATAATTTTTCAATATCCTTTCCAAACAGCGGCGAGGACAGGGCAGCGTTACGGTCCCGCAGTTTATTTATATTACCACGAATGGTGTTGATCTCTCCGTTATGACCGATAAAACGAAAGGGTTGTGCCAGTGACCACGATGGAAAGGTGTTGGTGCTGTAACGCTGGTGGACCATCGCCAGGGCGCTGGTAAATATTTCCTGCGTGAGATCGGGGTAAAAGGCCGCGAATTGGCCTGAAACAAACATTCCTTTGTAAACGATGGTCCGGGAAGAAAGTGAGGGAATATAAAAATCGCTTCGATTCCAACCCAGCTCGCGCGCACGGTTTTCGAGACATTTTCTCAACACATACAGTTTTCTTTCAAGTATATCGCCGCTGATCCCATCGTAAGCCAGGAAGAGCTGCCAAAGATCAGGTAAACTTTTGACGGCAGATTCACCCAGCACCGAAGGAACGTGTGGCACTGACCGCCAGCCAAGTAACCGGGCACCCTCAGCATATAAAATCTGCTCGGCCATTTCCCTGGCCTGGTTGCTGGCTGAAGGGGGCAGGAATAGGAAACCGACCCCATATGAACCGGGATCTGGGAGGGCGAACTCGTTTGTTTCTTGAAAAAAAGCATGCGGGATCTGCAGCAGCATCCCGGCACCGTCACCGGTCTTCCGGTCACCACCGACGGCGCCACGGTGCTCAAGATTGCACAGGATGGTTAGTCCTTCTTCAATGATCGTGTGGGATTTATGACCATCAACGTTTACCACAAATCCGATTCCGCAGGCATCATGCTCCTGAGAAGGATCATATAAGCCGTGCCGCTGATACTGCAATCTCATATCGGTCATTTAAGCAGATCCAGCATTTTATCCTGCCGTTCGAATTTAAATGACCGCACGGCCTTATCTTTCAAACGGATCAGCCGGTCATTGCATAAATTCCCGCTGCTGCCGATGTGACTATAGGTGATATTACGCGGGGGCTTGAATGTACCCTTTCTGATCTGCTCTGAGACCTGATTGTAGGCATCACGAAAAGGGACACCTTTGAGGACAAGTTGATTGACGGCTTCAACGGTACCCAATATGTCATAGCGCGGATCTTGTTTGATTTTCCGGTTGACGGTAACCGGGAAGAGCATGGTGTGCATTCTGATAAGGCAGTTACTTAAATCGAATAATCTCGGGATCAGACTTTCTTTAATGATCTGGAAATCCCGGTGATATCCGTGTGGCAGGTTTGTGCCAATCATCATGATCTCACCGGGCAGATTTTTTATCCGGTTACAACGGCCGCGGATGAGCTCAAATACATCGGGATTCCGTTTGTGCGGCATGATACTTGAACCGGTCGTAAGTTCCTCCGGGAAAGATACAAAACGATAATTATCCGACATGAAAAGTATGATATCGGCTGCCAGTTTGCCGAGGGTCTCGGCGAATGAACTCATGGCCTGGCTAAGGATGCGCTCGGTCCGGCCCCTTCCCATCTGGGCATATATTGCGTTATAATTGAGCTCGTCAAAGGCCAGCAAATCAGTAGTCATTTGGCGGTCAAGCGGCAGTGAAGTGCCGTAGCCGGCAGCAGAACCGAGTGGATTTTTATTGATTACCCGGTAAGCACCATGCAGCTGGTCCAGATCGTCGATCAATGATTCCGCATATGCGGCGAACCAGAGTCCGAAAGAGGAGGGCATGGCTGCCTGCATATGAGAATAACCGGGCAGAAAGACATCTTTATGACGTTCGCTGAGATCAATCAACAGGGTAAACAAGGCGTCTGTTTGGTTCACGATTTGCCGGATAAAATCCCGTATAAACAGACGCAAATCGAGCAAAATCTGGTCATTACGTGACCGGCCGGTGTGAATTTTTTTTCCTGTTTCCCCGAGCTGTCGCGTCAGTGTCAGCTCAATCTGGGAATGAATATCCTCGACCCCCTGTTCGATGTGAAATTTGTTTTCCAGAACATCCCGATAAATACCGGTGAGGGTTTCCGAGATCCGGTCTAATTCGTCCTTCCGGAGCAGGCCGATTTTGTGCAGCATCCGGCAGTGGGCAAGTGTACCGATTATATCAAACCGGGCCAGATAAAGATCGAGATTTCGGTCGGCTGCAGCGGTAAAATCGTCAATCCATTCTGCCGCCTGAGCTGAAGATTGCCACAATGTTTTTTTGGCTGCGGGTTGCTTCATCATTATCTGAAACGCTTCACCTGGTCAAAAATGTTTCCAGTAATTTACCGTATTTTCGAATACCATCTTCAATCTCTTGCAGATATACAAACTCATCGGCGGTATGTGACCGCTCGGTCCGCCCTGGTCCGATCTTTACCGATGGGCAGGACAAGAGGGCCTGATCGGATAAAGTCGCGGACCCAAATGTCTGCAATCCTATTTTGCGCGCCGCACGCACCAGAGGATGCAATTCGGAAATGTGCGAAGGTCGCAGGCGCAGGGAAGAGGAGACAATCTCTGAATCGATGGCTTCTGTGATGGTATCCAGGATGTCCTCATGGGAATATAATTCATTGGTCCGGATATCAACTGTAAATTCACATTGATCGGGAACGACATTGTGCTGTTGACCGGCATGGATCATTGTAACTGTCATTTTTACCGGACCGAGAAGATCGGAGACCCTTTGGAAACGATACGTATTAAACCACTGTATGTCCCGGCAGGCATGAACGATTGCATTATCATGATTTTCGTGAGCGGCATGTCCGGCTTTGCCTCTTGCCCGGCAGTGCAGGACAATCAGGCCCTTTTCGGCGATAGCCAGTTGCATGCCGGTCGGTTCTCCAACGATCGCCAGATCAACCTGACCCAGTTCCGGCAACAAAGCCTTAAGTCCTTTGGCCCCGGAATTTTCTTCTTCACCTGTAGCTGCAAGAATCAGATTGTGCGAGATATCCTTCCGGGTGTAAAACTGATAAAAAACGGCGATAAGTGACACCAGCGACGCGCCTGCATCATTGCTCCCAAGGCCGTATAACCGATCTTCGGTAATTTCTGGTTTGAACGGGTCCCGCTGCCAGTCGCTTGAGGCCTTTACCGTATCGTGGTGTGAGTTAAGCAGCAGAGATGGTTTCGCCGGATCAAAGTGCTGGTTGACTGCCCAAATGTTGTTATGCATTCGCCGCGCTTCTATATCATGATCGGCAAGAAATGACCTTATAAGATCCGCGGTTTTTTCTTCCGATCCACTAAAGGACGGGGTGCTGATCATCCTTCGCAGTAAATCGATCGCCGACGCCGTTAGCACTTTTTCTGGTTTGATATTTTGATGCGCTGCTGTATTCATCAGATGAGCAGTTCGGGCTATATTTGATAAGGATCTTTGAATCCGTTTACCGCGTAAAAAATGCGGGCCTGATTGGACTGAATTCTGGCAAAACCCTTTACATCGTTTCCGGTCCAGCCGGTCTGTTTTTCTCCGTAGGATCCGAATTTGGCAGACATCAGGCTGTTCGGGCTGTCAACCCCGAGAACCTCAAATCGCCTTGGTGCCAGTTTTACATCTACTGTACCGCTAACCAGAATCTGACCGTTTTGCATGAAAGTCTCGATATCCCGCATGACCGGATCGAGAAACTGGCCTTCATGCAACATCATACCATACCAGTTGGCCAGCTGGTCTTTCCAGTGCAGCTGCCATTTGGTAAGGACACATTTCTCGAGTTCCTGATGAGCGCGCAGGATAATTACCGGTGCCGGCGCCTCGAATCCGACCCGGCCTTTGATACCAATGATCGTATCGCCAAGATGAATATCCCTGCCGATGCCATAAGAACCGGCAAGGCTGTTCAGATTTTGAATAGCCTCAACCGGAGAGTCGAATATCTGACTGTCCCAGCCGGTAAATTCACCCTGTTGGAAATGCAAATGCAATTTTAATGGATCTTTGGCGGATAGTGCAGTCGGAAAGGCATCCTCAGGGAGAGGGGATTGCGAGGTGAGTGTTTCCCTGCCTCCTATGGTTGTACCCCACAGACCCTGATTTATCGAGTAATGCGCTTTCTCCCAGTCCATATCGATTCCACTGTTTCTCAAATAGGCAATTTCATCCGCCCGGGAAATGTTCTGATCTCGTATCGGTGTCAGAATATTGATCTCCGGGATCAGGATATTGAAGATAATGTCAAACCTTACCTGATCATTACCGGCACCGGTACTCCCGTGGGCGATAAATCCGGCTTCTATCTCCCGGGCATGGCGGGCCAATGCCAGAGCCTGGAATACCCGTTCGGCACTGACCGAGAGCGGATAAACATGGTGTTTTAATACATTTCCAAAGACCAGAAAACGCAGGCACTGCCGATAAAAATTAGCGGTCTCATCGACAACATGATGGCAGGCGACGCCTAATTTATTCGCCCGTTTCCGGATGTCGGTCAGTTCCTGTTCCGAAAATCCACCAGTATTTACAACTACTGAATGGACTTCCAGGTCCATTTCACGTGCTAAAAAACGGGCACAGTAGGAAGTGTCAAGCCCGCCACTAAATGCTAATACGACTTTTTTCTTCATCGGCTTGTTTAACCACTTGCTCTGCCGGATCAAATAACATAGCGGTGCAGAGACAGTTATGATAATTTTTTGAACTCAGAATCCCATAGTTCGTGCATGATTTGCAGCCATCCCAGAATGCCTGGTCGTCGGTCAGCTGATCATAGGTAACCGGCCGGTAGCCTAGGTGGTAGTTAATTTTCATGACCGCAGGACTGGTGGTCAGACCAAATATTTTTGCCTGCGCAAATTTTTTACGTGATAGATCGAATGCAGCTTTTTTGATCATTTTCCCCAATCCAAGTTCTCTAAACCGGGGAACAACAAACAGTCCGGAATTTGCTATAAAATTTTTATCCCTGCCCCAGGCTTCGATATAGCAAAATCCGGCAATTTCCCCGCTTTGCGTAAGGGCAATGACCGCCTTGCCTTCGGTCATCTTCTGACGGATATATTCAGGAGTCCGGCGGGCGATTCCTTTATCTTTTTGCTGCGCTTCATCATCAATAGCCTGGCAGATGGCTTCTATATACCGGTAATGTGTCTTATTGGCAACGGTTATAACGATTTCTGATTTTTTCGATTCGATAAGTGACATCCGAAATTCCTCCGGTAGTGGTTGATGAACAAATTATGTTGAATAATTGGAATTGCGATTCTTGGGACAAGATCAACGTCGTCGTCGATCTTGCCGGCGTGGAAAATGATGCCGGAGATAAATATCCGGCTGAGGAAACAGATAGTATGTCGGGATCAGAGCCATAATATCTTCAAGATTTGTATAAATATACATATTTATTAGAAAAAATCAAATATAACACTAATTTATTGTATAATTATTAATATTTATACGTAAGATTTTGTGAAATGATTCATGCCGCGTGTCACGGGCATATTTTATCGGGGAATTGCGGATCGATTATAATTGATCTCCTTGATAAATATTCAGGAAAACAGTGCCGGTATTTTCCAGTCTCATCGGGTCTGAATATTTTCATTGGCGATGGATGTGATTGATCCGGTCTTGGGCCGGCCCGTTCGTTCCCTCATGGTAATCCGTGAGAAAGGAAAATCCTCTTTATCCTGCCAGGATAAATTAATGAGACTTCTGAATAGTTGTTTTTATTGCCAATCCGATCCCGGTTCAATCGGAAGAAGGGTCAATCTTTACTTAGGATTAAGTCGTCCCCCAACTGAATCCATACCCCGAACTGGCCGGGATTTCAATGACCGTAAATAGTCTTATTTTTCAGAAGTCTTTTAATAATCGCTGAAAATTGATTTCTGTGCTGTTGGAAAACAGCGTTAAAATCAATTTCAGGTAAAAAATGCCTGACTGACCAATTAGATTCCCGGCATATTGAAGCTGACATGCAACCTTACCTGGATATATGCCGTAAATGAAACCGATCGGATCCGATGCAGCGAATTATTTTCGGACTCAATACCATGTCAAAGACAGTAACATTTTTTCTACCCGCCATATTCTTTTTATTCCAATATACGTATCTTGAGGCACAGCATACCGGGCGTGATACGTGGCAACAGCCGGAGCGGCTGATGGACAGTATCGGAGTAAAAGCCGGCATGGTCATCGGAGAACCGGGTGCTGGCGATGGATACTTTACCCTGAAAATGGCCAGACGGATCGGCGCGCGGGGCAAAATATACGCCAACGATATTGATGGGAACAAACTGGCTTCTTTAAGAAAAAAAAGCGCGGAAAATGGTCTGCGAAATATCACCACTATTCTGGGTGAAGTAGAAGATCCGCTGTTACCTGACAGCAGTATGGATATGATCGTTATGGTGTATGTTTTTCATGATTTGGAAATGCCTGTGGTTTTTCTGAAAAATTTGCTGTACGATCTGAAACCTGGTGCGAAGCTCTTTCTGATTGAACGGGATCCCGCCAGATTTGGCGGTGAACACAGACATTTTATGAACAGAGATGAGGTTGTTGCGAAAGTCAAAGCCGGGGGCTTCCGGGTGGAAAAAATTATTGACGATTTTCCACGGGATAATCTGTATATCTGTGTCCCGGAGTCTCAACTCAATGGCCGGTAAACCGGACCAAATGATATTTCCGGTGGATTGAACCATATTGCAAAGACTGTTATCTAATTCTGCCCGGTATCTCTTCAGCGATTGAATATACTCTCTTCACGCATGATCGCTTCGATTTCCCCGATCTTTTTCGGAGTATTTTTCGACAGCACTTCGTTCCCGTCGGGAGTTATCAGAATGTCATCTTCGATCCGTATGCCGATATCCATGTATTTTTTATATACAGGCATAACCTCCTGCAGAAAAGCATCGACCGAATCCGGTTCAACCTGATATCTTCGCGGTGCCCCCCGGCGAAAAGTGGCGATCCAGTTTTCCCCGAAATAAAGGGCCGGTTCATTGGTCATTACCATTCCTGGTTCCAGCGGAACACCACCGCTGCGCGTGCGGCCAAAATCACCCACATCATGTACGTCCATACCAAGGCTGTGATTAATGTAGGGGAAGTAATATAAAAGATACTGCCATCTGCTTTCAGCATCGGTGATCAAACCAAGGCGCAGCAATCCCTGTTTAATTACATTTTCTGAAGCATTATGGCAGTGATAAGCCGGCACCCCCGGAATCATAGAATCAATTGCAGCCTCCTGCGCATCCAGCACCAGTTGATAAATTTCTGCCTGTTCTTTTGTGAAGGTTCCATTTACCGGAAAAGTACGGGTAATATCAGCACCATAATAATTATATTCAGCACCCACATCCATTAACAACAGCTCGCCGGATTGCATCAGGCGGTCATTCTGCTCATAATGCAGGATTGTGGCGTTTGGGCCGGAGGCCACGATGGAAGGAAATCCATTAAAAGGGCAATCGTTAATACGAAATTGGTATTCAAGGATGGCCTGGATTTCGTATTCATACATTCCCGGTCTCACTGCTCGCATCGACTCGTTCAGTCCCGCACATGTCGCCTCGATTGCATGGCGCATCTGATCGATTTCATGCGGAGATTTTATCATCCGCATTTGATGAACGAAAGGCAGCAGATCGCGAAAAGTGTCCGGTTTGGAGCCCCAGCGTGACTTTGATGCTTCCCGCATCAGATCGTTGATTTCCGCATTTTTAAGATCATAATAGACGGTTTTACGAGGCCCGGTTAGCTCGGAAAACTTATCCTGGAGATTTTCCAGAGCATAGACCGTATCAGCTTCAAAGGTATCCTGAGCCTGAGCCGGTGTATAATGCCGGCTGCCCCACAGTGCCGCCATTCGCGAAGGGGGATCGATAAACAGTACAAACGGCGTCTCACTACCGGCCGTGAGGATCATCACTGCATCGGGTATATCGCACCCGGTTAAGTAATAAAAATCGCTGTCAGTGCGGTAGACATAGTCGACATCATTATTGCGGACATATACAGGAGTGTTCTTGAGGATTGCAATACCACCTTCCAGTTTAGATATCAGATGTTCCCGTCGCTGGCGAAATATTTCGCCATCAGAGGAGGCGAAACATGACAATGAAAGGGCGAACAGGCAAGTTCCCCATAATAATGAATTTCTGATTTTCAAACGAACCTCCCTTCGAAAATAGCTACAGTTGCAGGAAAATACGCATCTTACAGCTAAAAATAAATATTCACAGTAACGGTATATTACCTACGCCAATCACATCTTCTCAAGGAGAACAATAGATAATTCCTTCCTTCATAACAAAGACCGGCTCCCGCAAGGCAGACATGTCTTCCAGCGGATTGCTCCTGACGGCAATAATATCAGCTGCCAGATTCTTTGCAATTGCTCCGGTCAATTTGTCCACACCAAGCAGTCCGGCGGCATGCCGGGTAGCGGCAAATAAAGCATCGATCGGCAGTGACCGCCCCGATGGTGTTGCCATTAATTTCAACCAAAACATTCTTCCTTATCCTACCGGTGCTGCCATCGAACAGATCGCCTGCCTTTATATACACCTGATCTGCCTGGGCATGGGTCGTGGAATTGATAAAAGCGGATGTGAAGACGACGAACAGTATTGCAATCATCATTCTTATCTCCTGTAAAGCTGATCAATTTTGCAGAGCGGCAGATTAAAGCTGTGCATTGATAAATCTAAGCGACAATCCCAGTGATTAAAAGCTAAATCTCCGGCAAAACCGGAATACGATCCTACCCAGAAATCGGTTGTGATCCGTATATTCAGCGGCCTGATGGCGATTTGACCGGTTAAAAATCGAACCGGATTTTCATGAAACAAAGAAGATAGTTGACCGCTATGGAGGTGACCTGCCGGCCGAATATACTATTTTTCAGCAGTTGTATATCAGGGAGTGATCAAATTCAGATATAGTCAATCATGTTTTATAAATATAATCTGATGCAGGTTTATCAGCCTCGGCGAATCGGTTGCTTAGAACGGCCTTGATTGATTTTGATCGGGAATAAAAAATCAGAAAGAGGATGGCCAGGATGTAGCCATCCTCTTTAATCGGTGCTAAATCTTGTTCATTTCTAATTTGGTGCATTATCCGGTGTCAATTTTACCAGCGCACCAAAACGATCTTTTGCGGCCTGAATTTTTTCTTCATTGCCATATACACAATAGGAATCCTGTTTTAAAATATCTGCGACCATATTTTCCATCGCTTTGATGTCACCGGCTGTCGTGGCAAGGACTGCATCCCTCTCCGCCTGAATTTCAGCCGGCGTGGTTTTCTCAAAAAATCTTTGTACCGCACGGTCGCCTTTTTGGGAAGGGGTAAGCGGGCGATCCATGCCGGCGATGGTACCGATGATAAACCGCGTCATGGCTGTTTCATCGGCGTCGAAGTCCCGTAGAAAACCGGGTGTGGCATCAAAATTCTCCAGAGTTTCAACCAGGTTTGGATCCCGGTATGATCCGAAAAATACCTGGCCGGTTGGTGAGAACCGGGCGAATCCGCCATATGCGCCGCCGATAACGCGAATGCGGTTCTGCAACCACTCACGGGAGAGCACCTGTTGTAAGACACGCATTTTCCCGTTGTAATTATAACCCAGCTTTTTAAAATCATAGCCCTTAATGACATATTGTACCTTAGACGCCGCCAGCAGGCCCTCATTTTTCTTTTGGGGCATGAGGTTCCAGGTCACTGTTTCTGATTTTGTCACCGGAAGGGTTGTAAGCATCTCCCCGAGGGCTTTCCTGGCACCATCCAAATCTTCCTCCGAAGCCGTGATCGCCGTAACCAGATTATTTTTACTAAACAGCAATGCGGCTGTGCGGCTAAGATTTTTGAAGATCTCGTCCTTCATTGAATCGAAATCACGTGCCAGTCGCGAGACGAACCAGTAGTATTCCATGCCGCCGGTCAATTCTTCGAACAGGCCATCCTGACTGTAGTAGGATGCCTGTCTGCGCAGGGCGTATGTAAAACCGTTGCGCTTGACATTTTCCTCGAGACGGGATTGATGACGGGTCAGGACAGCTTTGAGTCGATCATGATCCGCATAACGGGTTTTATTGATCACCTCCGCCATCAGTTCATACATTTTTGACACTTTGCCGGGCATCGCCTTTGATGATATGACGAGTTTTGGCATGAACTGTTTATCGTCCCAGTTCACCAGATAGGAGTTTAACTCGGCCGAAAAACCACCGGTGTGGATATTGAGTTCGTTATCCAATTCACCATAGCTGTATTTTTCAGTGTTCATACTGCCCAGCAATTCAGCAAGCAGTGCGGCATAGGGAATAAGTTCTTTGGGAAGTACACGTGTATCGAAATATATTTTTCCATAGACAACACGATTGGTAAAATCCTGATAAACGAGCAGAGGTACATCACCGATTTTCTGTTCAGCAAGGGCATACCATTCAGCTTCGGGATTGATATCACTCAGGTTGAGCAAAGGAATAGTGGCCAGATTTTCCGGTGTATCTTCGCGCTTCTGATTGGCGATCAGTTCTTCGGTCTCCTGCACCAGCTTATCGATCTCCTGTGCACTCAAGGATTTCTTGAACGTAGCCAGTTCGGCTTCTGTTTTATCGTTTAATTCACCTTCGAGGCCCGGTTTCGGTTCAAGTGCCAGGATCAGCGTATGCGGGTTGTTGAGTAATCTTGATTTGATTATTTGTTCCAGGTAATCGCTTTCCAGCGCTTTTTTGACCTCCGTCAGGGGTTTCTCGTATTCCAGGCTTAAGAAGGGATCACCGGCAAAAAACCAGCCGCTGAGTGCACGCCTTGCATAGGTAAGGCCTTTCTGGGCATCATTACCTTCGCGGAGACGAAACTCCATGCGGTTGATCACCCCTTCGACCATTTTTTTATCAAGCCCGTTTTCGGCGCTAACCTGAAGCGTTTTGTATACGATCTCAGTGAATTTATCCAGCTCGTCCGTATTGGCATTTTGCACCATGATCTGAAAGATATTCTGTTTGACATCATCCAGTGCCGCACGCACATCACGACCGATACCGGCCTCCTGTAATGCCAGCCGGATCGGCCCGGATTCATGATTTACCAGAACATCGGTCAGTATATCAAGAGCCATGACAAGCGCCCGATCGGTATTCTTGCCGGTCACAATACTGATCGTAAGATAGGATTGATGGTCGGTGTCAGTCCCTTCGGCCACAGCATACGGGGCGATGATCTTTTTCATTGCCGGAAAAGCTTGCTGGAGCGGAATTTCTATTATTTTGTCCGAAAGATCATAGGTGTTCAAATATTTGCCATCGATAAATTTTAACTCGGATTCCGTATTGGCATTGCCATATAACAAAATATAGCTGTTTGAAGGATGATAATATTTGCGGTGATAATTTAAAAAATCATTATAGGTAAGAGTGGGGATCGCCGCCGGATAGCCTCCGGAAGAAAAACCGTAGCCATTGTCCGGAAAAAGGTGCTTGTAAATCTGAAAGTCCAGTTCACGCATCGGGCTTGAGAAGGCACCTTTCATTTCGTTATAGACAACCCCTTTATAGACAATCGGCGATTCCTTGTCTTCCAGTTCGTGATGCCAACCCTCCTGTTTGAGAATGCGCGGATCATCATAGATGAGCGGATTAAAAACCGCATCCAGGTAGACATGCATCAGGTTGAAATAATCTTTGTCATTCATGCTGGCAACCGGGTACATCGTCCAGTCGTTGCTGGTCATTGCATTTAGAAAGGTGTTCAGCGAACCTTTTGCCAGAACATCGAATGGACTTTTAACCGGGAAATTTTTGGATCCATTCAGCACTGCATGTTCCATGATATGGGGTGTACCGGCATCTGATTCAGAGATGGTTTTGAAAGCGATGCTGAATGTCTTATTGGCATCATCGGCAAGAATTTTAACCAGTCGCGCACCGCTTTTCACGTGTTGAAAATAAAGGCATTCGGCATTTACCTCTTTTACAAACCGTTTTTCGAGCAGTTTAAATCCGTGATAAACCTGCCCTGTATCGAAACCGGCAAAAGACTGAATTGTGAATCCAAGCACCATGAGCATCACCACCAACAAGGTTTGTTTTTCTGAAAATTGCATGTAATCCCTCCTGAATCGGTTAATAATACGATACGTTAGTTCATGATCTTGTGATCTTCCAGTTTCACCAAAACGAAACCGGATTATATAGGCAATTCCGGTGCAAAAGCACAGGAATATAAATTCGTATTTTTAACGCTTGTGTATTCCTGAGGTGCAATTGACTGCATCCGGGCAGGCTGATCAATCAAGCCGGATACAGCAGTCAAGTTTTACAGAAATTACGCAAATTTCAAATGAAAGTTCGATAAATTTCATGCAAAATTTGTTTGTATTGTAAAAATTATTAAGCTAATCAGCCTATGAATATTCTAAGATCCCCAGGAAAGCCTGTATAAGTCGCGAGAAGTGAATAAATCGGATCAGTTAAACATGAATGATATTGCCCATGCACCAGATTACAGCCGTCGCTGGCATATTCTTGCGGCCACCGGCATGGGTGTCTTTCTGGCCACCATTGATGCCAGTATTGTCAATGTGGCACTGCCGACCCTGGTCCGTGCCTTCGATACGCGCTTTGCGGTGATCCAATGGGTGCCGCTGGCGTATATGCTGACAGTTGCAACCCTTATTCTCAGTATGGGGCGACTCGGAGATCTGCGGGGCAAAAAGAAGATATATCTTTATGGAATGGTAATATTTACCGTCGGATCGATAGCATGTGGCTTATCCCAAACAGTATACATGCTGATCCTTTTTCGTGTGTTTCAGGCGGTCGGAGCCGCTATGATGGCATCACTGGGAACAGCAATCGTTACAGAGGCATTTCCGGCATCGGAAAGAGGGCGGGCATTGGGAACAATCGGCGGAATTGTCTCCATCGGTATTATCACTGGTCCTGCGCTGGGGGGATTGTTGGTTGACGCTCTTTCCTGGCACTGGATCTTTTTCGTCAATATACCGGTCGGTATCGCCGGACTCTGGATGGTCAACCGGTATCTGCCGGAAACAAAGTCGGCAGCAATACAAAATTTCGATTTTTCAGGTGCCGGCCTCATGTTCGTGAGTGTGACAACATTCCTGTCCGCTCTGACCCTGGGACAAAGCCGGGGATTCAGAGATAATATGGTAATCCTTCTGTTTATTATATGGCTACTTTCATTTTTTATATTTATGCGGGTCGAATTAAAGGTAAAATCCCCGATGATCGATCTGCGGTTGTTTCGCAACCGCCTTTTCAGTTTGAATCTGATGACCGGCTTTTTTTCGTTTGTCTCAACCGCCGGTGTGGTTTTATTAATGCCCTTTTATCTTGAGAATGTGCTCGGATATAATCCGCATCAGGTAGGCTTGTTACTGGCAGTCGTTCCGGTTTCAGCCGGTATTGCCAGTCCACTGGCCGGTATACTTTCCGATCGCGTCGGCAGCAGGCCGGTTGCGACAATTGGATTAATGGTGCTCCTGATCGGATTTTATGGCCTGACCACCCTGACCGATCAGACTACGGCTCTGGGATACATTCTGCGTTTTATTCCCGTAGGACTGGGGCTGGGCATCTTTCAATCTCCGAACAATAGTGCTATTATGGGTGCGGCTCCAAGAGATCGGCTGGGAACAGTATCCGGATTACTTTCAATCACCAGAACGCTTGGGCAGACCTCAGGCATTGCTGCACTCGGGGCATTCTGGGCAGCAAGAGTAGCCTATTATTACGGTTTACATGCCCATACCAATCCAACCAGAACCGATATTGGGGCACAGGTAAGCGGTCTTCAGGATACCCTCTCGGCAATCACCCTAGTTATCGCCTTCGCCCTGGTTTCGAACTTTATCGCCATGGTTGTACTTTGGATGCGTGGGAAAAATTAAAATCATGATTGTCCAGCAAAATTATTTTACGGCTATATATTGAGGGTACAGTTAAAAAAATATGTTTCGCTTCCGGCTGCATTGGATTAGACTGTATTCTGCCGAGCGCAGGACGTCGTCCAGGCAGGTGGAATCGTGGAGATGGTGATGCATCATAACCACGATAAAGCTACAACGAAAAAGAAAATTCGGGCGGGAGAAGACTATTCTTTTTCAGATAATTTAAGGAGAGAGGAGTATATATGAAGCAGCGTGTATTCAGCCCAGCAATTATTATTGTGAGTACGATGATAATGCTCACTTCGATATATTTCAACTGTTCACCGGCGTCGAAAACAAAACGTCCGAATATTCTATTTATTGCCGTTGATGACCTGCGCCCGGAACTCGGGTGCTATGGAGAGACATATGTAATAAGTCCTAATATCGACCGAATTGCCCAATCCGGTATTGTATTTAACCAGGCCTTCTGCCAGTCGGCCGTATGCAATCCATCCAGAGCGAGTTTGCTGACCGGCCTTCGTCCTGATTCCATCCGCGTATGGGACTTGCGCACGGATTTCCGTGATATAGTTCCCGATGTCGTTACTTTGCCGCAATATTTCAAGAATAATGGTTATCATACCGCAGCGATCGGAAAAATCTATCACAACACGATTCCTGATCCGCTGTCCTGGAGTGAATCCAAACTGCATATTACGGGCTATCCTTTCGATCCCGATGCGGTTTATCGTGATCCTGAAATTATCGAAGAACTGGAAAAGCGAAAGAAGGAGATAACTGCTGCCGGAAATGCGTCACGCCATATTGATCGTCTCGGAGAATGGTACCTGAAGGCCACCGCCACCGAATGCGTAGATCTGCCCGACGAGGCTTATTATGACGGGGCGCAGACCGATCTGGCGCTTAGAAAACTGGATTCGCTGGCATCGGGTGAAAAACCATTTTTTTTCGCGATCGGTTATTATCGACCGCATCTGCCGTTTAACGCCCCCAAAAAATACTGGGATATGTATGACCGCAGTAAAGTGCCGCTCGCCGAAAATGATTATATGCCTGAAAATGCACCCCTCATGGCAATCAACAATTTACGCGAATTACGCGGCTATTCCGATTTCAGGCATGTTCTTCATCCGGCGGAAGGCAAACTTTCGGAGGCCGAGGCGCGATTGCTTAAGCATGGCTATCTGGCTTCGGTAACATACATTGATGCCCAGATTGGAAAATTACTCGATGGACTCGATCGCATGGGTTTGATGGGAAACACAATTATCGTATTATGGGGTGATCATGGCTGGAAACTTGGCGAACACAACAGCTGGTGTAAAATGACCAATTATGAGATCGACACCCGCGTGCCGCTGATCATCAGTGCGCCGGCGCTGAAAAGCAAACATATCCTATGCAACGGAATGGTGGAATTTGTGGATATTTATCCGACCCTCTGTGACCTGGCCGGTCTACAGATTCCTGACCGGCTCGAAGGAATCTCCATGGTACCTTTGATGCAAAGTCCAGAGTTACCCTGGAAAAAAGCGGTATTCAGTCAGTTCCTGCGTGAAGGTATATGGATGGCGCCCGACGGCATTCCCTATATGGGGTATTCGATCAGAACAGAGCGGTACCGGTATGTAAAATGGGTAAACTGGATGACAGGTAAACCGGTTGCCGAAGAGTTATATGATCATGCGCTTGATCCGGATGAAAATTTTAATCTCGCTATCCAACCTGAATACAGGATTTTGCTCAATGATATGTCGGATAGAATGGCAGCCGGCTGGATGGCGGCACTGCCGGATTGAACTTTTCAACGGGGTGCCCGGGTCGCGAATGGCCACAATATTGATTGCGATTTGCGCCTTCTTCCGGCAGCAAAGCGGTTGACAATATAATCACTGAACATAGAAGAAAATATTTCCGGTTTTTTCTTCCCGGATTTTACATATCCGGCTTTTTCCAGGCTTTTCACCAGGTAAGTTTTTGAGGGGGGTATCTTTTTATTCTCGCACAGGTCAAGGATAACCTCCTTCTGATCATCATCGACCGTTTCCCAGATCTGCTGAAAATGCACCTTTGCTTCGTCCAGAAAATCTTCTCTGACCATTTCCAGCAGCTGCCGCTGATTTGTAGTTCCGTCTTTTATTTTCTCGAACAGCGCCGCGCAGGCCATCTGAATAAAAAAAGGATAATAGCCGGCGATATCCAGGATAAAATCGATATAATCAGACAAAGAATGTCCCAGCTTTTCTGCCGGCCCGCTGATCAATGCAACCGCCTCCGTATGATTGAACTGACCAAGGGTAAGGTTGGAAAATATATTGAAAAAAGGGGAATCGGAAATTTCCTTACTATGGCATAGTGTCTGCAGATTCCGGCCCGAAGAGACGATATAAGCCACATTATAATTGTTCGCGATGGAACGGCAGAATGAGTAAAATTCACTGCCAAAATTTTTATTTTTAGTAATCAGCTCAAACTCATCAAACAACATAATTAATTTTAGACCCAGGGCATCAAAAGTTGAGACGATCTTTTTAAATCCTTCATAATCTGGTTCTACCCCAAGTTCCAGCTTGTGATTAAATGCATCCTGAAGTGCATTATACAGTATTTCGAAGAATTCTCTGATCTTAATTCCGCGGCGCTCCTGAAAATCAATAAATATAAAAATGAATTCATCGGGATTTTTGAGGTATTTTTCTCTGTTGATCGGGTGATTGACATAGTTGAGCAGCGACGATTTGCCAATCCGCCGTTCACCGACGAGCGAGATCGATTGAGGCCGTGATGAGCCGATCCGGGAATATATTTTTTCCACTTCACTCCGGCGGCCGTAAAACTCCACTGCATCGCTGATCATTACCCGGTTCATATAAGGATTTTTCAACTCCCCGGTCAGCGCCTCCGATTTGTTCTTTTCGGGAATGACCAACCTGAATGGCTCAATTATCCTGACGGTTCCGGATTGGGCGGTTTTTTTTGTATCAGTCGTCAGTTCTGAGATTTCACTCTCGTATTGCGGCAGCGGCTCTATTGTTTCACCGTCAAACCAGCGTAACCGGAATAGTTGAACTTTCTCTGACTTGCCTTTTAGTGATACAATCCCGACCGGTGTAACCGGAAAAGCGAGATTTCCCTGAATTACCTCTGCGACCGCCTTGGAAAGCACAATCTGGTCCCCATCGGTATATTTCTCGACCCGTGCCGCAACATTGACGGCATCTCCATAAACGTCATTTTTCTCGATCACCGCCGGTCCGTGATGCATCGCGATCCGCATTCGGATTCTGTCTTCGATTGCAAGCGACTGATTATCCTGCCAGAGTACCTGCTGCATTTCGATCGCGCAGCGACATCCGGCCGGTACGTCGTCAAAAGAGGCCATAATCCCGTCGCCAAGTGTTTTTATTACCACACCGCCATGCTTTTTTATTAACGGAAACATGAGACGTTGATTACGCTGAACCATCGCACGTCCTTCGATATCGCCGCGTTGTTCAAAAAATTGGGTGGAACCGACGATATCACTGAAGAGAATTAGGATGGACCGCTTATACTTTGATTCGATCAGGCGGTCTATTTTTTGTCTGTGTTCCAGAAGTTCTTCGACACTGCGCACACTGCCTGCGAGTTCCAGCTGTGAATCTTTGCCGGGACTGCTCGCAATTGAAGTGATATCAGCAGCGAGCTCCTGAATGGTCTGATATCTGAACATCTTCTCTTTTGCCAGCATACGAACAATAATTTCCTGTACGCTATCCGGTATCCCTTCTTTATACTTTCTCATATCAGGGGGCTCGTCATTCAGAATTGAAAAGATGATTGAGGCTTCATATTCTCCTTTAAAAGGTGTTCTTTCGGTAAGGAGTTCATAAAAAATCACACCCAGAGAAAAAATATCTGAACGGATATCGACCTCATGACCCTGCAACTGTTCAGGTGACATATAATTGATGGTACCGATACGGGTGGATTCATTTGTGATATTTTCCTGACTGCGTAACTTAGCCAGTCCGAAATCCAGAATTTTTACCCGCCCGTCCTTGTCAATAAAGATATTTTCAGGCTTCAGGTCGCGATGTACGATCCCTGCCTGATGTGATTTGCCCAGGCCTTCACAAACCTGCTGGATAATCGAGAATACTTCTTTCAGCGACAGTTTTTGACGGCGCATTAAATCCCGCAGCGATTCGCCGTCAATATACTCCATCACGATATACGGATTATCTTCAAAATCACCAAATTCATAGATGGTGACGATATTCTGGTGGTTAAGCGCGGCTGCGGCCTGTGCCTCGCGGCGAAAACGTTCCTTCACATCCAGGCTGCCTGAGAATTCCGGCGTCAGGAATTTAATGGCCGCCTTTCTTCCCAAATGGGTATCCTCGGCAAGATATACCTGGCCCATGCCACCCTGACCGATTTTTTCCAGAATTTTGTAATGTGATATTGATGTACCGATCATAAAAATAGTTCTCTATAAAGCAAACTGTATAACTCCCAAAGCCTGCACATTATTCTGCCGTTATCCCATTTTTTCTATTATCCGGATCCGCAAAAAAGGAATTAGTCATGAGGCTTATACCGGGCGGCAGTTGCAGCGTACGGCAGCCCGAATTTCCAGCCGCTCCCGCCTGAAACCTGCGGATGGATCGCTCTCGTTTCTTATGGTTTTGCTACCTGAGCGCAGATCGGGGTCACTTAATAATTCCCAGGACACGTTTCAACCAAACCTTCAACCGGTGCTCTTTTTTACCGGATTGGGTGTTGCGAATGGCGATACCGGCACGCCGGGCAACAAAATGACTGAACAGCAATCCGTGGATCGCAGCTTCGGAATTCCCGTTATACTTGATGTAATTTTTTTTGCTCAAATCCCGCAGCAAATACTGAAGTCCGGCCGGTATGCGTTTCCCCGCAGACAATAATTTTAGGACATCCTTATGTGCGACATCCAACCGGTCCCAGACCACCTGGAAATGATCCTGCAGCTTTTCGAACAGCTGTCGCTCGATCTCAGGGTCTCCGGATAGAATCTTCACGGAATCTGCTTTCAGACCCTCGCAGACAACCTGCAGGGGATAAGGAAAACACCCGGCAAGGTTGATTAAATACGATTTGAATGTATTGACATCTGCGTCCGCCGCGTGGCAGATCAGATCGAGGAACTGTTCTATTTCGGAATCTTCAAATCCCCTGAGTGACATGTTGGTGAATATGTTAAAGAAAGGGGACTCTTCGATATCCTTGGAAACGCAAAGCTTCTGGAGATCTTCGTATGAGGTGGTAACGTAGGCTACATTGTAATTGTTGGCCAGCGAACGTAAAAAAGAAAAGAATTCAAGCGGAAATGCCGGATTGAGGGTGATAAGATTGAAATCATCAAGGAACAAAATAATCTTTTTATGCTGCTTATGCAGTGATTCGATTAAATGTTTATAGTGGTTGTAATTAAACTTACTGTGGTCGGTCTCGTCGTTGATGGGTGCGTATGCCGAAGTCAGCCGGAACAGGCGCCGGCTAAAATTTTCCAGCGAAGCCGGATTAATCTCCCGGCAGGGAATATAGAGATAGATATAATCTTCCGAATTGGCCAAAAACTGCCGACGGGTATCCGCATGAGCCAGATACCATAATAATGCGGATTTACCGATCTTTGCATCACCTACAATGGAAACTGACTGTGGTCGTCCTGCGCCAATGCGGGCATAAATTTTATTGATAATTGCCCGTCGTCCGATAAAATCAGAATAATTTTTAACCGGCTGATCCATTCTGTTCATCACCGAATTTGTCAGAAACTGAGCTCGATACCAAGGGTGGGGATGAAATCGGGCCGCAGACCACCGCTGTTCAAAGGAACAAAAACATTTCCCATAATCAATAAAGATTCCTTCGGATTAAATTTGAATCCAAATGCCGCATCGATCAAATTATCGTGTGAATATTCAGGAATGTTGGTCAGTGAGATTGTATCGGAGTAATCGCTGCTTCCGATGGTGTAATTCAATGTCGCTGCGGTCGGAAACTTTTGAGATTCAGGTTGATCACCCAGATCAAATCGTCCTAAAAGATCGATGACCAATGTAAAGGATTCAGCGATTTTCTGATCGTAGCCAATAATGAATTCAAACTCATCCCGGTCGTGATCGGTGAACCGCTTTATGTAACCGAGGTTCAGATGCGGTGCAAAATCACCTAAAATCTTTGAACCGATCAATGAAAAGCGCAGTGATGAATAGCCGGTGCCGAGAAAATTATCTGCATCGCCGGTGGCCATACGATACTCTGCAAGGGCGCTGAAATCGATCAACTTCTCGCGGACAAAATTATATTTAGCCCGAACGGCTATATCACCGATTCCGGTTGCATCATCATCTATAGGTGTTGGCGCCTTGGTCAGTACGGGTTCAGTCTGTGTGCCATCGAAATAGTGGTTGGCACTGTCATTACTGACCCAGGTGTAACTGTTCATATATGCGATGGGATCTGCCTTGAGCTGCACATTGGTGAAGGGAACAGCGACACCGATATCGAACCGGTCGGTGATACCATAGGTCAGATAAAAGGCAAACACAGATGCTCGGATATCCATGTTCATGAACAGATCCATGGTATCGAACTCGTTAGGACTGTCACCCAAACCCGGATCCCCCACATCCTGATGGGTGAATGTCAGCCGCATATCCTTGGTCGGAAGACCGCGGACCTTGGTGAATTTGATATAGGTGAAATTCAGGCCGAGATTGATCCTGCCGCTTCCAAGGGTTTGCGCCCGTTCAGAATAGATCGGACCGAAACTGGTGGAGGTTGGCACCGGTTTTCCGGAGCTGAAATCGAATGTTACGCCTGCTGTTGAGCTGCTCAACGGAAAGGAAGCTACGCTGTTACCAATAAAATTGTTCAGCGAATTGATCACAGCCTGACTGGCAGTTACGTTGACCGGCAGAAAATGTTCACCGTGCTCTCCGGGGCTTAGTTCAAGATTGAGCACCTCATCAAACACCCCGTTTATTTGCTCCTTCAAACTCTGAGCTATAACAGAATGAGCCAGGAATATCCCCATAAAAAGAACCGCAATTGTCCTGATCATACAATTAACCCCCTGTATCATAATAAATTTTTAATTTGCCTCGCTTATTTTCGTAATGAACCACTCAGATCCGGATTCAGCCAGTTCAAATTTCCACTTATTCCGGCTCCCGGCGCCTCCCGCACCGCTGTAATTCATGACCACATCCACAAAAACACTCGCACTGCTGCCGGTGAAACCGATATCTTTAATCGTTAAATCAATTTTAATATCATCGGCAACATCGAAAAAAGGCGCCCATTGGTTGTTCAATTCCGAACGATACTTGGTAGAAATTTTTGATGCCCTTGATAAATCCTTTGTCTCAATCGCATGTACATATTCACGGATGGCAGTCCTGATTTCTTCGGACTGATTATCACGTTTTGTCATAGCTTTCCCGTAAAGCTGAATAGCTTCGCGAAAGTTCTTCTGGGCGAGGGGAAAATTTTTTTCCTGAATGGATATTTCTGCCCGGGAAACCAGATCTTCGGCATCTTTGTATTCCCCGAGTTCGCGATGTTCTGGACGAAGTTTTGATTTGGCTGCGTCTGCCTGGACACGCAGTGTCTCGGTTTCAGATGCGGCCTGTTCAAGGAAATTTTTGCTTTTGCTGGTCGCTTCGGTATACAATCTTTTTGCCTGGTCATATTTTTCACCGGCAGTTTCATATTCTTGACCCAGCATAAAGTTCTCGGCTTCGTTTTCGACACGTTCCGCTTCTGCAAATAAATCGTTTGCAAATAAAGGAGCCTGCGATCGCTCGGCTTCAGCTTTGCGGCCAAGCATGTCCTGCTTTATGGTCAGGATTGCCAGATCCGGTCCGGTATTTCCTGGAACTCCGTTTGACTTTTTTTCCGGGGTGGATTCAGATTTTTGCACCGGACGATCCTTCCGTGAACTGCTCTGCGGCGGAGCAGCTGGCGGCTCTGTATTTGTTTCTTCCTCGGTGATATTCGGACCGGAAGTTTCCGGCCGATTTTCCTGGTTTTGAGTCGTTTGTTCAGGAGCAGTTTCAGACGGTTCAGACAATCTATCCGCGTCACCCAGAAAAATCCACGCAACGACCGTGACGCTGATTAAGAGCGCGCTAACGGGAATAAGCCACTTCTTCAGGCCCGACCGTGATGCTTCCTCTGCGATATGCTCGCTGGCCTGTGAGATACTGCTGGTTGGCCTTTCTGACTGCATGACCGAAGCGACGTCCACTTCCTTCATCACCCGCCAGATCGAATGGTCGCGTCTGATCCATTGACGCATGAGGTCGATCTGGAAACTATAGCCATTACCTGTTTTACTGACATTTTTTTTATGATACAATGATTCGAGAATGGTATTGACAATCTGACTGTCAAGTTCCAACCCAAGCTTTTTCTTTTTTGCCTGCCTGATAACCCCGGAAGGTTTGATCTCGGTTTCAGAATCTTCAAGGATTTCCGCCAGAAGTGCCAGCATCAGCATCTGGCTCTGGGGAAGGCTGTTCCAGAAATAAATCATCTGTGGCAACGGATTTTCGAGGATCTCATTTACGATTTCATTGAGGTCCGCAAGTGTGATATGCGTACGCTCATGCTCATTCACAAAATCGACAATATTCTGCCCAACGATCTGCGTATAAAAAGGCTGCCCAGATGTCAGGCGGTAGATCGTAGCCAGTACATTATCATCATAAGTGATGGACGCCTTCACCGGTTCGGTAATGAGGCGGATCGTATCTTGCTGCGACAGAAAACTCACATTCCTGAACAGTGATTTTCCAAACAGATTCTGCCAGAACGAGGTTTTTCGCTCCTGCAGTGTCTTCGATCCGGTAAAAATAAAAGAGATGTGACGATCACTTTCGAGGATACCCGAAAGAAATGGTATGAAATTAGGACTGAGACTTCCTTCTTCACTTTTCGTTTCGATTAGTTCGTATTCATCAATCAGGAACAGCTTGTTTTTTTGAGGATATATTCTGTGCATATCATCCAGCAGCTGCGTAAATACCTTGTAAGGACTGCTATCCTTTGAAGAGAAATCATAGTTGTTTTGCCTGAGGGTTTCGTCAAGGTTCTTAATGGTCTCGAGTGCAAATTTTTCAAAGAATTCCGCTTCGTTTTTCAGGCCAGCCATGGTCTGCATGTCAATCAGTATGGGAATAAAATTATCCCCGAGCCTGCCGTTCAATATCTGGAAAAGAATGGAGGTTTTGCCACTGCGCCGTTCTCCCGACAGCACGATAATATAGCTGCGGCCCCCGCTCTCAAGTTTACGACGAATAAACTCGAAGTCATCCTCCCGGCCATAAAACATGGATTTCGTTTTAATCGGATTACCAACGATATAAGGATTAGTGATTGGTGTAAACATCAGCTTTTGCTCGTATACTTATTAATTTTATTGCCGGATTGGATCTTGCTCCAAATTGACAGATCAGGGTCCCGATAGCAAGGAGAGGATGATCATTTTTCCGGCTCATTGTTTTGATGCCAGATACAACTAAAAAACCGACCAGATTAATCCGTGACGGAAGGCGCCGGCTGGAAAAAAACAATGCTATCAACCCGAATATTTGAATCAGCACATGCTGAAAACCATTAAACGGGGAAAAGAGTAAGCAGAAAATGCAAACTGATCTGAAAGTTATCCATATTTTTAAATTACTACTTGCATATAGTAATTAAAACTTTATATATTACTACATAAAGGTAGAAATTATGCGCTTGCAGAAGACGACTGAATATGCCATACGTGTAATGGTATTTCTTGCGGCCAATACCAGTGAAGTATTCTCTGTAAACCGGCTGCATGAATTGCTGAAAATACCTTATAAATACCTGGGACGGCTGATGCATCAGCTTACGGAGGGAAAATTAGTGGCTGTAAAGCATGGCAAGCGCGGCGGGTATTGCATAAACAAGGACCGTCAGCCGATATATTTATATCAGATAGTCGGATTAGTAGAGGGCTTGGAAAATTATGAAAGGTGTGTGCTGGGTTTCGAATCCTGCTCCGATGATAATCCCTGTCCCATGCACAAAATCTGGATGAATTTCAGGGAAGATCTGCGTGAACTGATTTTCAATACAACGCTGGAAGATCTGGATAAAATTACATTGCCTGAAATTTAAACCAGATGTTGAAACCCAGGAGCAAAAGGATATATCCGGGAAATACGGGCATCGGCTAAGATTAACTTTAATATAGAGCGTTCGTTCGGCTCAATAAAATTTCCGCCAATCAGATTTTATAAATAAGTGACCATCTGGGAGTGAAATTCAGAGGGGTAATAGACATGAGCGAAATCATTAATAACCGACAGCAACGCATTGACATTATGAAAGCACTGATACGCCAGTTACATCAGGGAGCTGCGGAGGAAAAAATAAAGCAGCAGCTCGAAACCATGCTTAACGAAGCAGATTATGCAGATGTTTTCCTGATGGAAGTGCAGCTCATCCAGGAAGGGGTACCACAGGAAAGTATTCAAAGGCTTTGTGATACCCATACGCGCGTTTTGAAAAAACACCTTGATTTACAGGAAACCCCGCAGACAATTCCGGGGCATCCGGTCCATACTTTTCTGGCTGAAAACAGGGAACTTACCCGCACAGCACAGGAGGTTCGCCGAATTATGAAACAAATATCCGAGCTGAAAAACGGGGATGATGCCACCTCAATGGTCCGGGAATATCAGGTACACCTGAATGCGCTGATGGATCTTGACAAACATTACCGGCGGAAAGAAAATCTGCTCTTCCCATATTTCGAGAAAAAAGGGATTCCCGGCCCGCCGGCGGTCATGTGGGGAAAACATGACGAAGTACGTACGTTGCTGAAAACAACGATTGACGGTCTTCAAAAGACAGAGTATATCTCCGCGTCGGAAGCAATAGCTTTCAATCAATTAACCGTGGAATCCGTGCTGGAAGCTATTGAAGATATGATTTACAAGGAGGAAAAAATCCTTTTCCCGACTGCGATGGACATGTTAACCGAACAGGATTGGTATGAGATCTATATTCAGAGTGACGAAATCGGCTATTGTCTATACGTTCCCGAATTTGAATGGCAGCCTTCCGGGGGTGTTCACCGCGAGATCAAAAAAATTGGTGCCCAGGCGAACCGGATCCAGATGCCTACCGGCAGCTTTACACTGGAGGAGTTGATCGGCATCCTCTCGGTGATGCCCTTTGACCTGACATTCGTTGACCGGGACGATACCGTGCGCTATTTCAGTCCGGGTAAAGACCGGATTTTTGACCGTTCACGGGCTATCCTCGGACGGAAAGTTCAATACTGTCATCCGCCCAAAAGTGTACAGATCGTCAACCAAATCCTGACAGATTTCAAAGCTGGCAGACAGGACAAGGCACGTTTCTGGATTCAGCTGGGGATGAAATTCGTTTACATCGTTTATTATGCCCTGAGGGATGAACAAGGTGCATATCTGGGTACGCTTGAGGTAACCCAGGATATTGCCGGCATAAAAGGCCTGAGTGGCGAGCAACGGTTGCTGCATTATGATAGTTGAATGCGGTGTGATGCGGATCATTTCTGTGTGAAATTGCCGGTCATTACATGAAATCAGCAAAGCCATGCCCGGTCTCCATTATACGGGACCGGAATAACGGGCTTATACTGGTGTGATTCAACATAATAATATAAAGGAGTATTTTATGGATATACAGGCACATACAAAATTACGCGACCTGCTTGATTTGCATCCGGAACTTGAAGATAAAATCATGCAAATCGCACCACCCTTTAAAAATCTCAAGAATCCGGTGTTGCGCAAAACGGTAGCCAAACTGGCAACCTTGGAAAAAGTGGCTAGGATCGGTAATCTGGATGTGACCGAGTTGGTCAATAAGCTGCGTCGCGAGACCGGTCAGCCGGAAATAACTGTCGAGCAAATGCCGGAGATCGAATGGCAAGAGGGGGATCCTGCATGGATCCAAAATGATCCGGCGCATATCATTGACGGTACTGAAATGCTCAACAGGGGTGAGCATCCGCTTAATAAAGTCAATGCTTTGATGAGGGAAATTAAGCCAGGGGAATTCATTCTGCTCAGGACGAACTTCAAACCACTCCCCCTGATCGATGAAATGATCAAACAAAAATATCAGGTTTTTTCAAAACCTGCGAAGGGGCAGCCGGATAATCATCTGACATTTATCCGAAACAAATAATAACGGGCAGGTTGAATGAAAAGAGATATAAATCTAAAGACGCTCTCCTGGGAACATCATGACGGTCTGGTGCTGATTTTCCGGATCGAGCGGGGGCTGAAGAACCATAGCGATCCTGAATTGATCAGATCCTATCTATTGCATAGCTGGGAAACGGCTTTAACCCATCATTTCTGGCAGGAAGAAGAGACCCTGCCCGGAATTCTGAATCAAAACCGGGAAGGAAAAATCCTCCTGAAAAAAATGAGGGAGGATCACCAGGAAATTGAAAAACTGATCATATCGATTCAAACTAATTCCAGTGATTCGAGGAACGAACTGGATGAATTCGGAAAAGAACTCAGCCGACACATAAGATTTGAAGAACGGGAGTTATTCCCATTTATTGAACGAAATGCAGATAAACATTCGATGGAAAAAATCGGGACTTTCTTAAAGGATCAGCATAGAGCAGGAAATGAAATCTGGGAGCCGGCATTCTGGCGATAGAGATTTTTATAATTAGGAATTTGGAATTAGGAATTTGGAATTATATATAGATTATAGGAGGCTTCTGAAAGAAAAGAATTTCTACTGTCATTGCTCCAAAGAAGTGGCCTTCCCACGAGGACCCCGATATAATCGGGGGATGAAGCAATCTTTTGTAAAAATTGAAGTTAAGAGATTCCATCACTCCACTCGTGGTGAAGCCACTCCCTGGGAGGAATGACAATAAAACAAGTTTTCAGAAGTCTCTATCTGTAATCTATAGTATACATGATATTTTACCTGACCGCAATCTTTTCCCGGCGGCACCTAATAGCTCCCGGATTTCACATTTTTGTATTTTCAATTTTTCTAGAAGGATTCATGAGCAAGCATACTGAAGCAAAGAAGATATCCGCAAGGGCGAAAATCCTGAATATACAATCTTACCGGCGATGGATTCAGGCAGGGTTTGCAGGTATTACCATCTGGATTGGTCTGGAATTCGCCTTATTTGTGGCACAGATTGAATCTGGAATCAGCCCCACATCAGCACGTCCGCCGGGTGTTGAAGCATTTTTACCGATCAGTGCATTGATCAGCTTGAAATATTGGATCGTCACGGGAATATTTAGTACCATCCATCCGGCATCCCTGGTGTTGCTTTTAATTTTTTTGATGATGGCGGTGGCCCTGAAGAAAGGCTTCTGTTCCTGGGTATGTCCTTTCGGATTGTTATCGGAAATGCTTGCCAGCCTCCATAAAAAGATATTTGACCGGCAGCTGCGATTGCCCCGCTGGCTGGATTATCCCTTGCGCAGTTTGAAATATGCATTGCTATCATTCTTTCTGTGGGCGGTGCTGATCCAGATGGGTGTATTCGATCTGAAAAAGTTTATTTACAGTCCCTATAACCGGATTGCTGATATCAAAATGCTTTACTTTTTTACCGATATGTCGGAGACAACTTTCTGGACCCTGATGATTCTGGTTGCCATGTCGCTGTCCATTCCCTATTTCTGGTGCAGATATTTATGTCCCTACGGGGCGCTTCTTGGTGCCATAAGCTGGCTTAGCCCGTTCAAAATCCGCCGCAATCTTGAAACCTGCATTGACTGTGAAAAATGTGCCCGGGTCTGCCCATCGTTGATAAATGTACATAAAGAACGATCTGTCATATCGGACGAGTGTCATGCCTGCCTGCACTGTGTTGACATCTGTCCGGTAAAAGACACGCTCGATTTTACACTTCCAAAGCGGCGACTGATTATGCCGCGTAAAATTTACGCACTGGCCATCATAATCATTTTTAGCGGTGGCGTAGTGACTGCAAAAATATCAGGATTCTGGCAGAACAGTATCCCTGTCCGGGAATATATGTATCGTCTGCAACATCTGGATGGACCGGAATATCAGCATAATCGGGGAGAGGTGCCCGATTATGATGCTGATAAGTGGCAAGATGATGTTACCGGCCCAAAAGAGCCGGACAAAAACAGGGCGGCAGGCGCTAATTGATCAATTTGTGATAATTTAATAAAAGCTTTTGTATATATTCGTCTCAAATCCATAAATTCAGTTTCATTGAAGTAAAGGGGGATTCTTTGGTTGATCATTCTGATGAAACGGATGTTTATATACGACTGGCAAAATTCCTGGATGATTTACCGGCGGGATTCCCAAAGACTGATGACGGCACCGAACTGCGTTTGTTAAAACAATTGTTTACCCCCCAAGAAGCTGAACTCGCCTTACATCTTACCCTGATTCCCGAAAATGCAAAAGTCATCGCTCGCAGGGTGCACCAGGATGTTGCGGCAACCAAATCCATGCTGGACGATATGTCCCGCAAAGGCCTGATTTACAGCATTGAACATACGGGAAAACCAACCACCTATATGGCCAATCAGATGGTCATCGGTATCTGGGAATATCATGTGACACAGTTAAATGCGGACCTGATACGGGATATGAATGCATATATTCCCTCCCTGGTGAAGGAGGCCTGGAAAGTACCCCAACTGCGTACCATACCCGTAAAAAGAAGTCTTTCCCCAAGCCATGAAGTGATGACCTATGAAATTGCTGAAGAGATAATCGGCAGACACAAAAGGATCGCGGTTGCGCCGTGTATATGCCGGCGGGAACGCAAGATGGAAGGGAAGGGTTGTAATCGGCTGGAGGAGGCCTGTCTGGTCTTCGGCACCGGCGCGGATTATTATGTACGCAACGGGATGGGGCGATATATCAGCCAAAAGGAGGCGCAGGAGGTTATCAAAACGGCCGAAAGGACTGGCCTGGTACTCCAACCGGGAAATGCGCAGAGTGCGGCAAATATCTGCTGTTGCTGTGGATGTTGTTGCGGGGTGCTGCGCACGCTCAAAAATATACCGCGGCCGGTGGAAATGGTCTCGGCCCCTTTCTACGCTGAGGTTAAATCGGATCTTTGCGAAGGATGTGAGGTCTGTGCAGATCGGTGCCAGATGGATGCGTTCTCCTTCCCGTCAACAAGAGCCCAGCTGGATAAGGACCGGTGTATCGGGTGCGGTCTTTGTGTGACGACCTGCCCTTCCGGAGCGCTTACGCTCATACGCAAAGCACCGCATGATCAACCGGAAGTTCCCGAAAAAACGCGTGACACCTATGTTAAACTTGGCCGATTACGGGGAAAACTGAATCTGCCGGTAATCGCAAAACTTTTTATTCAATCCAAAATTGACCGCATTTTAACCGGGAAATAAAAAACACTTCCGTTGATGCATCTAATTTCATTTCAACGCAACTTAAGCGGAAACCACATCGTAAATTCTATATGGACATCAACTTAACAGGAAAGGATATTAAAATGCATCGTGGAGCAACAAAATGGAGCAGCCTGCTGGTTGTCCTGATTGTTGTTACGATGGGTGTTTCACAGACTTTTTCTCAGACGGTGAACTGGAAGGATTTTAGTATCGGTATCAAGATGGCGCTGAAATCGCAGAATCAGGGATTGCAGGAGTCGGCGGTTTGCATGATTGTGAAGTATGGCACCAAACTCGACCTGGATGAATCCATTGAGGATTTGGTGAAATTCTACCGTAATCAACAAGCGGAGCAAATCAGAAAGCTCACCTTGTTGGCTATTTACCAATTGGATGAGCAAAAGGCATTCGATTTGCTGGCGGAACAGTTTGAAGCTGACCAGCGTGAAGCAATTGAGTTTATAACAACCAGGTATTCCATGTAGCGCTGCGGGCGGGACTGTGCTTCAGGTCCCGCCTTTCTCAGCACCGTAAAACCTGGTAAATTCATAGATCACCCCGCGCCGGTCTGATTTGTCCAGCATCTGCGGGGGATAGCAGAATCCAGATAAATGCATATTCTTAAATTAAGAAATTTTAAACAAATAGTGGGCAATGATACATAGGATGCACAAAATCGATCAGATATAAATTTCATGTGTTTATTATGATATATGAACATCGAATTGGTACAAATTCGAAATTGATGCAGTAAATGCTGGCGGATATCCACCTTTTGAATGTTTCGGAATTTTAGTTAGGCCATATCTGGTAAAAGCAGGTCTGCATTCGGAATGAACGTACAGTGGTCAGATATATACCAGAATTAATGATTGTGGCCGCCGGGTCCATGTATATGCCCGTGAGAAAGTTCTTCTTTTGTGGCATTACGGACTTCAGTAACTTCCACCTCAAAGTTCAATTCCTCGCCGGCCAGGGGATGATTACCGTCCACGGTTACTTCGGTTTCACCGATTTCAGTTACCATCACAATCTGCACACCTTTTTCTTTTTTGATTTGAAAACGCATACCGGGTTCCAGATTATCGACATCCTTGAATGCATTCCTGGGCACCTGCATGACAAGGCTATCGTCCTTAATACCATAAGCGTCTTCCGGTTGAACTGTCACCTGAAGTTTTTCGCCAGCCTTTTTTCCTTCGAGGGCGTTTTCCAGTCCTTTGATTATATTGCCGCGACCATGTAAATAGGAAAGCGGTTCCTGTCCTATCGAACTGTCGATTATATCTCCTCCCTTGTCAGTAAGCGTATAATGAATCGTGACGACTTTATCCTGAGTTGCCTGCACGTTTTTCCTCCTCTCTTTTTTACTACTGGTAATCAATCCGGCCTATATACAATCCCGCCCGACACAGCCGCCCGGCGCCTAAAGCTTGGTGGTGAATTGTTCAGGTTAATTCAACATACGCAATTAATCGGCAAAAACAAAAAATAAAGGCAAATTTATACACGTTATTGGCAGGAAGATTCATCAAGCAGTACTGGAAGTATAATTTTTTAGTAAACGGAACGCATGGTTCCACTTATTTTCACGTAAACCCGGAATACGCCATAAGATGCAAAGCGGTTCAATTGCCCGGCCTGATCCACCTTTAACTCAAAATCTGACGAAATTTGTCCGCATTTCTTGAATAATCAGAATAACTTACTGTGAAAGATGATGAAGGGGCAGATTGGTGGTTTCTTTGGCAGTGGAGAGGACGATATCGGTATTTGTATTTTTAACTCCCGGCCAGGATTGGACTTCGGCGAGCAGTCTTTCCAGCGCGGCCATATTGGCCACCCTTACCTTGATCAGGTGCGATCCGCTGCCGGTAATGGCATGACATTCGATCACTTCTGCTTTTCCGATGGCCAGGTCGACAACTTCCTGATAATGGAGTGATGAATCTGATACAAGAAAAATGTACGCGGTAATCTCCAGGCCGATTTTCCGATGATTGATTACCGCGTGATAACCGCTGATATAGCCGTGTTCCTCCAGTTTATGCATACGTTCACTTACGGCTGGAATGGACAAATTGACCTGCTCTGCCAGAACGCCCATTTTGATCCGGGCATTCGCCTGCAATATTTCGAGAATTTTCAGATCGGTTTCATCCAGCTGGTCGCCATGCATCAGGCAAATTCCTTCTTTAATTTGGCCGGGTCACTACTGTCTTTCCCCAGGGATTTGTTCAGCAGATCGGTCAGATCGAGACCGGTCGCCGTTTTGAGTTGTTCGATGACCGCAATAGCCGAATTGGTCACATTCTTAACATGGGCCGGTAATCCATTACCGTTGCCCGAATCGAGGACGGTTACTTTCTCGATATGCAGGTTATCCGCAACAACACGGGTCACTTTGTCGAGCAGTTCGGGGAACATCTGGAGATAGAACAGATCTTTTGTCTTTCCCTCTTGCCACTGTTCCTGCATCAGACGGATCGCTTCCGCCGTCGCTTTTCCATTTTCCAGGATGCGGGAGGCTTCTCCAATGGATTTCAACTCAGAAGCTTCTTTTTCGGCCTGTGCCGGAATGATCACATCCGCCTCATATTTCTGACGATTGAGCTCGATTCGTTTTAGTTGCATTTGCTGCTCTTCCTCAACCCGGGCAATTTCCCGGGCTATCTTTGCCCGTTCTTCCGCCTGGTTCGTTCTGAGTGCAAGTTCGGCCCGGTGCACAGCCAGTTTGCTTTCCGCCTGGATGATTTCTTCCTGGGCTTTTGCTTCGGCGATCCGTGCCACACGCAGTTGCTCGGCGGAAATTTTATTTGCCTCTGCTTCCGCCGTCGCCTCGGCTATTCTGGCATCCTTTAAAATGTCGGCATTTTTACGACGGCCAATTGCTTCCAGGTACCCATGATCGTCGTACAACGTCTGAATTTTAAAAAAATCCAGTAAAATACCAAGCTTTTTTAAGTCAATTCGTGCTTCTTCCATTACTTTTTCGGCCAGTTTGAGTCGCTCACTATTCGCTTCTTCCGGTGTAACCATGGCCAGTACGCCGCGTAAACTCCCTTCGATGGTCTGCCTGGCTGTTTGCGCCACATCATTCAGGTTTTTGCCGAGAAATCTTTCAATGGCGTTGTTCAGTCCATCTGTTTGGCTGCCGGCAATTTTTATATTCGCACGACACTCTATGTTTACCGGGATAATACCTTTGCACAGAGCTTTGTTTAAATTAATCTCAACCGGTATGGCCGTAAGCGGTATCCGTTTGACCGACTCGATTATCGGGATCTTAAATCCACGTCCGCCACGGATAATCCGGTACCCGATATCGCTGCCATCGGGAAGTTTATGGCGGCGACCCGATATGATAACTACCTCATTTGGCTGGCAGATCACCAGGTTGGCCTTTATGAATATGATCAACAGCATGATGCCTAAAACGGCGCAGATTATAACAATTCCGATTAATTCTGACATATCATGACTCCTTTGGATTAAACATCATAGTAAAGGGCAAATTCACCCGGATGTGGCCGCAGGCGCATATAATCCACCTCATTAGCCCGCTTATAGTCGATATAGACTTTGATCAGATCTTCAGTAAACACATCCCCTTTAAGCAGAAATTCGTGATCCCGTTCAAGAGCATCGATGGCCTCGTCCAGTGAACCGGGAGTATTTCGAATCAGTTTCGCCTGTTCATCAGGCAGATGATAAATATCCTGATCAAGCGGCGAGGGCGGGGTGAGGCCTTGCTCAATGCCATCGATACCGGCCATCAGGATAGATGCGAATGCCAGATATGGGTTGCAGGACGGATCGGGTGTACGAAATTCAACCCGTTTGGCTTTGCGGCTGTTGGTCATCGGAATCCGTACACAGGCACTGCGGTTCCGTTGAGAGAAGACCAGGTTAATAGGCGCCTCATAACCCGGAACGAGCCGGCGGTATGAATTTGTCGTAGGAGCACAGAATGCGCATAATGCAGGAGCGTGATGCAGCAGTCCTCCGATAAAGTGCAGCGCCATATCACTCAGGTCGGCATAATTGCCTGCCTGATAGAACAGATTCTCATTGTCTTTCCAGAGGCTGACATGTACGTGCATCCCGGAGCCATTATCCTGAAAAAGCGGCTTTGGCATAAACGTCACTGTTTTTTGATAGCGCCAGGCGACATTTTTGATCACATATTTGTACTTAAGGGCCCGATCGCCCATCAGAACCATGGTATTATGGGTGATACCAATTTCGGATTGTCCCCCGGAAGCGACCTCATGATGATGAACCTCCGCCTCCACACCGACTGACCGCAGGACCGTCACCATTTTTGAGCGGAGATTCTGGTAACTGTCCACAGGGGGAGCCGGGAAATAGCCGCCTTTCTGGCGGGGGCGATAACCGAGATTCGGTTCATGGTTACGGCCGCTGTTCCAGGCCCCTTCAACCGAATCGAGGTGATAGTAGCCCTCATTTACGGTCTGATCGAAACGCACGTCATCAAAAATGAAGAATTCGAGTTCGGGACCGAAATAAGCGGTCTCTGCCAGACGAGACGTCTCCAGATATAATTCTGCCCGTTGCGCAACGGCGCGGGTGTCACGGGAATAGATTTTTTGTGAGACAGGGTCCTTTATATTGCACAGAAACGAAATGGTCGGATCGTCCATGAAAGGATCGATAAACATGGAAGCAGGTTCCGGGCTGATCAGCATGTCACTCTCATGAATGCGCTGGAATCCCCTGATAGAGGAGCCGTCGAAGGGTACACCATGAATAAACATATCTTCTTCCAGCACTTCGATAGGAAATGTAATGTGCTGCAGGCTGCCGAGTAGATCGGCAAATTTAAGATCGAAAAATTTTATCTCGTTTTCTTTGATCGTATTGTAAATATCCCGAATAGTAACAGGTCTTGCGTTTGAATAGCGCATAATCTCTCCGATTGTTTTAACCGATAGCCCTTTGTCCGCGTTCACCGGTCCGGATCCGGATACAATCTTCCAGCGGCGTAATAAAGATCTTTCCATCACCCACTTCATTGGTACGCGCCGCGGCAATGATTGCCTCGATCGTTTTCTCAACGAAGTCCTCGTTTACGGCAATTTCCAGCCGGACTTTCTTCAGAAGCGTCACCTCCTGATCGACTCCCCGGTAAATCTCGTGATACCCTTTTTCCTCACCACAGCCCAATACATTGCTTACGGTGATTTTATAAACCTGCGAATCAAATAGTCTTTGTTTTACAGCCGGCAGTTGATGCGGCCGGATAATTGCGGTGATCAGTTTCATACCAATTTCCTTATGTTTAAACCACTGAGATACACTGAAGCAGATGGACGGTAGTCAGAAAGCACCTGTTATTGCAGCTGTAATTTCCGTGTTTATCTGTGGTTATCTTCATGTTTTTATTACGCATACCTGACTATTCGGTACTAAAAATCTGGAACCCGCTATAGGATTCCATCCCGTGTTCGCCGATGTCGAGACCCTGCAGTTCCTCTTTCTCCGAAACGCGCAGTCCAACCAGCGCATCAATGGTTTTAAAGACGATCCACATCGTTCCGGCTACGAACACAGCGACCGCCACGGCCCCGAGCGCCTGTACCGCCAGTTGGATAAATCCGCCACCATAAAAAAGGCCGTTTCTTGGTGCCCCGAGTGCCATCTGGCCAAAGAGGCCTACGGCAATCGTTCCCCATATTCCGTTCAGACCATGGACCGGAAAAGCCCCAACCGGATCATCTATTCCAAGACGATCAAGCCAGATGACACAGAAAACACATAGAACTCCGCCAATGGCACCGATAAAAATAGCACTTATCGGAGATACAACCGCACACGGCGCGGTAATAGCTACCAGACCGGCAAGTGCGCCATTCAGCGTGAGGGCAAGATCCGGCTTGCCAAATTTAGCCCAGATAGCAACCATCGCAGCTATTACACCGCTGGCAGCCGCGAGACTGGTGTTGATCGTGATGCGGGCAACCTGTCCCGGATCCGCGAATCCGAGCGTAGAGCCCGGGTTGAAACCAAACCAGCCAAACCAGAGAATAAAGACGCCAAGTGTAACCAAAGGAATATTATGCCCGGCGATAAAATTTGGGGATCCATCCCCGTTAAATTTTCCGATCCGCGGTTTAATGAGTATAGTGCCGATCAATGCGGCTGTTCCGCCGGTGAGATGCACGACACTTGATCCGGCAAAATCATGATACTCCAGGCCGGCCAGCCATCCACCTCCCCACACCCAGTGTCCGATCACCGGGTATATAAACGCAGAGATCAGAAATGAATAGAACAGATAGGCGGTGAACTTCATCCGCTCAGCAACACCTCCGGCGACGATGGTAGCTGCCGCACCGCAGAAAGCGGCCTGAAAGAACCAAAAGGCATAAAGCGGTATGCCCGGAATGGATTCAGCACCGATCAGGAACCAGCCTGAAGTGCCAAAAAGGGCATCATCGCCGCCGAACATGATCGCATACCCGAAAATGAAAAATCCCAGGGAGGCGATACAGAAATCCAGCAGGTTTTTCATCAGAATATTGGCGGCGTTTTTGGCGCGGATCAATCCGGCCTCCAGCATCCCGAATCCCGCCTGCATAAAAAACACCATAAATGCTGCAAGCAGCACCCACAATGTACCAAGCGCGTCAAACTGACCGCCCTCTCCAGCCCAGGCCAGGGTGGGCATCAGAATAAGGAATATGAGCAGAAAAAGAATACGATACATAGATCCACCTGAATTTATTAAATATAACAACCAAATAACATAAATTAATAAATAATATAGCTTAAATTACATAAATATTTTATGTAATGTCAAGAATGTAGTTAAATATTTTTAAAATATGTATTAATTTTTAAAAATAACCAGACAGGAACGCTTATCATACAGATTTTTTGCATCCGTTAAGGGAATAATCGCCGGAGAATTTTCATTGAAACCAGTAAAAAATGCTGCCAGACCAGGAGCAACTTATGGAAATGTTGAAGAATGCCGTCAGCTGGTTCGAGATACCCGTGGCTGATTTTGCGCGGGCGAAAAAATTCTACAGCACAATCTTCGATTTTGAGCTGCCCGAACATCAGATGGGTCCGAACCTGATGGGATTTTTATTATCTGAACCGGACGGCGTGGGTGGTGCCATTATTGCCGGTGAAGGCTGCAGCCCTTCCTCAGAGGGGATTCTGGTTTATCTCAATGGGGGTGATGACCTCAATATTGTCCTGAACCGTGTCGAAAAGGCCGGCGGCAGGATTCTATTACAGAAGACCAGAATTACCGATGAATTGGGACATTATGCACTTTTTTTGGACACGGAAGGCAACAAACTTGGCATTCATTCCATGAAATAAGATACAAATTACCCGACCCCCCCTTGGATGCAGACCAATTTCCAGTAACGTTTTCCGATTGCAATTGCGGTAGAAATTTGAGTTTACGAATAATAAATTGCAATTAATCTTCACGTGGTGATGCGCAATACGCAACGCGGATTTTTGCAGAAGTTGCTCTGAATTTTGTTACATAGGGGTTGAAATTTAATTGTCAGATCTTTTTACTCACTGTGGATCAAGGCATTGATCGATTCAATTGACGGATAGTTCTCGTTGAGCGGCTCAGGGTTGTTCTTTCTATTGAATGCACTTGAACCTGAGTATCAGATCCTCAGTAGTCAGGATGATCTCTGGTAATCAGTGCTTATTATTCACCTCTGATGTCAGGGATGTGGATATTGTATTTTATTATCGGAAATGTTGTTTGGAATTTGTATTCTGTAAACTGCTAATTGAGCTATTATGGATATAGTATATTATGCATGAAAATTATTTTGGTGTATTGAAATGTCTGGCTCGGGGCGGAGGATTTCTTAGAAATCCGTCAAATTCATACCGGCCCGAACACACCGATCCGTGGGTCGCGCCTGCAATGATTCGTGAGTACAAACTGGTCGATGGTGCCGGAATCACAGGCGGTGTGAAACGCAGCCAAAAGGGGTGGCAACTGGATTATATAGAACAGATCTGTGGTGTGGCACCGGAAGCGTTCAGATCCCGCACCGGTTTTGATCGTCTGCCGGCGATCGATCCTCAAATCCGTATTCCTCTTGGTGCCGGTGGGAACGTATCCATGCGGATTATCGAGCTGATTGCGCCGATCGGCAAAGGGACGCGTGGTTTGATCGTGGCACCCCCAAAGAGCGGTAAGACCCAATTATTGGAGGAAATGGCCATTGCAATTCATGCGGTGGAGCCGGAATCCCGGATCATTGTCCTGCTGATTGATGAACGGCCGGAGGAGGTTACCCATTTCCGGAAACAGGTCCCAGCCGAAGTTCTGGCCAGTTCGAGCGATCAGGATCTGGAAGCTCATATCAATCTGGCTGAACTGGCCCTGGCACATATAAGATGCGAGCTGGAGTGCGGACAGGATGTTATCGTGCTGGTTGACAGCATCACCAGGCTGGCGCGGGCATTCAACCGATACGGTAGCAGTTCCGGCCGTACCCTGAGCGGCGGCCTTGACGCCCGGGCAATGGAGATCCCGAGACGCTTTTTCGGTCTCGCACGTAATATCGAAAACGGCGGATCGGTGACGGTCATCGCCACTGCTCAGATTGATACCGGATCCCGGATGGATAATTATATATTTGAAGAATTCAAAAGCACCGGTAACAGTGAAATTGTGCTGGCGCGGGCATTGGCCGAAGCGCGCATCTTTCCGGCAATAAATATTATAGCCAGTGGAACCCGGAAAGAGGAATTATTATATAACGAGGAAGAAATCAGTCTACTGGTAAGATTACGACGCTTGCTGGTGCAATATGATCCCAAAGAAGCCATGAGAAATCTGTTGAAACTCATAGCGTCAACCAAAACAAATAAAGAACTGCTTAAAAAACTGGAACTGATTGCGACAGCATAACAGGATTCATCTGATTACATGTTTTCAATGAATCGTTTGTTTTACGTTTGTTGAGTCATTTTTTCGTGGTGCTTTTATTCAAAATTTATATCCTGTTTATCCTCTCAAAAATTTATTTTTATCAGGCATCCTTTTTTTATTTCATCAGCATGATCTTTTTGGTTATGTGCCGGCCGTTCAGACGTAATGCTGCAAAATAAATCCCTGTAGGCAGTGGATAGCCGTTGTCGTCTGTTGCCATCCACCGCAGTGTATATCGTCCGGGCTGGATATTGCGATCGATCAGGGTTGATATTTTCTGTCCTTTTATGTTGTATATTTCCAGCAAAAGGCTTCCAACATCGTTTACCCGGTATTCAATGGTTGTGTATGAATTGAAAGGATTTGGATAATTCTGCATCAACTCAAAGTCAGAGACAGGCATCGAAACTTCTGCAAATGATTCCATTGCACTAACCTGATTGGCCATATCGATCATAGATGCGAGGGTCAGTCTGGTCACCTTATACACCTGCTCAAAATTTACCTTTTCCGGGGTATCCGATTGATAATGGTAAAATGGATTCAAGCGATACCAGGGTAAATTGTCCTGCCAGGGCGGGGCGTTTTCGATCAGCAGGATGGCCGCGTAATGATAGGCCCAGAAACGGTCGTGATCGGAATACGTCGCATAGGGAAAGGGCTCCGAATTTGATGCCAGTCCGATCGCATAGGATTCATTGGCTTTCAACATAGTACGGCCCAGCTCGACCGATCGCGTATCCGAGACGATATTGAAATAGTCGTTGCCGGTATCGTTATAGCCAAACATATCCAGGATAAATGCACCCGCGATGTTATCCTTGTTACGATATGCATTGAAGACAAATTTTCCGCTGCCTCTGTGCCCGGACCCGTAAAGTGGATGAGCCTCTTCGGCACCGAAGGCAATAAATTTAATGGTGACCGGTGGCCGGTAATGATTGGCGGTATCGGCCAGGACACGGACAATTTCCAGGGTAGCCGCAACGCCGGTGGCATTATCGTCTGCACCGGGGGCTTTGGCGGTCATCCAGTCGGTATCCCATACGAGTGCCGTATCCCGGTTGGCCGTGGCATCAAAATGACCACCAACAACAAAATACTGACTGGTGTCGAGATCTCCTTTTATCGTCGCTACCACATTGACCAGGGGTATGGTGTCATAAGGTGCACTTATCCCGGTAATATAAAATGTGTCGAAAACGACAGCTTCATGTCCCAGATATTGCACAAAAGAATTTTTAATATAACCCGCCGCCCATTCATTACCTGCCGTATAGGAAACCCTTGACTGATATCCTCCCGCATCGGCAAGGTTTTCGATATGGGCTATGATACTGTCCTTCGAGACCTCGTCAAGCAATTCCGCCACCTGAAAATGATACGGATCATTGTAGGAGGATTGCGCAAAGATAAATCCGGATGATATGAAAAGTGTAAAGATAGGTATGATATATTTCATTATCAAAGGCTCTCGATGTTCATATTGTTTACATAGGTAGATTAAAAATTGTTTACATAGGTAGATTAAAAAAGGCCTGATCTAAACTTGACCAGGCCCCTTTTTGTGATACCTGATATTATTTGGCGAGGACCATTTTTCTGACCGATTGCAGATCCCCTGCGGTGAGCCGGTAAAAATAGATTCCGGAAGGCAGCTTACCTGCATCGAACTCGACCGTGTATATCCCCGGTGTCATTGAGCCCGAGAGGAGTGTCGAGACCCTTTGACCGAGTGCATTATAAATTTCCAGTAAAACAAAATCAGACCGGTTGAGTTCAAACTCGATCGTCGTATTCGGATTAAAGGGATTCGGGTAATTTTGATGCAATTCAAATCCCGCAGGTGTATGGGTGGAAATTTTTTCAACCGAGCTGACGATATCGTTGAGATCACCGTCAAAAATCCATTTTTCGACCGCCCACCCATAATATGTCTGGGAATAGACGGCATTCTCCGAAGATTCGACGTCTACATCAACTACTGATGTAAATCCGCCGGCCCGGCCGTTTTCTGAGCCTGTATTGTATGCGCCGGTAATTTGGAAATTCCATGCGGCAATATCGATGGTGATAGTAGGATTGATGTGGCAGCCACCGGCACGGATGCCAATCAGGTTGTCTGGTATAAAAACAATCTTCCAAATACCAACTGGACCAAGAATATTATAGATAATAACAAGTCCGGCG
>Ga0209536_100000307_pt1 | contig 77457 bp, 69 predicted proteins | sample DeeMarSeWOR28_12_FD_187461 | JGI IMG/M metagenome (GOLD analysis project Ga0209536, IMG submission 187461) | Marine sediment microbial communities from White Oak River estuary, North Carolina - WOR-2-8_12 (SPAdes) (version 2) | ecosystem: Environmental > Aquatic > Marine > Intertidal zone >...
TCGCCAACCGATTGATGATTTTGCTGCCTATCGGGAGCATCTGGAAGGATTATTGGGTAAATCCCGTGAAATAATGAGAGTTGTAATCAACAAAGCAAGAAAACAACCAAAAAAAATAGTATATCCGGAAGGTTGGGAACCTAAAATAATTCGTGCCTGCCAGATCATAACTGATGAAGAAATTGGGCATCCGATTCTGCTCGGGACAAAAGACTTTATTGAAAAAGAAAGCAAAAAATTAAACGTGGATCTGAGTGGAACAAAAATAATTGATCCGGATATCAGCGAGAAACTGGAAAAATATGCAAATGAACTTTATCGTATACGTGCCAGAAAAGGTATGACACTTTCGGAAGCGAAATTTCAACTGCAGGGCAACTGGCGCTTATTCGGAGCGATGATGGTAAAAATGGGTGATGCGGATGGAATGATTGCCGGGGTTAACTACAATTACCCGGATACGATCAGGCCTGCTTTGCAGGCAATTCCTGTCAAAGGAGATTATGGCGTTATTGCCGGATTATATATGATGGTATTTAAAAGTGATGTTTTCTTTTTTGCTGATACGACTGTAAATATAGAGCCGACTGCAGAGCAATTGGCCGAAATTGCCATACTTTCAGCTGATGAAGCAAAAAAATTCGATATCGTTCCAAGAATTGCAATGTTGTCATTTAGCAATTTTGGAAGTGCCCGCCATCCATTATCGAACAAAGTGGCCAAGGCTACCGAGATCGTGAAAAAGAAACGTCCGGATCTTGAAATCGATGGGGAAATGCAGGCGGACACAGCTGTTGTGCCAGAAATTTTGAGCGGAACATATGATTTTTGTGATCTCAAAGGAAAGGCAAATATTTTAATATTTCCAAATCTGGAATCGGGAAATATAGCTTATAAACTGACCCATTACCTTGGCAACGCTGAAGCAATCGGTCCGATCCTTATGGGCGTGAGCAAATCGATCCATGTATTGGAACGAAATTGTGAGGTAAATGATATCGTCAATATGACGGCAATCGCTGTATTAGATGCCCAGGAAAAATCATAGGAATATATTATGAACTTGAGATTATCATTTACATTTAGCAATCATGGAGGTAGTAAATGAAACTTTTTGAAGAAATTTCAAAATCCGGACATGAACAGGTTGTATTTTGTCATGAACAGTCTACGGGATTAAGGGCTGTCATCGCCATACATAATACGATATGTGGTCCGGCACTTGGAGGCTGCAGGATGTGGCCTTTTGAGTCAGAAGAAGAGGCAATTGCAGATGCGTTGCGCTTAAGTAAAGCCATGACCTATAAAAATGCCGCTGCCGGTTTAAATTTGGGTGGTGGTAAAACTGTGATTATCGGCAATCCCAATAAAGATAAAAGTGAAGCATTATTCAGAGCGCTAGGCAGATTTATCCAGAGTCTGGGAGGCCGATATATCGCTGCTGAAGACGTAGGAACATCGATCCAGGATATGGAATATATCAAAATGGAAACAGATTTCGTGTCCGGATTACCAACTCAATTTGGGGGAAGTGGTGATCCCTCACCTTTTACAGCACTGGGCACATACGAGGGAATACGGGCGAGTGTTAAATATCATCTAAATAAAGATTCATTAAAAGGAATTCGTGTGGCAGTTCAGGGTGTGGGCCACGTAGGATATTATTTATGCGAAATGTTACATGAGGCAGGAGCAGATTTGTACGTAACGGATATATTTGAGGAAAAAGTTGATAGAATTGTAAGCGAGTTTGGTGCGACGGCTGTAAAAGGAGATGAAATTTATAGTATTGATGCTGAAGTCTTTGCTCCCTGTGCGCTTGGTGCTGTTGTTAATGATGATACTATCTCAAGGATGAAGTTCAAAATAATTGCCGGTGGTGCCAATAATCAGCTTCTTGACGAAGAAGTTCATGGTAAAAAGCTTAAAGAAAAAAACATACTCTATGCACCAGATTACTTGATCAATGCCGGAGGTGTTACCAACGTATTTTTTGAGGTCATTAAAGAATACAATAAAGAACGGGTGACAAAGAAGGTTAAAAATATATATAATATCCTGATGGAAGTGTATAAGATTGCAGATAAGGAAGACATCACCACAGCTGAGGCAGCAGCAAGATTGGCCGAGAAACGATTAAACTTAATCAAAAGTGTTCATCAGAATTATTTACGATAAACGGCCTATTATCATCCTTACTAATTTAAGAATAGAGGAATGGTCATGCTTAAAAGTTTTTCGGAGATAGAGAAACAGGTCAAAGATGAAAAACAACGAACCATTGCAGTTGCAATGGCCGAAGATTCAGACATTTTAGTTGCATTAGAAAGAGCGCGCTCAAATGGTCTGGCAAAAGCGGTTCTTACGGGAGAAAAAAGAAAAATATTATCAATTCTGAGCGAAAATGAAATTGATGACAAAGAATATGACATTATCGACTCAACAGGAGAAAGAGAATCCATTACGGAAGCTGTGTCACTTGTTCGTCATGGTAAAGCTCAAGTTCTGATGAAAGGATTATGTTCCACTTCATTTTTTTTGAAGGGTTTACTTGATAAGGAAAACGGTTTACGATCGGGAAAGATAATCTCTCATTTGGCATTGTTCGAAAGCCCGAACTATCACAAACTGCTTATGATGTCTGATGCGGCGATGAATATTGCGCCCGATATATCAGAAAAGATTTGCATTGTTGAAAATGCGATCAGCGCCGCTCACAAAATTGGTTACCATAATCCAAAAATTGCGATGATCTCAGCAGTGGAAAAAGTAAATCCAACAGGAATCCCCTCATCTGCTGATGCGGCAATTATTGCCAAGATGGCTGAACGGGGACAAATTAAAGGCGGTATAATCGACGGTCCGCTGGCTTTGGATAATGCCTTATCATTACAGTCCTGTGAAATAAAAGGACTCAAAACGCCTGTAGGCGGAGAGGCTGATATCTGTATAGTTCCAAATATTGAAACCGGTAATGTTTTTTATAAGTTATTAACTGTCTTGGGTAATGCAAAAGTTGCCGGGATTATTGTAGGTGCAAAATCGCCGGTTGTCTTAACCTCCAGGGCGGATTCTGAAGAATCGAAATATCTTTCAATATTAATTGCGCTTAAAGCAAGCTAGGGATGTCAAGATGACAGAGAAAATAAAAGCAGATATTTTGGCCATCAATCCAGGCTCTACGTCCACAAAAATATCATTATTCAACGGTTCTGAAGAGGTTTTGACTGAGAATATCGGTCATAAGATTGAGGACCTCGCCCGCTTTAATAAAGCCTCCGATCAAGATTTGTATCGGATGGAAATCATTGTCCGCGTACTGCGCGAAAAAAATGTCGATTTGACTGGTATAAAGGCAGTTGTTGGCAGAGGAGGACTTATTCGTCCTATTGAAGGGGGTACGTATTATGTAAATGATGAAATGGTGGCCGATTTGAAAAAGGGAGTGATGGGTGACCACCCTTCCAATTGTGGAGGATTAATTGCCTATGCAATAAGCAAATCACTGGAATGTGAAGCATTTATTGTTGATCCGGTTGTTGTTGATGAAATGGAACCCATCGCTAAAATTTCTGGCATGCCGCTTATTGAGAGAAAAAGCATATTTCATGCATTAAACCAGAAGGCGGTGGGCCGGGAACTAGCAGCACAACTTAATAAGTCTTATTCTGAAATGAACCTGATTATCGCCCATATGGGAGGTGGAATTACTGTTGGTTGTCATGCCAAAGGACGGGTAATAGATGTCAATAACGGTCTTGATGGTGACGGACCTTTTAGTCCGGAACGCAGTGGCGCTGTACCCATTGGAGATCTTATTAAAGGTTGTTTTACCGGAGAGTATACATTTCCGGAGATGAAAAAATTAGTAAAAGGTCACGGGGGAATGGTTGCATATTTGGGGACGCATGACATGCGGGAAGTGGAGAATAGAATTGATAATGGTGATCAAAAAGCGAAAATTGTATTTGAAGCGATGGCCTATCAAATAGCGAAAGAAATAGGTGCCATGTCAACTGTTATATCAGGAAAAATAGATGCTATCATTTTAACCGGGGGTATGGCCTTTAGTGATAAATTGGTTGCACTGTTGAAAGAACGTGTGGAATTTATTGCACCAATTTTTGTTTTTCCCGGAGAACAAGAAATGAAAGCCCTGGCACTTGGTGCTTTGCGCGTTTTAAAAGGTGAGGAGAAAGCCAAAAACTATCACTTTGAATAAGTTTGACCCTTTTCTTATCTGCATGCATCTATAAAGTTACAATTCATTAAATAAAAAAAACTTGAAGTGAAAAGGTTTAAGGTAGAAGATGATTGAAATAATAGTAGGTGCAGTTTTAGGTGGTGGATTCGGGTTTCTAACAGGAAAGTATCTCTCACGTTTTCAATATGGTTGTCCGATTTTATGTAATCCGAAAATTAGCACTGTATATTTTGCGGTAATGGGAATCCTATTCGCTTCGGGACAGTAGGAGGATAAATGATGAAAGCAGAAGTTGTACAGGTACGTGGTGTTACATTTATCGGCAAGGCAGGAAGTGGCCATTGGGCTGCAATGGATGGATCGAAAGAGTTTCGTGGAAGCGAAGGTGCAACAACTCCCAAAGAGTTGGTACTTACCGCATTAGGGGGATGCACGGGTGCAGATGTAGCTTCCATTCTATATAAAATGAAAGAGAATGTCCACCGTTTCGAGATTGACCTGGAAGCTGAAACAGCAGAGGAGCACCCCAAGGTTTTCACAAAAATTCACATCCTATATAAATTTTGGGGGGAAAACCTGAAAGAGGAAAACATCGTAAAGGCGATTTCACTCTCTCAGGACAAATACTGTTCTGTATCAGCAATGTTAAAAGAATCGACAACGATTACTTATTCTCACCAAATAAATCAGTAAAACGAATAAAAAAAGCCCGGTGTAAACCGGGCTTTTTTTTATTGTTTCTTTATCTTAAGATCTTCCTGTAATACTTTATCCTTGCTTGGTCGCCAAATAAATTGATCCACAAAATAGTGATGTAAGGGGATACCAATTACCACTCCCAACAGCAATTCAGAAATGGTCAGATTTCCAAATAGGGTTATCTCACTGGTCATGACAATGGGAGAGAATCCGGGTGTAATATCAAATAAACTTCCAGTAACCCGCAATAAAGCGGCCATAGCAATACCTGCCAGGGCATAAATGGCAATATTCTGGCTCAATTTGACTGCTATACCATACTTTTTCTTATCAACCCCCGGTTTATGATAACGATTTTGACTATAAAACCATACGATGGCATGATATTGAACGTCATGATATATAGTTACAAAGGCAGCAAAAGCGATGAGAGGTGCTGTTGTAACCGCCGGGCTATAATTAATATAGGCATATAGTGGAATAAGTGCGATGAAGAACAAAATTTTTGGTATATTCAGCGCCCGATTGTTCTGCCATCTCTGTAATTGTCGGATTAAGAATGTAAGTACAATGCCAATCATAAATGTTACGGATAAGATTACAACCACATGTTCCCAGTGGAGTTGAGACATAAATTCGTTACTAAACAAGGATCCTTGAGGATATGCAGGAAAAGCAGTTGTTAAACCAAACAGATCTCTTGCTTCGGGATGTCTTATCGCAAATGTCAGAAATGGAGCGATTAAACCACCGTAAAGTAATACTTTATCGATACGCGTGTCCTGCGCATCAAAATCATTATTCTTTCTTTTATAGAGGGCCAAAATACCATAATGCTGTCTGACAACATGCCAGTATGCCCAAAGGTTAAAAAAGATGAGAAAAAGTACAAATGGTGTTTTATAAGGACCAACGCCCGTAGCATAAAGAAGATAGGAAATTCCAATAATCGCAGGACCTACTACCAGCCAGGCTAGGCTTCCAAGTAAGAGTTTTTTTCGTGCCTGAAACTCTTCTTTATCAAAATAAGTCCGCAAATATGTGCTATAGAAATGCGGAGTATCGATGAATACAACCCAGATAAACCACACTGTCAACATGTTCAGATGCAGGCCGGCGTGCAAAAAGAACATAAAATACCCGGTTAATGCGCCACCAATAAAAAATAATAGATCAGCTTTTTTATTAACAATCCAATTCATAGAGTAACGATCAACGGAAGCTTGAGCGGCAGGTACAGTCGAAGCCATAATTCCCCCTTGTTTTCATAATTTTAGGGCGTAATATACTAAAAAATATGACCAAAATTAAAATAAATTCCAAAAGTCTCCGCACTAATTCCAACATCCAAACGCACTACATATGTATCCATATAGTAACGCAATCCAACCACGGCATTACTTTGCCAGCCGTCAAAACTGAATTGGTCAGGAGAAGGCCAAACCCTCCCAAAATCTGCTCCGATCAATCCCCCAAACCTGCCGAATAGTGGGAATCGCAATTCAAGATTTATTAAAGCGCTTGATTTATCAAGAAATCTATCTTGTGGATATCCCCTCAAGGTGCGGTTACTTCCGATTGGAATGAGTAGCTGAATCGGCAAATTCGTTCCAATGATATTCATTGTTCCTAACCTGGCAGCAAAAACAGTATTCGGGAAAAATAATTTTGTATAATATTGAAACCAAAAGGACCATTGATAAAAATCAATTGTGTTCCAGTCAAGTTTTGGAGTCCAGTCAATGTCTGCTTTTACAACCATGCCGGAGGTTGGATGGATAAAACTATCCCGGCTGTCATATCGTCCACTTATATAAAGGGTTGTAAATTCAAGGTATGGATTATTATAAGTTGGCATGAGATTAATCAACTGTCCATTCTCATCAAAGTCCCAGCTTTCAATTTTTTTGTACTTTAAGCCGATCTGTCCGACAAACCTCTCTGTAAATCCGCGGGTGAACATGGCGCTTGACTCAATAACCAATCTTGTATAAATCTCCTTGTCTTCGAAACTGGATTGATTGCCAACACCGAAGTAATTATAGGCCACAAATTTATCATAGTCGAATAGTACGTCTAAAGCCAAAGGATAAATCGTGCCCTGCCGTAATTCAAAATCAGGAATTGAAAATACAGTCCGAAACCATTTTTCTCCCTTGGTACTGAAAAAGATAATCATATCGAGAGACTCCCGCGACCGGAAAAAATTCAGTAAAAAGGCCTTTCCTCCAAATCCAAAACCCGTATTACTGTCATAGGATAAAATTGGTAAGGGCTCGAATTTGGTCTGGAGGCTATCTTCTGAGATCACATCTTCGCAGAAGAGAATTAAGACCAATGAGAATAGGATAATTAATAGACTAATTCTATTTCGCAAAGTAAATACCACTGACCATAGTGTGTTTCTGATCATAATCCACGCATTATAGCTAATATATGCGTTTCAATAATCATCTATATTTTAAAAATTATATGCAAATCCTAAGCCGGCAGTTCCACTTATATTTGGTGAACCAAATGTTGCAACGCTGTAGGCGATACCTGCATCGCCTTCACTTGGAAGTGTTACATATAGAATTCCACCGCTTATGCCTGTATTATCGCTATCATAGAATGTAACCTTGGGAGCTAAATATATGATTTGCTCTTCAGCGCCAGGAAAAAGGGAAATTCCCCCACTTTTTCTAGTTGATCACGCAATATTTCTATTTCAACTCCAGCCTGGGTTCTAAATTTAATTTTTTCATCATCCTCCTCTAAAATTGCTCCGTTAAATTCGGAGCCGTCAATTAGCGTAATAATTGTCATTTTTGAGGTGTCAGATTCTGAGGTTTGTTCAATACAAGGGAAAACACACTAAAAAAATCAATTTTGGCCTAATTTTCTCCTTTCCGGGAGATTGGACGATATAATATCCCCGTCTTTAGCAGTCTAATTCACATACTTCTTCAAGATTCAGGTTGAGAAACAAATCGATAACCCGATTTATGTATGGTTAATATATGTTTGGGATTGGTTGCATCAATTTCTATTTTTTTTCTGAGGTTCAATATGTAATTATCAACCGTGCGGGTTGTAGGATAGACATCATAGCCCCAAACTTCATCTAACAACATATCCCGGCTTACGACTTCATCATCATGTTGCACAAAAAAATGCAATATTTCATATTCTTTTGTTGATAATTGAAGAGGTTTACCATTTTTCTGTGCTTTTTGTTTTTTGAAGTCAATCTCGATGTCAGCGAAAGAAAATGTTGTAAATTCTTTTCTAACCAGTTCACTTCGACGTAAATTTGCTTTTATGCGTGCATGAAGTTCGCGTAAACTGCAGGGTTTTGTGATATAATCATCCGCACCCAATTCCAGACCCAGAACTTTGTCCGTTTCTTCTCTTTTACTGGTTAGCATTAAAATTGGCATTGTCAGGCCATCTTCTCGCAGTTTTCTGCAAATCTCCTGTCCATTCATAGTCGGTAGCATTAAATCTAAAAGGATTAAATCAGGCTTCTTTTTTACGGCAAGATTATAACCATCCTGCCCATCATCTGCTATAATAACCTCATAGTGTTCATCTTCCAGACTTTCCTGTAGTCCCTTGGAAATAGCAGGATCATCCTCAATTATCAGGATTTGTTTCATTAGATTCTCCTTCAAAAAGAAATTTAACACAATTTTTACCACGGAGTGACACGGAAAAAGAAGGAGAATAGAACCCGATGTTCTTATTGGAGAAAATAATTCTAATTTTTGTCATGTATTTCCGTGTTATTCCGTGGTTAATTCTTTCTTTATCATGGGAAGGCGGATGGTAAAAGTACTGCCTTGACCCAGGCTACTTTTTAGCTCTATTTTACCTCGGTGAGCATTGATAACATGGTCAACAATTGCTAATCCAAGACCGGCACCACTGACTGATTGAATGTGTTTTTCCCCGGATCGATAAAAAATATTAAATATTCGTTTTTGATCATCCGGATCAATACCTACTCCTTTATCAGCTATCTCAATTATTGCATCATTTTCCGTTGCGTATAACTTTAATAAAAGATTTTTCTGTGTAGATGAATACTTAATAGAATTAGATATCAGATTTGTAAACGCTCTATCCAGAGAATCCAGATCTCCCCGGATGATGATTTCGCTAGCAGGCATCTGCAGTTCCACTGCAAATTTATGCTGATCCAGTTGGTATTTCATTGACATATACACTTGTTTCAGCAGATCATTTAGACTGATTTCAGATAGATTATATTGTTTCACACCACGTTCAATTTTTGAGATATCCAGTACATTATTGATTAATTTAGAGAGACGCTCACTTTCTCCTCTAATAATATGAAAATACTCAAGTTTTTTTTCGTCTGTAAGATTTTTTTTCTCCTCTAAAAGATCAAGATACATATTGATTGCTGTAAGCGGCGTCTGTAAATCATGAGAAACACTCGAAATAAAAAACGATTGCAATTCATTTAATTCTTCTAGTTTTTTCGCTTCTTCCTGCTTAAGCAGTAGACGGCGTTGCAGCCTTAATCGTTCAATGGCCAATCCCAACTGAGTAATTACGGTTTTCAACAGATCTATATCCTCTAAACTATAGACATTTTCAGATCTTTTTTTCCCCATGCAGAGCAGACCTAATATATTCCCATTCTGTTGACGTACAGGTATTGCGAGAGAAAGAGGATGATCATTTAAACTTTGAATTTGGTGAAAAGAAACACCAGGTTCGATCTGATCAGGAAAAGAAAATAACTGGGCGGAAGAATTTGTCGTGATTTTAAACAGGTCTTCAATATATTTCTCATCCATCATCGTACAATGTTTTTTGGTATAGGGGGTTAGTTTACCTCCCCGTTCTCCGATCATCAGTAAACTAATACAGTTCGGCTGCAGGAGTTCATCAAGTTTATTCAATGTAAATACAGCAAGATTTTTAAGATCAACCCCCATTTTCATTTCTTCAAGAAATTTTCGCTGGGCTATTCGATAGTCATATCTGACCTTAAAGAATTTCTTGTCGACAAGTTTTTGAACCTGTTGTCGGACCGGCTCAAAAAGGAGGGCGAGAAGAATCGCCGCTACTGCCGATGTAATTATAGATGATTCAGTCGTAAAGGTATCAATGGCAATCATGGCTATAGCAATTATAAGAGCATAAAGAGTGAGAAGAAATGCAACGGCAATTGTATATACAGTACTTCTGTTGATTATCAGGTAAATATCCATAATGTGGTAGCGAATGATAGAGATTGTGAAGGTGAGTGGCATAACAGAGGCGAATAGAATAATGATTTCTTCAGGTAAAAAAGCACTATAATTCAGGGCCTGCGGGATTTGCCACAGTATTACAAATCCCAATGGTCCGATCATACCCAGCAACAGCCATAAAACTTTCTTTTTCTCTGCGGTTTCTCTGGCAGTATAAAATGAATGAATAAAATTTATAAGTCCTGAGATTAAGAAAACTATAAAAAACCATCTGGTGCTGTTAAATCCTAATAGATACATCTCCATAAATCGTTCTGTTATTTCAGGCACTACCGTAAATAAAAAGGCAAGAGATGTCCATAAAAATAAAAGCACGGAAACCAAATATGCCGGTATAACCAGCGACTTCCAGCCCGACCATTTTTGACGAGGGAAAAGAAAACTAAAATGAAAAAACAGGACAGGAGTGAATGCATATGCAGCTGAGAAACAAATTCGAACAAGATATCCCAGGCCCTGCGGATCAATTGTATAGCGCCCCCAGGTTGTCATGATGATCATCGCTGCGCCAATTGAAACCCAGTGATATATTCTGGCTGCCTGGTCATCAGGCCTTTTAATAATGACGAACAGTCCATGAAAAAAGAAAATGGCTCCTACCAGAAAGGCGATCAGAATATAGGAAAATGAATAGAAATCTTTCAGTTGTATCCTGATCTCTGACAATTTATCAAGACGGGAGATTGAAATATCGACCTTATCGGCGATGCGCCTTGAATCGGTTACAACTTCGAGTTCGTCAATTGATGAAACCTGATACGTATCGACCTTCAGGAGAGTATCGCCTGCCATGAACTGATCATCAAGTTCAGCACTAAGAACCTTTTCAATGACAAGTTTATGTGAATCACTGACGCGTAAATTCAGATAGCTTGTTGGATTAAATCCTGCTCTTTCTACCAGTTGGTAAATACCAGCCAGGCCAATAAGGAAGAGCAGAGCGTCAATAATCAGAGTTGTTCGGATCTTTGGATTAATAAAAGACATCGATAGTCTATAGAAGTTGTGAAGTACGGGTTAAAGTACAAAATAAAAAGCAAGTTGGCAAAGAGTTTCATGTATATATATAATAGGCATCCGATGCGCGCACTCACCGAATGCCTATGGACCTATGGGTGGGTTTGTGGTAGGAGGTCGTGTTTAAATGTAGTCCATCTGTTAGATGGACCACATTTTTGATTTGTTAGATTTTAAATGTTATTCCTGCCAGGATTTTTTCATATTTGACTGATTCAGATGTCCCGGATGGTGTATAAAAATCTGAGCTATATTTATTCCATTTGCCATGGGTATAAGAGAAATTTAAGACAGCATTATTATCAATACTATAGCCAATACCAGCGCTGATATATTTACGATCAAGAAGTTCGTTTGCTGAAATCAACGGAGAGGGAACAACACGGTACCCGGCACGCAATTGCAGTGCAGTACCAGGGACTCTGAGTTCACCGCCGGCTGCCCAACCAAATGTAGCTCTAAAAGAAAGAGGAAAGAATCTGTTGTCGTCTAACAGACTTTGATAATCGTCAGAAAAGTTGCGTCCTTCAGGAATATCAAATTCTACTTGTGTCCAATCACGGTAATCAAATGAACCGGCAAAAGTAAATGGTCCCATGTCCAGAGATGCACCACCTGAAAATTTAAACGGATATCTGATAACATATTCCCATTCTCCGCTCCCCAGATCAGCCTCCGACCCGTAACCATCATCAAAATAAAGGGCATCTGTGCTGGAATACGTTTCATAGACAACTAATGAACGGGGTAATTCTATGGTCAGACCGGCATGTAAATCATCACTCAAGTGAAGCATACTTCCGATTTTTACCCCCCAACCTGAGAATTTTGAGTTGATCATATTGTACACTTCATATGCATCATAATCAGCAGGATACTGGTTATAATTGTTGTCAACATCGTCCTGGAAGAAATCCATCCGATAATTATTTTTTCCGGAGTAGAAATCAAACGTAATTCCGAGTGCAAAGTTATTGGATAGCTCCAGACCTCCACCAAGGGACCAGGCCCCCAGATTACCTTCCTGATGAATTTCTTCAGTTCGTTGTACATCTTGTGAAAATGGATAATAGTTAACGTTGCCATTGTCATCTTCAAGATCAAATCCCAGATCAATACTATCCTGACTGAAACCGCTGAAGTACAGGAATTCATCATAATTTTTGAAGCGGTTGTATCCAAAGGCAAGCACAAAACTTCCACGACTCGTAGGAAATTTATAGGCCAATCCCAGTGAATGTAATTTTGTAAATGTGCGATCATCAAGAATAGTTGAGCCTAAGTAAGTGGCCGTATTATTATATTTAAGATGATATAGACTTCCGTCAATTTCACTGGTTTCAAGTCGGGTTAATCCGGCAGGATTCCAGTAGATGGCGCTGTAATCATCTGCTACTCCAACAAATGCATTGCCCATTGATTGGGCTTTAATCCCCACGCCATTTTCGTCATGCAGAAAGTATATGGCTTCCTGTGGTGTTTGGGCGACGGATACTATTGTCATGAGTCCTATGCTTAATATTATGATTTTAACTTTTTTCATCTTGTCCTCCCTTCCTCTTTTCTGCAAACTCATCACCGTCTACTCGATTTTCCTGCCCGGCTGCTAGTGGATTTTGATGATCCACCTGAGCTACTGGACCCGGAGGAGACCGAACGAGCAGGAGATGAACTTCTGGAACCTGAACTGGATCGGGTAACTCTTGCAGGACTGCTTGATCTGTTCCCGGAAGAACGTGTGCTGTTAAAAGATGGACTCCTCGAACCGGAACTTGGCCGTGAAACTTTTGGTGGACTACTGGAACGATTACTTCGTGTAGAACGAGTGTTGTATACGGGATAACTTTTTCTCGTCTCTCCGGAAACTCTTGTTGGAGAAGACTTCTTTTTGGAGGATCCATATTTTGGACTGGAATCGTTACCATAGGATCGGCGTGTGCCATAGGCTTTTTTAGTTTCAGATCCGTTGTCGCGGCGAATTGACGGTGGATTATCCGAAGATGAACCTGAATTATCAGAACGTTTTCTAACCACCTGTCGTTTATAGGTACGATCTCCAGGATCGGGTGAATTGTTTCTTCTCTTTCCCGATGAGATCCTGCGCGAGTAAGGTCCATCTGCATCGCGATTGCCTGAAGATACCGTTCTTCGTGTCAGCTCAGATCCACCACCACGACGATTTAGGGTTGTTTTACTGGCAATCGCTGTGTCCGTTCTTCTTCCAAAATCTCTTCTCTTCATAGGTTTTGTCGCATGTCCATAATATGGGCCTGAACTTCCACCGTAATAGGGAACAGGATAATAAACCGGATAGGGTCCAGGATAGTGGACGGGATGCCAGTAAGGTGGATAGTATACAGGTGGCGTACATACATAAACCGGTGATCCATAGTAAGGTGTGTAGTAAGGTGGATAATAGTGAGGGGGATAATAATATACGGGTGTATAATAAACAGGTCCGTAATAATATCCAATAGAAAAATGGAAACCCGGTTCGAAATACCATGCGTCATAAGGATCAAAATAGAAATGACCAGGATGATAGTAGCGATCTATATATACATGACGGTAGACCACGACGTCCTTCTCATAAATTTCCTCATGCGCTGGCTCACCCTCATAACCATATTCTTCCTCAACCGGTTCTACCCGGGCAACACCGAAACGAGTATAACAGCTCGCCAGGGTAAAGAGCAGTGCGAGGAAAAGGGCGCTTTTGAGTAATTTTTGTGTTAACATTTTTACACCTCTTTTTTGGTCTACTATTTTTAATACAACTATCGTACCACAATATATAAAATTACCATAACTAATTGTTAATTATAGAAATATAAAGAATTTAACAAGGGATTTGAGGGGTGTTTTTAGAAGATATTGTAAACTAAGTTATCATTAGGTGTATACAAAGTATACATTATTTTGATTGGATGTTATATCTGTTTAATTTTTTATGCAATCCTGCACGGCTAAGTTTAAGTTTTTCAGCTGCACGTAAGATATTGCCGTTTGTGGCCTTGAGCGCTTGAACGATCATATTTTTTTCCAATTCTTCAACCTGTGCCTTAAGTGATTCGTCTGATACAGGATTTATTAAGACTTCAGCCGGGGTATGAAATCTTGGCGATAGCAATTCACTTGAAATGGAAGTATTCTCGTCAGCAAGGGTTATGAATCGCTCAATCTCATTCTCCAGTTCACGAATATTTCCGGGAAAGCTGCCATTTACCAATAGCTGAAGAGCATCATTATCAATACCGGTCACTCGTTTCTTAATTTTATTTGTATATTTATTTATGAAATGATTGACCAGATCAGGTATATCTTCACGTCTTTCACGTAAAGGAGGCAAGTGAATGGGAAATACGTTTAAACGGTAATACAGATCCTCGCGGAAATTTCCGGAGGAGACTTCTTCTTCCAGATTTTTATTCGTTGCAGCTATAATTCTCACGTCAACTGTCATTGTTCTGGTACCACCGACTGGCTTTATCTCTCCTTCCTGCAGAACGCGCAGCAGGCGTAACTGCAATGCTGATGACATATCTGCTACTTCATCCAGAAACACCGTACCTTTGTCAGCCAGTTCAAAAATACCTTTTCGATCGGCAATTGCTCCTGTAAAAGCACCTCGTACATGCCCAAATAACTCACTTTCCAACAGAGTATCGGGAAGTGCTCCGCAGTTTTGAGGAATAAAGTTTTCATTTCTTCTGTCACCATTGAAGTGAATTGCTCTGGCAAGCAATTCTTTTCCTGTACCGGTTTCTCCCAAAAGCAAGACACTGGTTGGTGTTTTAATCACCTTCCCGGCCAGTTTAAATACTTCGAGCATCTTTGGACTATGACCAATGATATTTTTAAAGTCATAATCTTCCTGAATATTTTGTTTAAGATATATATTTTCACGTTTAAGCTGTTCATTGGCTTTACGTAATTCCTCTGTCAATAATCTATTTTGCCTTTGCAGATCATAACGCTCTACAGCACGTTGGATAATTAATCTCAGTTCTTCCGGTTCCCAGGGTTTTGAGATGTAATAATAGATATGACCTTTATTGATCGCATCGATGGATGCCTGAATATCCGCATAGGCCGTAATAAGGATCCGTACGATATCAGGTTGAATGGAAAGCGATTGGGATAGAAATTCAACTCCGCTCATGCCCGGCATTCTTTGGTCAGCCAGTACAACAGAAAAAGTATTTTTTGCGAGTGTTTCTAATCCCTCTTTACCTGAGGATGATGTGTAAACATTGTACTCATCTTTTAGCTGTCTTTCCAATGCATTTAGAATTTCGACCTGATCATCGACGACAAGGATGTTTTCCTTATTCTTCTTTGACATATTGATCATTATCCTTATATGAGAAGGGTAGAGTCAATGTAAATGTCGTTCCCTTATTGATTTTGCTTTCAACTTTAATTTGACCATTATGATTTTTAATGATCGAGTAAGATATACTCAATCCAAGCCCGGTACCTTTTCCGACATCCTTTGTTGTAAAAAAGGGATCAAAAATTTTATTGAATATCTCGGATGGAATTCCGGATCCTGTATCTGAAATACTGACAAATAAATTATCTTCATTCTCAAATGTTTTTATTGTTATGGTTCCATTGCCTTCGATTGCCTGTGCTGCATTTGATAAAAGGTTTAGAAAAACCTGGTTAACCTGACCGGGATTACAGGCGATTAATCTTTTGGCGTGAAATTCTTTTTTAACAGTAATTCGGTGTTTTATCTCGGGATTAAGTATCATCAAACTGCTTTCAATTCCCTGATGAATATCTACTTCTTTCCATTGAGCCTGATCGAGATGAGAAAATTTTCGCAGATTATCAACGAGATTTTTTACCATCTGGCTACCGTTGATTGTATCTTCGATCAGGTTTTTAAGATCGGGGAGTATCGATTCTATTTTAATATTCTTTGCTTTACCTTGATCTGATTTTTCAGTTTCCAATGATTGTGTAAATTTCTCAATTTTATCAGTATAAGATTTTAATTGTTTTACATTTGCATAAATAAAACCGATAGGGTTATTTAATTCATGAGAAATTCCAGCTACCAGTTGACCAAGGGAAGCCATTTTTTCAGAGTGGATAAGCTGAGCTTGCGTATTTTTAAGTTCATCATATAACTTTTGCAGATCTTGATTTTTTGAATCGAGCACAGCATTGGTCGTTTCTAGTTCCTTCAGGTACTTCTCCCGTACTTCTGCTTCAGTTAACTTTTTAATCATTTCTGTTGAACGTCTGATATAATCATTATTTTCAAGGGCAATGGCCATCTGGTTACCCAACGATTCGTAAAGTTCTATATCTTCCCCGGTTAGGGGAGATATATCTTTTTCTGTTCCAATAGATAAAATGCCAAATAAACTGTCATTTCTTCCAATTGAAATTAGAATGATGGATGAAAGTCGTTCGAAAAACGTTTGAAATTGCTTATCTTCAGAAACCTGAAGATGATTATTTTCCAAAAGAGATTTTATCAATTCCGGCCTATTGGGCAAATTGTTCAATTCAATCTGCGAGAGTGTCAATCCCTGCGAGACTGATTTATCGAAGTTCTTACTTTTTGGATCGAATGGAATAATAGCCACTTTATCGAATTCAGTTATCTGAGAAATATTATTTACAACAGTTTGGTACAGCTCTTGGTCATCATGAATATTTACAATTTGATTACTCAGATTGATGAGTAGCATTCTATACCGTTCTCTGATTTTTCTCAGTCGATATAGACGTTCAGAGTTAACAAAAAAGATCGCAACAAAAACCAGAGTAAGCAGATCAATGATTGATAGGATATAGATAAGTCCCAGCTTTTTTAAAGCCGTTATTGATATAAGGGCAAGAAGAAAAAAACCAATCAGATATCCGCTGGCAGTACCGGCACTCCATTTATAACGACTTGATCCTAGCCTGACAAACAAGAAAATCAAAGCGAAAAACAGTAATGTAAGGAATACCTGATACCAGAATGATGATTGGCCCATCAAATAATTAACATGTTGTCCTGATTGAATAATTGCACCGGTAACAACCGGATATTCATAAAAAGTGTATGAATTTCCTGCTATCAAATTCTTCTCCTCAAGTATTTTCCCTGAAGGAAAATATATAAGTGCATCAACAGATTTGACGGTATCAGTACCAAAATGAACGGTTAGCTCATTTTGAGAATAATAACCAGAACCAGCGCGAATTTCTCTTGAACCGAGAATTTTTTCCTTAATCCCACTATAACCTGTCTGATAATATTCTATGCATGAACCGATGGCATCCCGGTTAGAACGGATACCCTTCAGCGTAATCATTATATAGTTATTATTATCTGTTACATTCCTGTAAAACTGACTGGGTACACGTTGATTGGCAATAAACAGATCCATATCACCATCAAGATCGAAATCAGCAGCCGCGACACCTCTACTGTTATAATTCAAAGTTTGATCATCCGCTTCAAGTCGGCGAAAGGTATTGTTTTGCTTGTTTAGATATAAGATGTTTTTGCCTAAATTTGTTATGTATATATCCTGATAGCCATCATTATTTAAATCTGCAATAACCGATCCCATTGACAGCTCTGAGTTAAGAGCCATCGTATCAAAAACTATTTCCTCAAAAACCCATATCGAATCACCATATTCTGTCTGATTTTTGAAGAGATAATTCTGTCCACCGGACACTGTAATAAAGATATCAAAATCAGCATCATTATCTGTATCGGCAAAGGTTACAGAGGTGCTTTTTAATGAATCTGTGATTGTCGGCAGTGGTAAAGACACTTGTCTGAACCGGCCATTTCCCATATTCTGGTAAAATAAATCCGGGAGTTTGTATCTGCAAACGTAAAGATCCTGATCACCATCACGATCTACATCGCTAAAGGATGCTCCGCGAGAGGATCCTGTCGATCCGAGACCTGCTGTGCCGGTGATGTCTATAAAATAGCCATCCCCTTGATTCTTTAGAATACGATTACTAAAGGATTCATCGGTAATAAAAAGATCAATAAATCTGTCGTTGTCAATGTCAGCACTAAAGCAGCCATTTGCCTGGATTGGCGGGAATATCTCGACTGATTCTGTTATATTTTCAAATTGAAGCTGACCGTTATTTCTGTAAACGGAGGTCGAAATTCCCCATCCGGTCATGATCAAATCTCCATCATCGTCATTATCAATATCGACAATGATAGCACCGTTCTTGCGGTCATGGATCGTGTTACCCGATTCAAAATGATATACGCCTTCAGGTCTTAGATTCCCCGATAGCTGGGCAAGTTGGGTCACATCTTTAAAAGGTCTGTATGCGCCGCTGTTGACGAGTAAATGATTATTTCCTTCAAAGCTGGTCAGATATAAATCAGGTCTGCCGTCAACATTTAGGTCTTGAAAAGCGACACCACTGACACCTTCGATGTCTGAGATATAATCACTGGATTGATTGATACGAAAGATATCCGATATTTTTTCAGCATGTCCGGATTGGGCAACCAGATTCTGATAAAGTAAGATAAATAAGCAAAGGAATTTAATCCCTTTGAATAGTCTGAATGGAACTGCCATAAAACTCTCAAATTAATCAAACGAAAGGTAAAAAAAAATGAAGTAAATGTGAAATAAATAATAGGATCATTCCTTTCATTGACAGATAGATAGAATTATGTTAACTTGCCGCGATTTTTTATACATGACGCGTTAAGCATCGAGCGTGAAAGTATACATGAGCGCCCCACGCCTTAGGCACTAAGTTCTACGAACTAAATTTGTGGATAATGCTATTTAAAGTAACACATAAATATTGTTTTAATTTCAAAAAAATACATATTACATATAGATGCGTTCTAATCTTTCTTTTTCAGCATTCGCGGAATTTATCAAAAACCTGAAATCCGATGGGCAGAAGTTGAGACTGTACGTACAGGCCGGTTTCTTGCTTGTCATTTTGTGGATTGGATATGAATTCTACGGTTTTGTGCAGTTTCATCAATCCGCTGGTACGGCACCGTACTTTGCCCGGCCACCAGGCGTCGAGGGATTTCTTCCCATTAGTGCACTGATCAGTCTTAAATACTGGGTATTAACGGGAGTCTTTAACGAAATTCATCCCTCAGGATTAGTCATATTTATTATCATTCTTATTTTAGGTCTGTTTCTGAAAAAAAGTTTCTGTTCGTGGATATGCCCTGTAGGCTTAATCTCAGAAAGCCTTTGGCAATTGGGGCAAAAGATATTTAAAAAAAATATTAGATTATGGAAATGGTTAGATATTCCTCTGCGCGGACTTAAATATCTATTACTTTTGTTCTTTTTATATGCTATTCTGTGGCAAATGGATGCAACTGCTTTAAGGACCTTTATTTATAGTCCATATAATAAAGTTGCTGATATAAAAATGTTGCTCTTTTTTACTGAGATATCAGAGTTTGCACTCTGGACCCTGATAATTCTTGTCGTACTTTCTGTGGTGATAAAAAATTTCTGGTGTCGGTATCTTTGTCCCTATGGCGCACTTCTGGGCTTTCTTAGTATTTTTAGCCCAGTTAAAGTAACCCGCAATGAAGAAACCTGTACGGATTGTCAAAAATGTACCAAGGTATGCCCACATTTGATTCAGGTTCATACACTTGACCGGGTCGTATCAGATGAATGTACGGGTTGTGCGTTATGTGTTGATTCCTGCCCGGAAGAGAGTACACTGGAATTTAAAATTAACAAAAAGTCTAGACCTATTCCGACATGGGCATTTGGATTAACTGTCGTATTAATATTTGTACTTGGCACAATCTTGGCGAGGATTACCGGTCATTGGCATAACGGTATATCGGATGAGGAATATAGCAGAAGAGTGCAGGAGATTGATAAACCGATATATAATCATAACCAAGGTAAGGTGCCGGAATATGGTGAGGATGATTAATTGAGTTTTTACCAGAGTTTATCTCCGATATATGATGAGATGATTAATTTTTCTCAAAGACTTGTAAGTGAGAAGATAATTTTTAAAAATCTATTAGAAAAGTATCCTGCGAAAATTGCTCTTGATGCCGGATGTGGTTCAGGATTTCATACAATAATGCTTTCTCAACTTGGATTAGATGTAACCGGCCTTGATAGTTCTGATCAAATGTTAAGTCTGGCAAAAGAAAATTCCCAAAAATATAAATTAAATCCCACTTTTCTGAAGGGTGATTTTACCACGATGAATAACAGTTTACGCGACAGATTTGATGGCGTTTTCTGTCTCGGGAATAGTTTTGTACATCTTTTAACAGAAAAAGATCGAATTACTGCTTTAAGAAATTTTAAAAAATATCTCTTTCCCAAAGGATATCTTTGTATACAAATTGTCAATTATGATAAAATTCTTAGATTCAGACAGGAAATTCTGGCTATTCGTGAATATGAGGGTAAAATCATTACTCGCTTTTATACGTTTAATCAATCGACAATAACATTTACGGTCAGAGTAGAATCCGGGAAGATGAGCAATGATTATTCTACCGAGCTTTATCCAATGAAATCAGAAGAAATGGTTCTACTCCTTAGAAAAGCGGACTTTGACGAGATACACATATTCGGTGACCTGAAATTTAAACCATATCAGAACTATCAATCAGATAATATTTGCGTTTTCTGCTATTTTGACTAACTCTGTTTGAAGATTATATGAACAATCACAAATTTATTTCAGGCAGTGGGGCAGCATTTAGAAAATTTATAATCAGATAGAAGGATTGTAATTCATGGTCAATTATATAAACGACTCTTTTCAAAAACATCATTATATGATATTGGTTATATTTATATTTTTTTCTTTCTTCATAAACGCTTGTCAGACAGATGAGGAAAATAAGGTCAGTCCAAAAAATCGAATCATTTCTCTGGCTCCTCATATCACAGAAATCATCTATGCTCTTGATGGTCAGGACGAGCTCATCGCTGTAACAGATTACTGTCGGTATCCGGAAGAAGCAGCAACAAAGGAAAAAATTGGTGGTTTATTGAATCCGAATATTGAAAAAATGGTTCGCCTTCATCCTACTCATCTCTTTGGTCTACCCTCGCATGAGAAACTCGCAACAGAACTAAAAAAATATGGTCTGGTTGTTACGATGATGCCGAATGAAAATATCTCTGATGTACTGAAAACCATCGAGAAGATCGGAACACTGACAGGTAAAAAAAATCAGGCAACAAAGTTGGTAAAGCACATCAATAGTAAATTAGACAGCCTGAAAAAAGAAAATCTGTCTGATTCATTGTCCGCCGTATTGATGATTGGCCGCGAAGACGGCACTCTGCGTAACATAACTGCTGCTGGCCGGGATACTTATATCGATGAGCTTTGGCGACTTGTTGGAGGCAAGAATAGTTATAGCGATCTACCAACTCGTTACGGGACGATCAATATAGAATCTCTTTTACTACGCGATCCTGACGTCATTATTGAATTTGATATGAAGAATGAGAGGGAAGTAAAAAGGCTGGCCATTACTCCTGAGTGGGATTACCTTTCTAATCTGAAAGCGGTACAAAATCAAAATATTTTTGTTATCGGTGGAAATCACACAATGATACCTGGACCCAGATTAGTGATGCTCGCTGAGGATTTTAGTCAGGTAATGAAACTCGTACGCAGTAAATGAAAGATCAAAAGGAGAGAGTATATTAGCTTTTATTAAAACCATTTTTTCAATAATTTAGATTATGCTTGAAATTAAAAATCTGAATTTTTCCTATGGCAAGAACGCCATCCTCAAAGATATAAATTTCTCCGCCAAAGCTGGTGAATTTATATCTATTATCGGACCAAACGGTGCGGGAAAATCGACGCTTATCAAACTGATAGATGGGATTCTGCATGCAGAAAATTCGGATATACTGCTTGACGGTGAATTAATTCGTCATTATTCGAGAAAGCAACTGGCGCAAAAAATTGCTTATCTGCCTCAGGAAAGTAAATTTGCTTTTTCATTTACTGTCAGAGACGTTGTCATGATGGGTAGATTTCCTTATTTGAAAGGCGTAAATCTCTACACCGCTGAAGATATTCATATCGTGAAAGAGATGATGGGTTTAATGGAGGTCGATCAGTTTGCTCATCGCAATTTTAATGAGCTTAGCGGAGGAGAAAAACAACGGGTATTAATTGCCAGCGCTCTTGCCCAACAACCAAGGATCATTTTATTAGACGAACCAACCAGCGCGCTCGATTTACATCACCAAATAGCAATCTATCATGTTTTAAAAAAACTTCAAAGAGAGCAGAACTTAACAATTATTGTAGTCACACATGATATAAACCTGGCTGCGCAGTATTGTGAACGCATAACACTTCTGGGAAATGGTACGGTCATACGCGACGGAGAACCTAAAAATGTTTTACAGTTCAATCTACTTCAGGAAACTTTTGGTGTAAAAGTTTATATTGATATCAATCCCCTAACCGATAGTCTGTATATCTTACCTTATGAATGATAAAATTCGATCTGTCAATTCATATCGTACTGTCGTCGGTGTGCTCCTTCTCTTTACCGTTCTGACGATTTTCACAGCCCCTTTGATTGGTACAGAGGAATCTTCCTTTGTTGATTTGTTTAAATCGAATGTTGGATTGATGATCTTTTTTGACTTGAGATTGCCGCGCATAGCTTTTGCCTTTCTCGTCGGATTTTCTCTTTCCATAATTGGTGTTGCCTTTCAGGCATTATTACAGAATGAACTGGCTACGCCGTATACACTCGGTGTGGCATCAGGTGGTGCTCTGGGGGCAGTGATTGCTATTAAATCGGGTCTGGCATTAACTGTATTTGGCTTTACCACAACAACATTTTTTTCTGTAGCAGGAAGTATTCTGACGATTCTGATAATCTATGTAATTGCCAAAAGTCGGGCGGGATTGTCACCAATTACGCTTGTATTAACAGGAGTGACGATCAGTCTTTTATTTTCATCCTTGATTCTTTTTGTGCACTATCTGGCAGATTTTACTGAAACATATCGAATGATCAGATGGTTAATGGGAGGATTACAGGTGGCTGGTTGGTCATATTCACTCACATTAATTCCACTGGTCGCCTTCATTTTTATCTATCTCCTTCGTAAGGCAGTGGCTCTTAATATTGTAAGTTCCGGTGATGAAATGGCCCTGAGTAAAGGTGTAGATGTCTTTAGCCTGCAAAAAGGGATTTTCATCATCAGTTCTGTGTTAGTAGGAATCATTGTTGCATTTGCAGGACCTATTGGATTTATAGGATTAATTATTCCCCATTTAGTTAGACTGATTGTGGGAGCAGATCACCGAAAACTTCTTGTAGCTGCCCCAATCTTTGGTGGTTCATTTTTAATTTGGTGTGATACACTGGCCAGGACAATTATATCGCCTGCTGAACTTCCGGTAGGAATCATTACCGCAATGCTTGGTGGTCCTTTTTTTATCTGGTTGTTGGTCAAACAAAAAAGAATGTAATTAATTATCTTCTTCCGGCTTTGCCGAAAAAAGATAATTAATTACACTTACCTAATCGGTAATCTTCACCGTTTTTATCTTCCATATACCATAAACGACAGGGATTTTGCACAGCGTATGGACTATTTTTGAATGTAAGTTCAACACTTTGATAAGAAATCGGAAATTTGGGCACAATTTCCCGGGCGGTTGAAATGAGTTGTTCATCAGATATATTTTCTGGAACTGAATAGGTCAGTTTTATTCCGGAAGGATCATCACGATTAACGCCCTCAATTCTACCAAAAGGGATAATTGGTAAAAGTGGATCAGCATTCATAGCACCTTTAAATTCAAGTGTCAGATATTCTTGTTCTGTACCAGGTTTAAGAACATGAGCAGTTACCTGCCCCCTGTAAACCTGTTGTTGATATTTAATGACTAATTCTCTGGTTTCGTTTTCAATTTTCTGACGTGATGAATAATACTCCTGCGGAAAAGAGATATAAATTCTTTTGTGATAAAGTTTCTTGTCAAAATAAAGTTCGGTGTTCTCATCTTCTTTGAGATTTTCTATAAACGACACTGCCGCACTAAAGGCGCTCAATTCCTTTGGACCTAATAAATCACTCCTAATCCAACCGGCCTGTCCATCGAGTGTCTTTATTTGATACCAGCCATTTACATTATTGAGGACAATAACAGAATCTCCATCAACAAGACTGGATACTTTTGTGGATGAACCGGAAGCACTTTGTCGGATATTCACCTCGGGTGTAAATACCCAGAGGAGGGCATCCTGATAAATGTCATCTTTGTCGAGATCAGAATCAGGAGTAATGACTGACTCCTTGGTGGAGCAACCAAACAGAAATAAGAGTGATAGAATGACAAGTAATATGCGAAAAGTCATACAAACCTTCTATTTAGAGTCAATTATTATTTAAGTCCAAAATTTTTTAGAATGACAGCCCAGTAAACATATCCTTTTGAATTCAAATGAAGACCGTCGATGGTATAATCTTTTTTTAAATATCCGTTCTCATCTGCAAAATGGGAATAAAGATCGATCCAGTTAAAACCGAAACGGGTACTGTATTCTTTAATGAAGTTATTCATTCGTTGAATTTTATCGACAGGACAGTTTCCCCAAATGGCGGTTGTGGGAAGAATTGACTGAATATACACCATCGTATTGGGGAGCTTTTTTAATATATTTCTCAACAGTGTTTGATAATTGGCCAAAATGAGAGAGTCAGAATCACCGATTCCAATATCATTAATTCCTATCATTATGAACAATTTGGATGGTTTTAATTGGAGTACGGAGGTGTCAAATCTCTCAATAAGTCCGTCTATATGATCCCCGCTAATCCCCCGGTTGATGGGATTCAATTCCGGAAAATACTTTTTCAGGTCAAAACCTTCGGTGATGGAATTACCTAAAAAGACTACTTTATTCGTATCCATATTATCGATTTGATTTTTGAATTGTTCAACTCGATTGTGCCAATACTCTGTTCTCTTATGTTGGGCAATTAATAAAGTTGGCAGGGTAAAAATAAGAATCAACAGATATAACTTTTTGTACATGATACCTCAGGAATTTGCCAGCTGATTGGATATTGCCATCTCTTCCTCTGCCTCTTTAATCATACCTTTCTGAACATAAAGTCTTGAGAGGGCGGTGTGAGCAACCGGATCTTTAGGGCTTACATCCACGTACTTTTTTGCAACCTCTATCGCCCTGTCAAGATCACCGAGTTTATTATAAGATTCTGCCAGTGCATTAAGAGCCAAATCGAATTGGGGATCTATTGCGATTGCTTTTTCCAGGTCGCTAATTGCTCCTTCGTAATCCTGAGAAGCAAACTTTTTTAGCCCGGCGTTTAACAATTCGTTCTTATTCATCTATTTTCTCCTACTCACTAGCCTCAATTTATGGAGGTTGTGTGAAAAATAAGAAGCAACCACGGATTAGCACGAATTTTCACAGATTCATAATTATATATATCATTGGATTCCCTTCTTCTTCGCTCCGACCAACATCCTGTTTCCAGATTACGAGAATAAATCAATGATATCTTCTTTGTTGAGTGATTTATAAAATCCGCCTTCGGTGGTAATCAGTTTCTGCACCAATTGCTTTTTCTGCTGCTGAAGTTTCAAAATCTTTTCTTCGACACTATCCTTAGTTATCAGTTTATAAGAAAAAACCTTCTTCGTCTGGCCGATTCGATGCGCACGGTCACTTGCCTGCATCTCAACGGCAGGATTCCACCATGGATCGTAGTGAATAACGTAATCCGCTGCGGTGAGGTTTAAGCCTACCCCACCTGCTTTTAAGCTGATAAGAAAAATTCTTATATCTTTATCTTCCTGAAACTTATTGACAGCACTTTCCCTATCCTTTGTTGAGCCGTCCAGATAGGAATATTCAATAGCTTCTTCATCCAGATAGTCACGCATGACGCTGAGCATTTTAACAAATTGAGAAAAAACTAATACTTTGTGATTTTCTGAAATAATATCTTCAATCATCAGTTTTAATGCTTCGAACTTTCCGGCTTCATCATCAAAACTCTTATCTATTAATGAAGGATGACAGGCAACCTGACGTAATTTGGTTAATCCCTCAAGGACACGTATCGCTGATTTCCCCAAACCTTTAGAAGCAATCTCTTCTACAATCGTGTTCCTATAGCTATCCTTTACCTTATCATAAATTTTTTGTTGTTCTTCGCTCATTGGGGAATAAATAATATTTTCAATTTTTGGTGGCAGTTCTTTAACCACTTCTTCTTTCGTTCTGCGGAGAATAAAGGGGAAGATAATCTTCTTCAAGGTTGAAGCGATCTGCTCGTTTTGTTCTTTCTCGATTGGGCGCATAAAGTTTTCTTTAAAAAACCCTTGTGCTCCCAATAATCCGGGACTCAAGAATGAAAATTGTGACCACAGTTCCATTGTGTTATTTTCAACAGGTGTACCTGTTAAGGCCAATCTGTTGGTCGAAAGCAGATTTCTTGCTGCCTGCGCTGTATCCGAATGCGGATTTTTTATATTTTGAGATTCATCCAGAACGACATAATGAAATTTTAAATCCTTCAGGAAAGATATATCCCGTCTAAGGTGACCATAAGTCGTCAATATCAATGCTTTTTTTCTAAGTCGTCGAACATCCCGGCTACGTTTTGTACCGTAATGCAGCAGGTAGTCAATATCGGGTGTAAATTTTTCGATTTCACGCTGCCAGTTAAACAATACGGATGTAGGCGCAATAATCAGATTTGGGAGTTTTTTGTTGTTTATCTCATTCTGGAGAAAGGCCAGAGTCTGGACAGTTTTTCCTAATCCCATATCGTCTGCCAGACAACCGCCAAAAGAAAATTCTTTTAGAAAATTCAACCAGTTATAGCCTGCTTTCTGATAATCTCTCAGCTCGCCAATTAAATTTTCCGGAAGATCGTAGTCTTTGATCTTCTTAAATTTATCCAGTTTTTTAAGTTTCTTTTCACTTAATTTATCAAGTTGTTTAGAATCCGCTTCATCAAGCAACTTGTCGACAAAGGAAAGATGATGATCCTGAAACCTGATTGTGCTGGTTTCAGGTTGGCCAAACTCTACAAGATATTGAAATTTTTCAATCAGCTTTTGTGGTAGGCGGGCAATACTACCATCTTTTAGTTTTACAAATTTTTTCTCATTTTGCAGCGCCTTTTTAAGTTCAGCCAGTGTCAGAGGAACGCCGTCAAATTCAATCTCCAATTCAAGATCAAACCAGTCAACCTCAGAAGACAAAGACATACTTATTTTTGGTTTATTTCGGTTGACCTTTAATTTGGCAAGGCTCTCTTCCCCGAGTATTTCGAAACCACTTCTGACCAGATTCGGGAGTCCGTCAAATAACCAATCAAGGGCAGCCTCCCAGTTTGTATAAAATAATCCCGGTGTATCCTCCAAAATATTACTATCGACGACTTCATTTCGTACCTGATCTTCGGTCTCACGATCTCGGCGAACCCGGATTATTTGGTTATTCTTTTTATCATAATGCAAAAATTGATCGGTGGGTTGATTAAAAGGTACTTCGACATTTTTATAAAGGGTGGAAAGTGTGACGACCAGTTGATCATCTATTTCCTCAAGGTAGATCCTTTTACCTGTTACCTCCGTTAATTCCTGTACTTCAATACCTTCCGGAAATTCGAGATAAGGGAAGATTGGTAATTTTGCCAGGTAATCAGATATAAATGTCTGATATTCATCCCGCGGCAGAGATATTGTCAGCCCTTCTTCGATGAAAGATTTCAGATAATCATAAGAAAAGGGGAATTCACACCGGTGTAGTTTCCCATTTTGATAGAACCAGATAGGACGCGTTGTTAAGATTTTAATACTGTTGTCGACCCGGATTTTTTCATTGTCTCTGATAAAATACGGATGGAAGCGGAAATGGTTATTTACCTCCTCGAGTCTGAAAATTAGGTGCCAGGGCTTTCTTCCAAACCGTATCCGCTGACCAATGGATCCATCTTCCAACTTGAGGTGAATTTCGCTATTTCGCAGCAGATTGAAGAGCTCTCCTGCATCCATACCAAACTTTAAATAAGAGGCTTCGAGGCGACCACGGTAATAAGTAGATGACTGTTGAGACTGAACCCGCTCCAGATAGGATATAGCAATCAAATCGCTGGCGGTGTTAAAAACATTTTGTGATGATAATTCGCTAAAAGACGGCTCCTGAATTCTACCGTGAGTCCCGTCTTTTTTCATATAAACTTTAATAGGTTTCAGGTTCCAGTAATTCTCCAGAATATGCACGACATAAATCAACTTCCACCGTACTTCCTGGTCAAAATCTGTATTTACTCTCTGAATAGCGATTTGTTTCTCAAAATACTCCCGCCAGTTGGTTCCATCAACAAAATCTTCATCGCGAACATGATCTTCAATAATTGCTAAAGCAGCAGCGACGGCGTGTTTGCACACATGATTATATGAGCAGGTACATACGGTTTCAAAAAAGCGCTCGTTAGCGCTGAGCCTGACCACATAGGGATGGCCATCCTGGACAGAGGCTATTACAGAAGAATTATCCCAGTTTGTAATTTTCACCTGACCTTGTTTGTAGTAATCCAGGCCTTGTTTAAAAATGATCTCCGGTACGCGCTCTTTTAAATCTTTGAGATTAATATTTATCAACTGAACCTCGAAATAGTTTCAAAATGCATAAACCTAGCAAACTCTAATTTATAAAGAATATTTTCGGTGTACAACTCTTAATGTGTTCTTTTACAATATTTTTCATTACCACCTTCATGAGAGATTCTTTCGCCGAAGCGCTAAAATTTAATCTATACATGCGAAATAAATTTTACTCCTAACTATATAACAAAATAAATGGAAAATAATTTCCATGACATCTAAATTTATTTATGAACTCGCAGATGCCAATCAATAAAACAGATCTTTTAAAGAATTTCACCATCGGATTTATTCCTCTTCTGATATTTATCATTGCCGATGAACTCTATGGGACACAAACCGGTCTGATCGTGGCAATTGCCGTTGGTATTGCGGAGTTTGCTTACTATTATTTCAAGCACCGGCGCTTCGAATCTTTCATCCTGTTTGATGTGGGACTGATTATAGCTCTAGGTTCAGTCTCCATACTTCTGGAAAATGAAATATTCTTCAAGTTAAAACCGGCCTTAATCGAACTGATTCTCGCCATCCTTTTAGCCATTCACGCTTTCTCCAAAAAACCGCTTCTTCTCATGATGGGCAAGCGTTTTTTTGATAAGATGTCGATCAATGAAATGCAAATGCAGATGATGCGGAAGCTGACGAGGCTTCTCTTTTTCGTCGTTATTATCCATGTGGGATTGGTTATTTATTCTGCTTATTTCATGAGTAAAGAGGCCTGGGCTTTTATCTCAGGGGGTCTTTTTTACATCATATTTGCTGTGGTTTTTTTAGGGCAATGGGTTTATCTGAAGTTCAGAAAACCGGTATCGCAAACCTTTGAAGCAAAAGAAGACGAAGAATGGTTTGATATCGTGAATGAAAAAGGAGAGATAAAAGGTAAGGCACCGCGATCAGCCGTTCATGGTAATCCACAACTCTTACACCCGGTGGTGCACCTGCATATATTTAATAAAAAGGGTCAGCTCTATCTTCAAAAAAGGGCATTGTCAAAAGATGTACAACCCGGCAAATGGGATACATCTGTTGGCGGACATATCAACTCCGGCGAAGATATCAAGATAGCATTACATCGGGAGGCATTGGAAGAACTGGGGATTCAATTATCAAATATCCAGCCTCTGTATACCTATGTGATGAGAAATAATTATGAAAGTGAGCTGGTCCATACGTTTCGTACAGTACATAACGGACCTTTTAAGATAAACCGAAATGAAATCATTTTTGGCAAATTCTGGCGATTAAACGATATCAAAAATAATTTGGGGAAAGAGATTTTTACCCCGAATTTTGAACAGGAATTTGCGTTGCTTCAGAAACGTATTTCTCTTAATGGCAAAGACGCAAAGAAAAAATTGAAGTAAAAATCTTGATTCATATTACGCATTTTTAAAAAAGAAGTCCACGAATTACACCCGTATAACGGGCCCTTCGGACGAATTAACACGAATTTTTATAATTAATATTTAGAATATATCTTCGTGCCCGCCAGTGGGCGGATCCGCCTGCCGGCGGACTGTTTGTGTTCTTCGTGTTAAAAATAATAATTTTTGTAACTTGGAGCTGAAAAGTAAATTGGATGGCTCAATGTGGGTAGGCAGCAAAGCCCTGGATAGAATCATTTCGACGTGGCCACTTTGCAGAGAACATAATTTTGGGATTAAAACATGGAAGTTGTGAATACACCCATTGGTGAGTTTAGATTGGTGAAGTTGTTGGGGAAGGGGAAATCCGGTTATTCGCATCTTGCGCAGGGTGTGGATGGGTCTTGCGTTGTTAAAATCATGCATGATGAACCTTGTGACTATTATGAGTTCGGTGAAAATAAAGTCTCCTCTGAAATTCACGCCTATCAAGTTTTATCTGATATCGGTATCAAGATACCCAAATTATATTACCATAATATGGCTAAGAATTATTTAATCAAAGAATATCTGGAGGGACCAACAGCGGCTACGTGGCTAGTCAACGGAGGCGATGTTCAAAAGGTTCTACCCGATCTTTTTCTAATGGCATCAAAATTAAAAAATTCCGGATACAATATCGATTTTTTCCCTACCAATTTTGTTACTCATTCCAATGGTCTGTTTTATATTGACTATGAAATCAATACGTATGATCCACAATGGGATTTAATCAACTGGGGACTCTATTATTGGGCAAACAGATCAGGATTAGAGGCATATTTCAAGACTGGCGATCCATTGTCGATAAATATCTCAGCTGAATCAGGTAAGCCGATTAGCAAGCCATTTGAGAAAATTGTGGATGGTTGGGTCAAGATGTATTGTTGAAATTGATAGTAATGTAAAAGCGTAAATTCTGTCATGCCTGCAAAGGCAGGCATCAAGAAAAATTTTTTAAAGTATTGGTCAATTTTATGGATTCCCGCATACGCGGGAATGACAAATTAAGATACCATACTCTTATTCCCCAATAAGAAGCACCGTCGATTGTCCTTCTGTTGAGTAATAATCCTGATTGACGAGTAATACTTCTTTGCCTTTTTCAAAAATGTCTTCCGGTTCAGGACGATTTGTGTCCATTACAAGATGCCATCGTTTTGGATATGAAAGATGCGGTATGTGAAATCTCATTCGCTTTTTACTACTATTTGAAATAACGTAAATATCGGTATCCTGATCTACCGGTAATAAATGAAAGGCCAGCGAATTGAGCTTTCCTGTCCAATTAGGCGGATTAAGAATTGCATCGTACCACTGAATTTTCATTTCCTTTGAGTGATCATCCTCAAAAAAGGTATTTCGACGTAAAGATGAATGTTCTTTACGGAACAGAATGAGTGTTCTGAAAAATCGAAGTAATCCTGAATTCTTTTTTGTCAATTCCCAGTCAATCCAGCTAATCTCGTTATCCTGACAATAAACATTATTATTACCACTCTGAGTGCGGCCAAATTCATCACCGGCAAGAATCATCGGCACTCCCTGGCTTAGCAATAATAAGGCGGCCATATTTTTGATCTGTTTTCTGCGAATGGCCTGAATCATTGGATCTGAAGTGGGACCTTCATGACCATAATTGGCACTAAAGTTTTCATTCATCCCATCCGCATTTCTCTCGCCGTTCATCATATTATGTTTCTTCGAGTAGGCATTGACATCAGCCAGTGGAAATCCATCGTGGGCGGTGATATAATTGATACTATGATAAGGTGATCGCCCCATGTGCCGAAATAGATCCGCGCTCCCGGCTATTCGGGTTGCCAGATCGGGCATCATACCGGTATCTCCGCGGACATACCGGCGTGCAGTATCCCGAAAACGGTCATTCCAGATTGCCCACCTTTTTCCACCTGGAAATGAACTGACCTGATACAATCCGGCGGCATCCCATGCTTCCGCAATTAATTTTGTCTCTGCAAGAACAGGATCGCTGCTAATTTTTTCAATGATCGGTGGATTTTCTAAGACTGCTCCATTGCTATCCCTGGTTAATATCGATACCAGATCGAAGCGGAAACCATCGACATGCATCTCAGATACCCAATATCGTAACACATCGAGGATCATATTACTCACGAGGGGATGATTACAGTTAACCGTGTTACCGCATCCGGTAAAATCGAGATAGTGTCCCGATTTAGGATCAACCATGTAATAGGTTGAATTTGCCAGACCGCGGAATGAAAATACAGGGTGATTCACCGGCCCCTCACCTGTATGATTGAAGACGATATCCAAAATGACTTCAATACCGGCTTTGTGCAGCTCTTTCACTAACTGTTTAAACTCATTTAGCTGATTACCATGGTGAGGTTGCGAGGCATATCCGGCCTTCGGTGCAAAAAAACCGAGGGAGTCGTATCCCCAAAAATTGTATAATTGCTCTCCGGTTTTGGGATTAACACGATTCATTCGTGTTTCATCAAATTCATTAATGGGCAAGAGCTCAATAGCGGTAATTCCAAGTGATTTTAAGTAAGGAATTTTCTCAATCAATCCGGCATAGGTTCCCGGAGAACTAACGTTAGAAGAATTATGCCTTGTATATCCCCGAACATGCATTTCATATATAATCGTTTCCTTCAAAGGATGATTCAGCGGTTGATCACCCTCCCAATCAAATGAATTCGATGTGTATAAAGAATGATAAATATTCGAATCTAACAGATGATTATTTCTTCTCCCCCATATTTCGCCTCCGGTATAGGCTTTTGCATAAGGATCGTTTAGTATAGATTTGGTGACATCAGTACCTGATCTATCCTGTAGTACGTATGCATATTCAAAGCTGTCGGGTAGACCACAGACCTCTATGTGCCATAGATTTTTTGTCCGGTTTTTTATCAAATCCAGAGGTATTTCGATCATCGGATTTTTAGAATCATTTGTAAATAAAACCAAACAAAGAGTGATTGATTGATCTGAAAAAATGGCAAAATTATATCCATCACTGGTTGCCGTACATCCCAATGGTGAAGGTTTGCCAGGAAATAATTGAAGTTTGCTTTGATCGATTGTTTTCATGGCGAAAAAAATACAAATTAAATGCACAAATTCAAACACTTAACCACCAAGACACAAAGAATGCACAGAGATCGCAGAGATTAACAATATTATGTAAAATTAATTGCGCATTTATTTATTGGATTTTATATATCATTATAATAAAACACGAAGGACACGAAGAGCACGAAGAAATAATATATTTAAAATCTGTGTGAACTCTGTGGTTAAAATTATATATCGTCTCTTGAATTTTTTCGTCAACAGATGTATATTATGTTGAATATAGCGACATACCCTAATTAAAACGACGAAAATTCATACACTATTTTTTGATAATGGCTAAAAAATCAAACAATGTATATCGGTTTGCACCGAGTCCTACTGGTTTACTACATGTTGGTGGAGCACGAACAGCGATATTCAACTGGCTTTTGGCCAAGCGTGATGGTGGATCTTTCCTCTTGAGAATAGAGGATACAGACGAAAAAAGATCAAGTCAGGAATCTCTGAATCAGATTTTGTCCAGTCTGGAATGGTTGAAGATAGGATGGGATAAAGTCCCATATTACCAGAGTCAGCATAAAGAGCAGCATCAGGAGATTGCCCGCGAATTGTTGAAAAGAGGGAAAGCTTATCGCTGTTTTTGTACATCTGAACGTCTGCAGGAAGAGAGAAAAAAGGCAGAGAGTAAAAAAGAAGCATTTCTTTATGACCAGCACTGTCGCGGTTTATCTCCTATTGAAATTGAATCAAATCTAAAAAAAAATATGCCATTTACACTCCGATTAAAATTAGAGCAAGGTCAGACTTCCTTTAACGACCGGATCAGAGGAGAAGTTACTGTTGATCATGCGGAACTGGATGATTTTATCATTCAGCGTTCCGATGGTTCACCGGTATATCATCTGGCGGTTGTCGTTGATGATCACCATATGGGAGTGACCCATGTAGTAAGAGGTGATGATCATCTTTCGAATACACCCAAACAAATTCTAATTTACAGAGCGATGGACTGGAATATACCCGTTTACGGACATGTACCGCTGATTCGTGGACTAGATGGGGCACGCTTATCAAAACGTCATGGTGCAACTGCAGTTGAAGATTTTAAAGAAAAGGGTATTCTGGGTGATGCACTTTTCAACTATCTTTGTTTATTGGGGTGGTCTCCGGGGGATGATCGGGAGATCATGTCACGTGAGGAAATAATTGCCAGTTTTTCTCTGGAGCGTATTGGCAAAAAGGATGCTGTATTTGATGATAAAAAACTACGATGGATGAACGGCAAATATTTATCTGAACAAAAAAGTGAACATATCCTCCACTTACTCCAACCAAAACTAACGGCTATAAAATATAAAAAAGTTGAAAATGAGCGGCAAAATTATTTATTGCTTCTCGATTTGGTAAAAATCCGTGTTCAGACGATTGATGAAATTATCGACGACACTGAGTTTTACTTTACAGAGCCTGAAAGATATGAAGAAAAAGGCGTCAATAAATATTTCAGAGAAGGGGAATCTTCAATTCTGTTAAAAGGTCTGTTAGGATCCCTGAAAACGACTGATGAATTTAGTGCAGAAAATACAGAAATAATTATCCGGGATCTGGCTGAATCAATGGGTATAAAAGCAGGGAATCTTATCCACCCTCTAAGGTTAGCGTTGACCGGTAAAACAACAAGCCCGGGTATTTTTGATGTCATGCAGATACTGGGCAAATCAGAGGTGATAAAAAGGATAAAGAGAGCGATTGAGTATGTTGAGGGTTTGAAGTAGTCCCGATGTTTTTTCTCCGTGTTGTTCCGTGGTATAAATGATAAGGGGATTTTTAAGTGAAAACTAAGATATTGATTGTTGATGATGAACTCGATGTTCTTGATTTGATGAAAGAACTATTTGAAAATCGTGGGTATCAGCCGTTGACGGCTACAAATGGTGTTGAAGCGCTTAAAGTGGTAAGGGAAGAAGAACCGGATATGGTGATCAGCGATATCCGGATGCCGGATATGGATGGAATGCAGTTACTTGAGGTTCTGAGTAATAGTTATTCCAATATTCCGGTGATAATGGTTACGGCCCATGGAACGATCGAGACCGCTGTTGAGGCAATCAAAATGGGGGCGAAAGACTATGTACTGAAACCGCTTCGGCTGGATGAAATCCTGGCAAAAGTTGAGACAATTGCTCAGTTAAAAAACCTGGAAAAAGAGAATGAATATTTAAAAAGCCGCTTGGCAAACCGATTTAATATCAAAAATATTATCGGTAAAAGCGAACGCATGAACGAATTATTCAAACTTATTCATGATGTTGCACCGACGAATACTAGTGTTCTGATACAGGGTGAAAATGGTACAGGGAAGGAACTGATTGCCAACGCCATACACTATAACAGTCCCAACGTGAATAAACCATTTATCAAGTTAAATTGTGCGGTTCTTGCAGAGACTCTGCTCGAGTCAGAATTATTTGGACATGTAAAAGGGGCATTTACAGGGGCGATAAAGGATAAAGTGGGCAGATTTGAATTAGCGAACCGGGGTACCTTGTTTCTTGACGAGATTGGAGAGATTTCACCGAATATGCAGCTCAAATTATTACGTGTCTTGCAGGAAGGGGAGTTCGAGCGTGTTGGTGGTTCTGAAACAATAAAAGTTGATGTACGGATCATCGCAGCAACCAATCAGAATCTGGAAGAGAAGATAAAGCAGGGATCCTTTAGGCAGGATCTCTATTACAGACTCAATGTTATTCCTCTAAATGTCCCACCTCTTCGGGATAGAAAAGATGATATCGAATTATTGGTTTATCATTTCTTTGAAAAATTTGATGAGGTATACAAAAAGAACATTAAAATTATTGATCCTGAGGCACTGAGGGCACTTGAAGATTATGAGTGGCCTGGTAATATCAGGGAGCTTGAAAATTATATGGAACGGGCAATTGTACTGAACAAAACGGATAAACTGAGTTTAAATGATTTTCCTGAGACTATCGCTCATAAACAAAAAACAGTGGTTGAATTTAATGAAGATGATGGTCTGGCAGCGGCGATTGAATCCTATGAAAAAGAATTAATATTAAATGAACTGAGAAACAACAAAGGTAACAAAGCAAAAACCGCGCAAAAATTTAAAGTCAATCGAAGCACATTTATGTCGAAATTAAAAAAGTATAATATTGGTACCTCATAATTGACATATATGTTAATAGAAATAATGAAACCACAGAGAGCACAGAGTAAGAATTAATTTTTTGTACTCTGTGAACTCGAAATATTCAATCCTTCAATATAGTTGCAATTATAAAAATCATCTTCTTACCTGTTTATCATCTATTTAGAGAGTCATCTCTGTCAAAGAATATTTAATATATCTCACAAACTATTAATCAATTCTAATTAATGTACAAAACTAGGGTTCACAATTAATTTTAAATTAACACAACAGATATAATTCATTTTTGAGAACACAGAGAAATCCGCAGTATCCTCTGTGGTTTATTTCCCTAATATTAATTTCAAATATATTTGTTCAAATCCGATATCGAACTATGTGTAAAAATATCGATTTTCTTTTCAAGATATTAAAGTTAGTTGACGATAATAGTTACAAAGTAGAGAACTATCCATAAGAATTCATTTAGTTGTTTGGGATAAAACAAGGAAGGAAGGCGTCGTTGACTGTACACGTTGAAAAGATTGATGGCGAACATCCTGGCAGAGGAGGAGAGGAGATCATCCATGAATATAATCGGATGATAGAGGAATTACGAACACGTCTAAATGTCCTGAGTACATCATTATTCCTACTACACGAGTCTACCAATACTGATGATCCAAAGGCCAAACGCTACCTCAATAGTGTCAATCAGGAAATGGAGAGAATTCGTAATATTATATCACAATATCCCAAAAATTCTAAATAACAAATAACAGGAAATTAAATATATGCCCTCTGAGATCCCGAAAATACTCGTTATTGAAGATGAAGATGAGGTCAGACATTCCTATGATGACATGTTTACATTCTTTGGATACGACGTGGAGTCTGTACCCAATGGCCGTGAAGGGATGTCACGCATAACCAAGAAAGACTACGATATCGTTGTTACTGATCTGAATATGCCTGAAATGAACGGGATTGAAGTCTTAAAATACATCAAAAAGAAAAAACCATATATTGAGGTTATTGTCATTACAGGATATGCTACATTAGAGAATGCGATTGAAGCGATGAAAGTCGGTGCCTATGACTATTTTGCAAAACCTGTTGATATCGAACATGTCCGTATCGTCATCTCAAAATGTGTGCAACAAATCCAATCCCGTAAAGAAAATGAAGAGTTACGTTCCCTAACTCAAAGATTAAAAGAGTTGAATGAACTTAAAGATAAGTTTATTACCATTACAAATCACGAATTACGTACACCGGTAACGGTTTTAAAAGGATACGTGGAGCTGATAGATTATTTTCTTGAAGACACGCGAAATGAAAATGTTAATGAGGCCATAGAGATTGTTTCAGAAACGATGCGTGAATTGGTCGGCATCGTCGAACAGATGCATGATATTTCTTCGTTTGACTATGGCAAAAAACGTATGGTAACCGGTGATGTTAAGATTGAAGGAATTCTAAATCTCATTTACAAAGAGATGAAAATTTTATTTGAAAAGCGAAAAATTAAGTTTGATCTTAAGATGGAAAATTCAGGTGTAATTATATATGGTGACCCTAAGCAATTAAAACGTAGTCTGCGTGAATTATTACAAAATGCTTTAAAGTTTACCCCGGAAGGCGGCCATGTTGAATTGGCATATTCTGCAAATCAAAAAAACAAAAAGGTATATATCAAAGTCAAAGATAATGGCATTGGAATACCCCGGGATAAGCTGGAGTTAATCTTTGAACCGTTTTATGAAGTTCAAAATGTGATTAACCATATGACTTCAAAGACAGAATTTATGGGTGGAGGTATTGGTCTGGGATTAACACTGGCTAAAGAGGTGTTTGAATCTCATAAAGGTGAGCTGTTGTTAGAAAGTGAAGAACACCAGGGGAGTACTTTTACCGTCGTTCTGCCTTTCAAGGATCCTAAAATGCAGGCAATTGAGCAATCTGCAGAATTTTAATAGGCTGTCATCTCTTTCAGAGAGTCATAACGACTTATTAATTCTTCATTCGTCAGACGTGCTAACCGTTTAAACGAGAAATCTTCCACACAATAAGAAGCAACTACTGTTCCATACATGATCGCTTTTCTCAGATCATGATCATGAAAATTTTCATTTTTTGCCAGATATCCGACAAATCCTCCGGCGAAGGAATCACCGGCTCCGGTCGGATCGACTACTTTTTGAACAGGATAAGCAGGCGCCACAAAATAGGATGATTTACTCATAAGAACCGCACCATGTTCACCCTTCTTGATCACAACGACTTCAGGTCCTTTTTCCAAGATTACCTCCGCACCATCACGAAGATTGATCTTGCCGGTCAATTGCCTGATTTCTTCGTCATTGAGGATAAGAATATTTGAGTTTTGAATCACCTTCTCCAGGGCACTCCTTTTGCCGGATATCCAGAAGTTCATTGTGTCGGTAACAATTAATTTTGGATCAGAAATTTGATTTAATACCTGTAATTGCAACTCCGGATCGATATTCGCCAGAAATACAATATCACTATCCCGAAAATGAGCAGGGATATCCGGTTTAAAATTTTCAAAAACATTGAGATGGGTAAATAAAGTATCTCTTTTATTGGGATTTTCATGGTAGCGACCACCCCAGCGAAAAGTTTTTCCTTTTTCAGTATACAGACCGTCAAAGTTCACAGGGCGATTATTACCGAAATCAATGACATGTAATTTAAAATCTTCACCTACGACACCAACTACGTTTACCGGGGCAAAAAAACTGGCAGCATTACTAAAATAGAGGGCAGAACCACCCGGAGAGTTATCGACAGAGTGTTCAGGAGTTTCGATTGTATCAAGAGCAATGGAACCTACAACTAATATATTCATGAATTCCCTTCTACATTTTTTCCGGTGCGGAAATACCTAAAATCTGGCAACCATTATATATGATAATTTTTGTGGCTTTACAAAGAGCCAACCGGGCCTGTGTCAATTTAACATCTTCAGTGATGACACGACAGACAGTGTAAAACTTGTGAAAAAGAGTGGCAGCCTCGATTAAGAAGTGGACAAGTCGATGCGGTTCAAAATTAACAGCACTGAACTCAATCGTCGAGGGAAAATCAATCAGATGTTTTATAAGATCAAGCTCCTCTTCTGTCTTTAGCAGATTAAGCTCGGGTTCTTCTATAATAGTAACATCTTTTTCCTGGCCGAATCTGATTATACTGCAAATCCGGGCGTGGGCATATTGTATATAAAAAACCGGATTTTCATCCGACTGCGTCTTTGCCAGTGTCAGATCGAAATTTAGGTGCGAATTCATATGTCGCATAAGAAAAAAGAATCTGGTTACATCTTCTCCAACTTCATCCATCAATTCATCCAGGGTCACAAAATTCGCCTTACGTGTCGACATTTTTACTTTTTCAGATCCTTCTAGCAACGTCACAAACTGATGGATAAGTACGACTATGATTGACTCGTCATATCCGAGAGATTTTAGAGCCAGAAGCACATCCGGGTATGTATCAATATGATCCGCGCCAAAAATGTCGATAACCAGATCAAAACCGCGTTTTATCTTTTCTACATGATACGCCATATCTGGTAAACGATACGTGGGCTCACCACTACTCTTAATTATTACCCTGTCCTGATCTTTACCTAATTTACTGGTTAAAAACCACACGGCTCCGTCTTTTTCTGCAACCAATCCTTTTTCTCGAAGTGCTGAGACGACTTGTTCTATTTTCCCTTCGTCATAGAGCGATTTTTCGTTATAAAAAACATCCATTTTAAATTTAAGACGAGCAATGGTTTTTTTAATATCATTAAAAACCTCTTCTTCCGCCTTTGCAGTAAACAGATCCAGGTCGGTTTCATTCTTTAACGAGTCGCCATACTCTCCTATTAATTGTTTTGCTATATCGCTAATATAATTGCCCTGATAATAATCTTTAGGAAAATCAACTTCTTCACCGAGTTGTTGCAGATACCGCAAACGAACGGAATCACCAAGAATTCGCATTTGTCTTCCTGCGTCATTAAAATAATATTCGCGTATGACATTGTAGCCCAGGGTTTCATATAAACGAGCGATTGTATCACCTAACACAGCCTGTCTACCATGGCCGATTGTTAAGGGACCTGTTGGATTTGCGCTAATAAACTCGACCTGAGTTTTAATGTTTTTTCCTTTATCAGAATGTCCATATTTATCCTGTTTCACAAGGATATCTGATAACTGTTTAAAATAAGAATTTGTTGAAATGAAGAAATTTAAAAATCCTGGTCCGGCAATCTCAATTTTGTCGACATATATATTGTCTTTGGAGATTGTGGATTTTATTTCTGTTGCTATTTGTCTCGGATTGGCTTTGAGGATTGCCGCCAGTTGCATGGCAACATTTGTGGAGAGATCACCAAATTGTTTTTGTTTAGGTTTTTCGAAAGTAAATGAGAGGTTTTTAATATCTTTAGAATTTAGATAGTTTTCTATTTGTTCTCTAATGTATTGCTCAGCCTGCATTCTCAACGTCCATCACAAAATCTATTTTCGCGTCACCCCATAATCGTTCGAGCCCATAAAATTCTCTCGTTTCAGGTTTGAATACATGAACGACTACATCCACATAATCTAAAAGCACCCAACGCAGAGAATCATATCCTTCCCTATGATAAACTTTTATGTCCTCTCCTTTTAATTCTTTTAAAATATGATCGGCAATCGCTTTAATCTGGGTATCGGAATCACCACTCATAAGTACAAAATAATCCGCGATTCCCGTCATACCATTGAGATCCATTACTATAATTTGTTTTGCCTTTTTATCCAGCGCCAGATCGGCAATTTTATAGGCAAGAGATTTTGCTTCAAGTTCTGTCACAAATATTTATTCCCACCTAATATTACTGAATGTAATTTTTATAGTCCTTACCCACCACCACACTAATGTCATAGATAGCAGCAGGATTTTCCCGACTTTCTATATTTGTCAGCGGAATGCCGAGTGCTTTGGCGATCGCTTTTGCCTGTTCAGCAACTCCTATCTGATCAATCACAAAGGTTTGGTCAACATCCCAATAAACTTTACCCTTGACGACATAATTTTCAGTATTGACAACATCAAAACCATTTTCTCGCAATCGTTCTTGAAATATTTTTGCAACACCATTCACACCACAGCCGTTCAGCACCTCGATTTGTATCGTATGTGCGAGAGTTGAAGGTTGCTGTTCTTCCTCTTCCTCCGGTTCTACTGGAACAGTATTGATCGTTTCAGTTTCGGATTCGGGGATTTGCTCAGCTTCCCCCTGAAAATTGAGATTGTAAAAATAGTAACTCAGCGTGCTTAGTACTGCCACGATGACAAAAAAATACAGTATTTTTTTACCGCTCCGCTTTGATTTGGGTGAAGAATAATAGGAACTTGCTGGAGGGGTTGAACTCGATTTCTTCTGAATAATCTGTGTAGATTGTCTTCTTCTTCTACGCAATCGTTCTCGATAGTGTTGAATTTAGTTGCTAAATGGTTTATATAAAAAAATAACCGGATCAGATAACCCGGTTAATAATAGAAATTACCTTTTTTAACCTGACTACCACTCCCGATGAGTGAAACCGAACGGGCTACGGTAACCATTATAATAACCCGGGTTATAATAAACCGGAGCCCTTTCAAACCGGATAAATACCGCTGAGTCTTTAGAAGGTAACCATTTTAATTCCGCACCTCCAAAAAACTCAACATCATTGAAATAACTATTCCCCGGCAGTGAATTGTAAGGCGAATTCATAATCCCGAGTTTTGTTGTTAAAAACAGATCATCACTAAACCGATAATTTAGTGTATTAACATATGTATTTATCATCGCGCCACCACCGCCGAAGGCCATGTAAGACATGGAGAGACTGTGACTCATGGTAAATCGCGAGGGATCAAGAAAACCGACAAAAGCATCCTGAATTTGTGCATATTCCATAGATTCAGCAATATTTGGCTTGTCCAGGTCTTTTTTAAGCTGACCAAAACTGACAGTTGGAATGATAATCGATAAAATAGCTATATATACAAATTGCTTCATCATTAATCCCTTTTATAAAGATAATGTGAAAAAATATTAAGTCAATACCTCAATGTCAACTTTTTTTTGTTAAACGACGGGCATTAAGAATAGTTTCGGCCTCCTTCAGTTGCTCAACTGTATTGATTCCTCTTGTCTCATCAAAATTATCAGCGATTTGGGCAACTACTTTTTCACCACGATCCACATACATTTTAACAACATCCGGCAAATAGTATTCCCCTTGTGTATTGTCATTATTGACATGATCCAGATTTTCAAAAAGAGGTTGTGTTTTAAAAATATAGATCCCAACATTGATTTCCTGGATTTTTAATTCTTCAGCAGAGGCATCTTTATGCTCGACTATTTTTATTACATTTCCCTTTACATTACGAATTACCCTTCCATATCCTGATGGATCCTGGAGATTGGCTGTCAGCAGTGTTGCGATCGCGCCAGAATTCTGATGGGTGGTGATCAATTTTTCAAGTGTCGCCTTGCTTAGCAGCGGCACATCGCCTGACAAAACAAGCAAGTCATGTTGGTATGTTCCGAGTATGCTTTTTGTTTGTATAACCGCATGAGCGGTTCCCAATTGTTCCTCTTGAATGGTAAAAAGAACCGGATAGTCTGTACAGATTTCCTTGACTTTTTCTCTCTGGTGACCAATAATTAATACTGTTTTTTCGGATCCAAGATCAAGAGCCAGGTCGATCACATAATGAACCATCGGTCTTCCATTAATTATATGCAATACTTTAGCGAGGTCTGATTTCATTCTGGTACCCTGGCCAGCAGCCATAATTGCCGTAGCAAATTTTTTCAATCCAATGTCTCCAATCTAACCACAAAGGCACGGAGAAGGCACAAAGATCACAGAGAATTTCTTATTATAAAAATACTTTGTGTCCTTTGCGCTTTCTTTGTGTCTCTGTGGTTTGTTTTAAATTCGTTTTTTTATGATCCCTCCGCCGATGACCAGATCACCGGAGAAAAATACAGCAGATTGTCCTGGCGTTACAGATTTTTGTGGGTTATCGAAAACAACTTTTAATTTACCTCCCTCTTCAGGATACAAAATTCCCGGATGTCCTTCATCGTTATAACGTATTTTGATACTGGCCTCAATCGGATTTAGGATCTCACTTTGACTGATAAGATTGACCTGATCCACTATAAATTCGGAACAGAAGAGGGCTTGTTCATTACCCACAGTGATTGTATTCCTTTCTGAATCTACATTAACGACATACATCGGTTCAGAGAATCCTCCTCCTAATCCTTTTCTTTGGCCGATCGTGTAGAACGGATATCCAATATGTGTACCAATTTTTCTACCTTGTGTATCCATGATCTCGCCGCCAGATACTTTTTCTTCAAGGGAAGGTTGTGCTATTTTAAGCAGACGGTGATAATTATTGTCTGGTATAAAACAAATTTCCTGACTCTCTTTTTTATCTGCGGTATTAAGATTAAACTTACGCGCTAATTCACGCACTTCTGGTTTTGTAAAATTACCAAGGGGAAAAACAGTCTTTGCCAGGCTCTCCTGACGGATACCCCATAATGCATAGGATTGGTCCTTTTTCTTATCTTTTGCGCGAAAGAGTTCGTATCGATTTGTATGAGCATTATAGCGGGTGCGTGCATAATGACCGGTTGAAATATATTCAGCGCCCAGCTCACCGGCTTTTTCTAAGAGCGTGTGCCATTTGATTTTGGTATTGCACCGAACACAGGGATTCGGTGTACGACCGGCCAGATATTCATCGATAAAATCTTCGACAACACCCTCATGAAATTGCTGACTAAAATTCAATATATAGTGAGGAATATCGTGTGATACACATATCTCACGGGCATCATTAAACGATTCAATCGAACAGCAACCGCTTTCATAATTGATATTTCCACCCACCTGCTCAAAATCCCAAAGTTTCATCGTCACACCGATTACTGAATAACCCTGGTTCTTTAATAGAATGGCGGCCACTGAACTATCCACTCCACCGCTCATGGCAACGATGACTTTTTTATTTTCAAATTTGTTAAACATATTTACTTTTATATCGATTAAATCAACAAATTAGGACATTGGATTTGTTATTCTTTGATTTTAAAATACACAGGAGGGTATTATTGCAGATTTTTAGTAACGATTGTTTCCGTTCCAGTTTCTGAAAAATTAAATTCGAGTCCATCCATCAAATTCCGGATCAAAAATATTCCTCTACCGCTCTCATTTAGAAGGTTTTCAGGTGCCAGGGGATCTTTTAATTTATCAGGATTAAAACCACTACCCTGGTCTAAAATTCGAAGTTGTATTTTTTGTTCATCAACGGTAAATGTAATATGAACAAGTTTGTCCGGATCATTTTTGTTCCCGTGATGAATCGCATTATTTACAAGTTCGGTTGTAACAATGCCCAGATCGTCACTTTCGCTCTCGCTTAGCTTTGCATATCGGGCAACTTTTGTACTCAGTTTTTCCACATTCTCAAGATATTTGGTATCGCTGGAAAATTTTAGTTCAAATTTGCGCGGTTTTAGAGTTGCCATTACAATGCATTCCGATCTCTGTGGTATTTTTTAAAATATAGATAAATGGTTATATTATTTCAAAAAATTTCTGGAATTAATTAATAATAAAATCATTTAACCTCGCATTTTATTTCCTATGAACAAAAAATTCTTCCGTTTTCAGTTTCCCTGGTTGTTCCTGATGGCACTTATTTTTATTCAATCTTCAATTGGTTCTCTCAAAATTCCGGATATAGAATTTGATCTGGCAGACAAAACCGCACATTTCATTTTGTTTGGATGTTTGGGAATACTCACGGCAAGAGGTTTAAAAAATTCACAGAATATAAGAATAAAAAAGAATTACGTGTTTCTTGCAATATTTATTTGTGTCATATACGGAGCCTCTGATGAGGTACACCAGTATTTTGTCCCCGGGCGACATGCTTCATGGGGTGATTGGATTGCAGATACGTTGGGTGTTATTACTTTTGTTTATATTTATAAATGGTATTCAAATTATCAGTCTTTAAAAAAGAAAAAATTGAGCGAGAACGGGACGATGATCTGAAATGATGTCACGATAGTTTGAAAACTCCTCATCAATTTTTAGAACGACAGTTTTTCCGCCTTTATATTCATTGAGGACATCTGCTGAAACAAGAATATGATCGATAGCACTTGAATAGTGGCCAATATAGGTTGACTGATCAGTCAGCGGATAGGTCAAAAAATAATAATTTGCACTATCAGTTAGAAATATACTAAAGATATTTTCATCTGAATGGTCATTTAATTCATCATTAAAATCTCCCAAGATGACGACATCTTTTTCAAAACCCGAAATCAGATAATTATCAGTGTAGTATTTCAATTTTTGGCAAGCAATTCTTCTCCGCGACTTACTTTCTTCATCTACAAACGCTTTTAGATGTACAATAATCAAAATAAAGTCAAAAATAATAGTATTTTCAATTTTTACTGTAACAGAAGTAACCAGTGGCGCTCTTGGAAATGTATAGAAATCATCAACAAAAATTTGCTTGGGTTCTGAGATCGAAATAAAATCTGATTTATAAATAATACCCATCTGTTGACCATAATCAGGAAGCTTTGAAAGATACCCATCATATTGTTCCAGCGAGTCCAGCAATTGTATAAAGGCGGTTCGTTCATCAATCTCCTGTACAGCAATTAAATCAACATCCATACTTTTAATTATGCGTTGAAGATGATGCACTGTGTGAATCTGGTTCAAGGGAAAATGTTCGATATTCCAGGTGACCATATCAAAACTTTTCTCAGAGCCGTAACGTGATACCATATTTTCATCTGTCACAGCCTCCGGAATTACATCCAAAACACGCACTTTTTCACATGCCTGATTACAGACAAAAAAAAGGATAGAGAGCATGAATATGTTTGTTTTCATTGATATTTATCTTAGTATAATCAACAGCAAAGTAAGCCAATATGCTAAATCATTCTGCAGGTTCTTCAAAGGAATATTCACTGCAATAATTATTCCAATCTTGAGTAGAGAATAAAGAATTTAAACGTTTGTGGCATTCACCTATCTTTGATTCAGGGATGTAAAATTTTGATATGAAATCTGCATATCGTATATTTTAACGTTGAATTATTAAGTATAAAGGAGGCAAGACAAAATATGCACAGGGCAATTATTTCAGGTGTGGGACATTATGTCCCGGAGCGAGTTGTCACGAACTTTGATCTTGAAAAAATGATGGAAACTTCTGACGAATGGATACGTGAGAGATCAGGAATAGAAGAAAGACGTTGGGTAGAAGATGGTGAAAATAATATTGATCTTGCAGAAAAAGCATCTTTAATGGCGCTTCAAAAAGCAAATTTAAAGCCAGAAGATATTGATTTTATTATATTTGCAACACTTAGTCCGGATTATTTTTTCCCCGGAACGGGTTGTTTATTACAAGAGCGGCTGGGATTTCCAACTATTGGCGCATTAGATGTACGTAACCAGTGCAGCGGATTTGTATACGGATTATCAATTGCGGATCAGTTTATTAAAACGGGAATGTATAAAAACATTTTACTGGTTGGTTCAGAAATCCAATCCCGGGGAATCAATAAGACTACAGAAGGGAGGGATGTAACTGTCCTGTTTGGTGATGGTGCCGGCGCTGTTGTGATATCTCGTTCTGATGATTCAAACAGGGGGATTATTACCTCTCATTTACATTCGGAAGGCAAATATGTTAAGGAGCTTTGGTGCGAAGATCCGGGAAGCATCAGAAATCCCCGTCTGACGCATGAGATGGTCGATTCAAATTCACACTGGCCTTATATGAACGGAAGATATGTTTTCAAACATGCGGCAACAAGATTCCCTGAAGTAATTTTAGAAGCGTTACAGGCAGCAGGAATTGATAAAAGTGAAGTTGATCTGGTAATTCCACATCAGGCCAATCAAAGAATTACCGATGCAGTTCGCATGAAACTGGAACTCAAAGAAGAACAGGTTTACAGTAATATTGCCAAGTATGGTAACACAACTGCTGCCTCGATTCCAATAGCGATGAGTGAAGCAGTAGCCGAGGGTATAATATCTGATGGATCACTGGTTTGTCTTGCTGCTTTTGGAAGCGGCTTCACCTGGGCCTCAGCGCTTTTGCGATTATAGGGGAATAAGGTGTAGGGGTATGAGGTTATAGGGATATACTGAGGGATATAAGGGTATAAAGGTAAAGGGTATAAGGGTATAGGGGTATAGGGGTATAAGGTATATAGGGGATATAGAGTATATATGAGCTCCATGCAATTGCATACATTAAAATTTATATAATAGCCCAAATTAAGACATGTATAAAAAAATCAAAATCCACGATCTAAATCCAAAATCTAAAATCAAAGAATGCCACAGAAGACAAATCCTTTAAATATTATTCAAAATCAGTCATTAAGACGACCGCAATGGCTTAGGGTGAAATTTGGATCAGGACAGACATTTACGGATGTCCGCCGGCTTGTAGATAGCAAGGGTTTGCATACTGTGTGCGAAAGTGCACGCTGTCCTAATCTTGGAGAATGCTGGTCCCGGGGAACAGCTACGTTTATGGTATTAGGCAATGTGTGTACACGAAGCTGCACCTTTTGTAATATCAAAGTCGGTAAACCGGACCATTATGATCCGGAAGAGCCCCAGCGGATTGCAGGAGCTGTGAATCGGATGCGTATTAAACATGCTGTTCTGACGATGGTGGCAAGGGATGATTTAAAAGATGGCGGAGCATGCATCGTTGCCGAAACTATTAAAGAGATTAAAAAAATAAATTCTCAATGTTCTGTGGAAGCGCTCATTTCAGATCTGAAGGGAAAAAAGGAAAGTCTTGACATCATTTTAGCTGCTCAACCGGATATACTTAATCATAATCTGGAGACGGTGAAAAGACTACAAAAGGCTTTACGTGTACAAGCAAGTTATGATCGCTCACTTCAGATTTTAAACTGGGCAAAGGAAGCGGGAATCGTTATCAAATCAGGCATCATGGTTGGTGTGGGCGAGACATTTGAAGAAATTGTAGAGGTTATGACCGACCTGCGTGAGATCGACTGTAAAATAATGACAATTGGCCAATACTTGCCACCTACAAAAGCGCATTATCCCATCAATCGATACTATCATCCTGATGAATTCGATGACCTCAGAGATCTGGGGCTGGAGATGGGATTTACTCATGTAGAGTCAGGTCCCCTGGTAAGAAGTTCATACCATGCAGAAGAAGCGATTTCTTTAAAAAAGTAGATAAAAATCACAATTATCAGCATTCTTCCCAACATTTTATCAGAGAAGGAATATGCTATGTTTCCTGTTAAATGTGTGTTCTTAGTATTACTCACTTATCTTGCATTGAGTGTTGGCTGTAAAAGTCAAGAGGAGATTAGTGTACCTGAATACATTGCTGACCAGAAACTAATGAAACTCATTTCTGGTGAGGATGCAGTAAAGAATATAAACGAGCTGCACGGTCTGAATGTTGCTCCGGCAGCGAACGCAATTGCTGAGTATGGTGAAGATCCAAAGGATTTGCTTTATATTTCAAAATACGATTCAAAAGAAAAAGCCACAGAAGCGTTTCAGTTAATGATGCGTAAAATGACGGAGTCGGTAGAGGGTCCTTTCAGTCATATTATGGCACTTCCAGATTATGATGAAACTGTCTACATGAGTCTTGGAATGGGTGCAATTCATTATATATTCCAATCGAACCAATATATCTTATGGTTGCAGACATATCAGGAAATCGGACGTGAACTACCTGAAAATTTGATCCGGCTTTATCCGGTAAATTAAGAGAGCAGATCGTTATATGTATTTATTTCGAATCTAAAACGTATGATTCACGCCATTAATTTATTGAAGTAAAGACAATTTAAAAGCAGCTAATTATGGGAAAAGTCAATTCAAATGATGATGTTGCACAATTAAAATCTGAAAATCATCGTTTACGAGTAGCCGTCGAAGAACTTTCCATTTTAAATGATATTGCCACTGCTATCAGTTCTACTTTAGATCTAGATCGTGTGATCGCACTGATTGTACAAAAATGTGTCAAACATTTAAAAGGAGAGCAGGGAGCTATATGGTTGTTAGAGGATCAGGATCATGAAAAACCGTGGGTAACTGTTGTCAGAACTCAAGACTCCGAAATAGATGGATTGCCTTATCGCTTAGATACACAACTGACCGGTTGGATGATTAAGAATCAAAAACCACTGATCGTTCAAGACCTGGAAACGGATGATCGATTTCAGATAACAAAAAATGAGGTGAGCTATATACGTTCGTTACTTGCAGTGCCGCTGCAACAAAAAGGAAAAATGATTGGGGTGTTAACTGTATTTAATAAGCGGGGAGAAGAAGGTTTTCTTGATGAAGATCGGAGATTATTAACAATAATCGGAGCCCAATCAGCTCAGGTTATAGAAAGTGCGCGTCTTTATCAGGAAGAGCAGGAACTCTTGAAGATGATGCAAGAAATGAACCTCGCCCGTAAAATACAGACAAATTTATTGCCAGCGGCCCCGCCACAACTTGAAGGATATGAAGCTTTTGGTATTAGTATACCTGCGAAAGATGTAGGCGGTGATTATTATGACTTTATCACAAAAGATGAAGACAAATTAATATTTTGTTTAGGGGATGTATCAGGCAAAGGGATGCCTGCAGCATTATTAATGGCAAATTTACAGGCAACGTTACGTGGCCAATCTATGGGATGTAAAAATGCCTTGGATTGTCTGAAAAGATCAAATCAACTTCTATATCACAGTACAGATTTAGAAAAATATGCAACGATGTTTTATGGTATAATCTGCTTTAAAAATCATGAGCTCATCTTTGCTAACGCAGGGCACAATAATCCGTTCCTTGTCTCGCAAGATGGATCGGTGCAAAGATTGAAAACAGTCGGCATTCCCCTTGGATGGCTTGAAGATTTTGAATATACCGAGGAAAAAGTACCACTGAACAAAGGGGATATCCTCGTTACTTTCTCTGACGGAATTAGTGAGGCAATGAATGAAAAGGATGAAGAATTTGAAGAAGAACCCATTTTCGATATTATCAAGGAAAACCTATCAGCGTCTCCTAAAGCGTTAACCGATAAAATTATTGAGGCTGTTCAAAATCATGCTGGTAGTGCACCTCAGGCGGATGATATGACACTGGTGATCATTAAACGCAAGTAGGTAATTATTATTTTAATATACTAACTTTTCCGAGTACTTATTACAAATGTGATAGGCCAGTCACATAGTTATATGTGATCAGAAAATATATGATAAATAAGCCTTCTAAGTGGGAAGAAAATTAGTAACTTAAATGAGAATAAAACAGGATATAAACAAATGAAATTTAAAAGAAAAGTTACAAAAAACGTCATTGTTATCACTGTCACCGGCAAAATGATGGGTGGAGAAGACAGCCAAAAATTTCATGATGAAATAAGGGAGATTCTTCAGGAAGGTTACAAATATATTCTGTTGGATCTAGGAAAAGTAAAATGGATGAATAGTTCCGGAATTGGTACACTCATGTCCTCCTGGGGATCGGTTCTTCAGAAGCAAGGCCTTCTTAAACTGGCGAATGTCACTAAAAAAATTGAAAGCTTGCTGGTCATTACCCAACTTATTCAATTTTTCGAGACATTCGAAAGCGTTGATCGTGCGGTGGCCAGCTTCCCATCTAAGTAGATATCATAAGAGTTATACGTAATTTAATCGTTCTGAGAATTTAAGAATTTTCTGAATGGATTTCTCGTTATACAGAGAGGCTCTGAATTCTCTGGAATGATTCTATTTCTTATTCGTGTTTTTACTGAATAAAGAGGAGATTATCAGTGGTTTGTATTGAAAAGGAAGTCGATGATTTAATGATTATTACCTTAAAAGGAAAACTGATATTGCAGGAAGAAACAGCTCAACTACATGATTGTATTAAATCAGTACTCGATCGCGATATCAAAAAAATAGTCATGAATTTAAAAAATCTTTCCAGAATTTCGAGTTTGGGAATCGGGGCAGTTTTAAGGGCATTAACTGTTGTCAGGGATTCTGGAGGGGATTTAAGACTTGCCGGATTGGATCCGAATGTAAAAAATATTTTTGAAATCACAAAGCTGATTGGTGTCATTCAAATCTTTGATCAAAACGATCAGGCGATATCCAGTTTTGAATGACAGGCTTATATTTGGCAATTTGGAGGGGTGAAACAGGTGTTCATGCGATTATTTCACCTGAAGACGAAATCGGAAAAGGTTGATGTATTAAAGTCATTTTATGACGCAATCGTTATACCGGAATTGCATAAAATTAACGGTTGCCTTTTTGCCGGTCTTCTTTTAAACAACACTGATGTGTCGGAGGGTATATCTCTTACACTGTGGGATACACAGCAACATGCTGAAGACTATGAGAAAAGTGGTTTGTTTGAAAAACTTTTGGATCAGGCCAAACCTTTTCTATCTCAATCAACAGAGTGGAAGGTCCAGTTATCGGAAGATCTGGAACTGGAATATAAGGAGGAGGAAGAAGAACCTGATCTTGAGCATTTTAATGTGACTGTTAACGAGCGAGTTAAGGAAGACTTGTTTAAGCAACACTCTAAAATGTATATTCGTATTGTTTCACATATATTACAAAAGGATAAGATTGAAGAATTTCGTGATTTGTTTATTGACCAGATTATACCAGAACTACGAAATACAAAAGGATGTCGATACTCTTATCTTATCGAGAGTATGCACCACGATAACGAGGTGATATCTTTGTCCATTTGGGACAGCAAGGAAGATGCTCTGGCTTATGAAAAAAGTGGTGCCTTTGAAAGTCTAATCAATGTACTAAGACCTACATTTTCACAATTCTATCAGTGGAAGATGGCATTGGATAACGATCCTGGTAAAATAGTAAGCACCAGTGATGATCTGAAAGTCAGCCATTATTGTGTCGTAACCGGAAAGAATTTGCGAAATTCATTTCCCGAAAACAGATGATATCTTTTTTCTTGTATTGGCTGATAATCCTTCTTATACTCTAAAATATATTTCACTTGATCGTTAACATCTCAAATTAACAGTCATATTATAATTACCTTTACTTTTAGCGGTTCAATAAAGATTATCACTCATTATGATGTTTGAAATCTAAAAAGGTAAGGGAAATTCAGCCGGCAATATAATTCCGGTTGCGCATTCCTCGCGTTTTCCGATTTTGGATCTTTACAATGATCGGTCAGATTGTCAGGATGAGAACGTGTCCGCCAACTGGAACCGAAAATTATTGATGATATTTGAAAAAAAAGGTATATTTCATTGTATATAAATTCTTAATTAGTTCGAAAAGAGGAGGTAGGGGTAAATGAAAATCAAGGATAAAATTGAGGATGGTATCGGAATTCTAACCCTAAAGGGAAAACTGATGGGGTACCCGGAAACGGATGAGCTACACGATGAGATGAAAAGTTTTTTGGGACAAAAAGTAAATAAGATAGTTATCGACCTCAATGGTGTCAGCTGGATGAATAGTATGGGTGTTGGTGCTTTGATGCGCTGTCTGACAACGATCCGGAATGCAGAAGGTGATTTACGTCTGGCCCGGATGAGTGAAAAAGCCAGAAGTGTTTTTGTCATTACTCAGTTGATTAGAATCTTTAAAATCTTTGAAACAGTTGATGAGGCAAAGGAAAGTTTTAAAGGCGAATAACCGTGAAATATATTTAAATATTAAATCCCCGGAATACTATTTTCGGGGATTTTTTGTTTATAGGATTTCAAAAACATAATTAGAGAGTATGATCGTGATTTTGAGTGGGGTAGATCTCACGGTACAATCAATTTTCAACGCTCAGTGGATAAAAAGAGGAATGCTGAAAATAAAAATTACAAAGTTTCCACTATTTCTGTTATCAGGATTAATCGCACTCTCACTGTTTAATTTTTGTACAGGTCAGGACAAAAAATTTACATATTCGGACGCATACGAAGGTGGACAATCAAATATAATGGGTAAAGTGCCTTCCATCGTCGGCTGGTTGGATGAACAGTCATATCTGGTATGGAAGCCGGATGAGGAAAACAGAAAAGTGATTTTGCAGAAGATCGATGCACAAAGCGGAGAGACTACTCTGTTCGCCGATTTTTCCGGGATCAATGAAAGATTTGAAAAAGGAAGGTTCCTTGCTTTCTGGGAGACTCATACCAGCGACTATATGAACTATATTATCCGTTATCAGAATGATCTCTATTTTTTTTCAGCGAAGACTGACTTAGTAAAAAAACTTACGGAAAATGAATCAAAAGAAAACAATCCGACGTTTTCACCGGATGGGCGATATATTGCATTTACACGTGACCATGATCTGTATATGATTGATATTGAATCCGGAAATGAAAAACGTCTGACAAACGACGGTTCAGAGTTGATTTATAATGGATATGCTTCCTGGATATACTACGAAGAAATTCTTGGGCGGAGATCGAGATATAAGGCTTTCTGGTGGTCACCAGATAGTAGAATGATTGCGTTTTTAAGATTCGACGATTCCCCTGTCCCGGAATTTCCAATATATCATCATGATGGTATTCGCGGGCATCTAAAAATTCATAGATATCCAAAAGCGGGCGATCCAAATCCATCCGTTAAATTAGGTGTTGTCCATTTGAAAGACCATGCCATTCAATGGCTTGAAACCAATGAAAATGAGGATATTTATATCGCCTGGCCTTTCTGGACAACGGATAGCAAAAATGTCTTGTTTCAAAGAGTTAACAGAGATCAAGATACAATTTATATTTGTAAGTCAGATCCGATTTCCGGCTACAATAAAATAATTTATGAGGAGAATCAATCTTCATGGATCAACTTTTTTGACGACCTTTATATACTCAAAGATGGTAGTGGTTATCTGCTTCGCAGCGACAAAAGTGGGTGGAGGCATCTTTATCTCTATGATCTGGATGGGGCCCTGGTTCAGCGGCTTACGGAAGGTGATTGGAATGTGAACAAAATTTGTAGTGTAGATGAGGACAAGCAGGTAGTCTTTTTTGAAGGATTTATTGAAAATTCAGTTGAAACGCATCTCTATTCAGTCAATTTTGACGGTTCGAATCTTAGAAAAATTACAAGAGCGTCCGGCACACATTCCGTAAAAGTTTCCCCATCGGCAAAATATTTTATTGATACCTATAGCAATATTCATCATCCACAAAAAGTTGTTTTGTCAGATCGAGAAGGGAGCATGATCAGGCTACTTGGTGATAAAAAGTCTTCGGAATTGGAAAGTTATGATTTATGTAAGACGGAAATTTTTAAAATCCCGACGGATGATGGAATTGAGTTACCGGCAATGTGGATTCTCCCTTCAGATTTTGACAAATCAAAGAAATACCCGGTCATCTTTCAGATTTATGGTGGCCCGGGACGGGCCAATGTAAAGAATCAATTCCGTTCCTTATCAAATCGATATCTGGTTCAAAATGGGATTATTATCTTTACGGTAGATCATCGCGGTTCTTATCATTTTGGGAAAAAGGGACAGTCACTTATGCATCGTCACCTGGGCAAGTGGGAAATGAACGATTATATAGAAGCAGTAACATGGCTGCAAAAATTTGATTTTGTGGACAGTGAAAGGATAGGTATCGTCGGGGGCAGTTATGGCGGTTACGTTGTGACAATGGCATTGACTTATGGATCTGACTATTTCACTCACGGTGTAGCCCTTTTTTCTGTAACAGATTGGCGTTTGTATGATAATTTTTATACAGAGCGATTTATGGATAGACCGGAGGAGAATCAAGAAGGGTATACTTTCGGATCAGCTTTGACGCATGCTGAAAGCTACAAAGGAAAAATGCTTCTTATTCATGGTTCGCTTGATGATAATGTACATTTGCAGAATACGACACAGTTAATAGAGAAATTACAAAAGTTGGGCATGAATTTTGAGTTGATGATTTATCCTAACCAAAAGCATGGCGCCAGAGGTGCCTGGGGGAAACATTCCAGACAGGAAACGGTAAATTTTTGGTTCAGACACTTTTTTGGTAGAGAGCTAGTAAGGGAATAGACTGAATAATAAACAGGAAGTACACGAAGAAATTATTATGTCATCCCGCAGGGATCTATGCGATTTTCTGTGATAATTGTGCATGCAAATACATAGCTCCTTTCAGGATTACGGTAATAATTCAGAATGATTCGATTTGAAATTAAATAAACGGGGAAAAATATGAATGAATTAAGAGAATCTGCTGAAATAGCCTTACGTGATTGTATGGCTTTAAACAACTCTGAAACTCTTCTGGTGGTCACCGATGATAAGACTTCTGAAATCGGAAATACCCTGTTTGAAGTTGGAAAAAAGCTGGCAAAGGATAGCTCTTTACTTGTAATGCCCGAACGGGAAGTAAATGGCGAGGAACCAGCGGATGCGGTTGCAGAATTAATGACGCGCTATGATGTGGTCATATGTCCCACGGCGAAATCTCTAACACATACAAATGCGAGAAGAAATGCCTGTAAAGCAGGGGCCCGGGTTGGGACAATGCCCGGGATTACCGCTGAGGTAATGATCAGAACCCTCAGTGCAGATTATCATAAAATCGCTGAACGGACAATTTATCTAACAGAAATTCTGGATCAATCAGATGAAGTTCATATTACATCAACACAAGGAACAGACATTCTTATACCAATAGATGGAATTAAGGCAATTTCTTCTACCGGTCTGGTAACGACAAAAGGCGCCTTTGGAAACTTACCCAGTGGTGAATCTTATCTGATGCCGGTTGAAGGTAAAACCAACGGCGTCTTCGTCGTTGACGGATCATTTGCCGCTGTCGGTAAGATTGAAGAAAAGCCAATCAGGATAACCGTTGAAGACGGTTTCGCGACCCGTATTGAAGGGGGAATTGAAGCAGACCGCCTGATCGCCATGCTGGAACCGATGGGAAAAATGGCCTATAATGTGGCTGAACTGGGTATTGGCACAAATGATAAGGCGATTGTTACCGGTGCGATCCTTGAGGATGAAAAAGTGATGGGTACTGTACACATCGCTTTGGGAAATAATATAAGTATGGGTGGGACCTGTGATGTTGGTATCCATCTGGATGGGGTTATTTTAGAACCTACAGTTAAAATCGATGACAAACTGATTATGAAAAATGGCTTACTGATGATTGATAATTGAAAATTAGAGATTTGAAATTAATGATTGAAAATTTTGCCTCCACTATTTTAGAGCCAGGTGAAAAAATCTTAAAAACTCTTTTCGAATATAAGTTTCGAAAATAAATTGCCTGCCGACAGTAATTGCAGTGTGTAAACATTGCATGGAATTATATCTCCATATTTTTAATTATATTCTCTGACTATGTCTTATAAATAACTGTTATTATTATTCTTATACATTACAAAATAATATTGGCACGCAAATTGCAATCTACTGATTGAGACCAATTGGTGGGTGTAAATTCTGTTAAGTCATTTATTTTGAATTTTCTTGAAGGAGACAAAAATGTTTGAAGGCACAAGCGGTATTGTAAATATGATTTTATCTGTTGCTTTATTTCCGATGCATTTTCAGGCAGAATTTATTGTATTTGCCTGGGGTGCAGGTGATCCGTTTTGGATTATGATTGGTAAGCGAATTCTATTGTTATTGCCAGTTCTGGCTGTGATAGCGGGCTGCTGGCTTACAATTGCCTCCTCGCTGACCGTGTTATTCCGGCAAAACCGGCGTCAGTTTGTCACCACTCTGATAATTACGTGGTGGGATTTAGGAAAATCAGTTGTATCATTCTGGGGTGGTATAATAAACTTTCTTTTTCGTTTTCTGGTTTCAATGACCGGAATGCTAAGGATTTTGATCCTTGGTTTATGGTCACTGGTTCAGGAAATCCTCTTTCTCCCCTTCAGATTGATCAGACAGGTATCCCAGTCTATCGGACGGTCTTCTGTTCCCTGGATTGCTGTGATTATGACAATTTTCTGGTGTTTAATTGAAGCGGCGATTTTTACCTATGTGACAACACCTGTGGTAATTGATACATTCTCTAATATTACCGGAGAACAGTTTTCGGAGAATTTCTTAAGGATACCTCTTTTTATTTTTCTGTTTTTTATCGTTTTAGGTAGTTATGCTGTATTGTCTACTTTTGTAGATACAACGAAAAAGAAAGAGTATTCAGCGATACTGGGAATAGGCGTGATTGAGGTTATTGTATTAATGGTAGAAGTAGTCTTTTTATACCGGGAATTTGTAGATGCGCTGGTGCCCTGGTTTGCACAATATTCAGAAAATTTTGAACTGGGTATGTTTTGGACCTTAGCCATCTCATGCTTTGCCTGGTTTGGTATTCGTAGTTTATCCTGGTTTCTATTTGCTGCTCATGGAACACCGACATTAATGAAGATCATACAGGGTAAAGATATAAGATCTGCGATGGCTGAGCAACGGCCGGTCAGGGAACAGGTTTCATTTTCAAATGGATATCTTGACTCTCTCAAAGAAAACGCTGACTGGATTCAAGCAAAGGGAGAGGAACTCTTACAATCCTTTATGTTGCCGCCTTTACAAGTTGTTGCGGCGACCATTAATTTTTTCGTGCTGTTGATTAGTGGGCACCATCTTTTTGAATTGCCTTTGAAAAGTTTTAGTGATGTCGCCGATTCAAAGCAACTTTTTGAGCAGATGATGCGGGGCAGTAAATCAATCAACAAAATGTATGCCGTAAAGGAGAATGTTTAAATGAAAACCTTTATTAAATATTCAGCTTTTCTGCTTGTTATTCTGGTATTGTTTATCGGATGCAATTTGACAACGGAAAACTCTAAGCCCCGGCTTTCTATGTTTATCGGAGTGGATATCAGTGGTTCATTTAAGAGCACAAAATACTTTGATGACTCTCTCGATTTTCTTGCATATTATATCTATGCCCATTTGAATGGATTGGGTGGTTTAGAGGTCCCGAATGTACTTTATGTAAGTTCGATTGGTGGAGCAAAAGCAAATGAGCCAAAAACTTTTTATCCTATCCAGAGTTTTGCCAATAAATCTATACCTGAAATCCGGGCACAATTAAAGGAGATATTTCCAAAGCGGGTTTCAAATCCATTTACAGATTATAATGCCTTTTTTGAACAGGTTGCGCAGACTGTGAGAAATAAAAATCTCGTATTGAGACCTATCTCAATTGTTATGCTCAGTGACGGAATCCCGGATGTTAAAGTGGAAGGTGGAACCGATTATCATAGTATACGTGTCGAACCTTTAGAGAGATTGGCCAGAAATGTCACGATCCGTTTGTTGTATACCACTGCCGTTGTCGGTATGAATTGGCAGACAAAAGTAAAGAGACGCCGAGTAAAAATCTGGACCCAGGACGCAGAAGTATTAAGATCATGGAAGGATCCAAAAATTCTGCACGCTGATAAACAGATTGAAGAACAGGATTATTTCTTCAGCTGGGTAAAAGATAATGTTGATTTTGGTGTCAGATCCAGACGAGTGGATTAGGCCATTTTATTGAAATCACAAAGACGCCTCAGCGTCTTTGTGATTTCAATAAAATGTTCACTTTTTTTTTGCGATGAGTCGCAGATAAATATATATTTATTTCCATCCTATTTTATTTATAAAACCTACTAAAAACATAGTGCTTGGAGAGCGTATATGGCAGAGGTCCGTTTAGAAAACGTATCAAAGATCTATAATGAGCGAATTAAAGCAGTTGATGCTGTAAATCTTACTATTCATGATAAAGAATTTATGGTACTGGTTGGACCATCGGGATGTGGAAAATCAACAACCCTGAGAATGGTAGCGGGTCTCGAAGAAATTTCGGATGGCAATATATATATTGATAATATGCTTGTAAATGACATTCCTCCAAAAGATCGGGATATTGCCATGGTTTTTCAAAATTACGCACTCTATCCCCATATGACAGTATTTGAAAATATGGCGTTTGGTTTAAAATTAAGAAAATTTCGAAAGGAAGATATTAAAGTACGTGTAGAAGAAGCTGCAGATATTCTTGATTTGCAAAACCTGCTTGATCGACGTCCAAAGGAGCTTTCAGGTGGTCAACGGCAGAGAGTTGCTGTCGGTAGGGCGATTGTCAGAAAACCAAAAGTTTTTCTATTTGATGAACCCCTTTCAAATCTGGACGCAAAACTACGGGTGCAGATGCGTGTTGAAATTAGTAAACTCCATCAGAGACTTGAGGCAACTATGATCTATGTAACGCATGATCAGGTGGAAGCGATGACCATGGGAGATCGCATCACGGTGATGAAAGATGGGATCGTTCAGCAGGTAGAATCACCTGCTCATTTATATTCGAGACCAGTAAATAAATTTGTTGCAGGATTTATCGGAAGCCCATCAATGAATTTTTTCAGTGGTGAACTGATTCAAAATGGGGCTGCAATTTTTAAAAATAAATCCTTTGAGATTGAACTTCCGGAAAATTTATCAGAAAGTGTTGGGAAGGAGATTAATAAAAACATTGTACTGGGGATAAGACCAGAAGACTTTTCTCTTCAACCATTTGATACTGATATTAAGAATTCTATCAAGGCACTGGTTGAAGTGATTGAACCAATGGGAAGCGAGAATTATCTCTATCTTAAAACTGATGATCAAAATTTTATTGTGAGAACTGTGCCAGCAACGAATGTAAAAATCAACGATACGGTTCAACTATATATTAATTTAGGAAATATTCATCTCTTTGATGAAAAATCATCAGAATCATTGATGCATTTATAGGATAGGTTGATTGTTTAGAGAGTACCGATGTAGCGACGCGATTAATCGCGTCGCTACTTATTAAATGAATCGCTTTAAATGAATCACTGATTTGATATATATTGAGATGAAAGATCTTTCTTAATTCATTTATCGAATGTCTTCTTTACTGATATCAAGTATTTCCTTAACCACATCCCTGGCACGATCTGTGATTTTATAAATTTGTTTTAAGTTTTTTGCTGCAGGGGAATCAGGATCAACTCCTTCAAGGGCAAGTTCGGTATATCCCAGAAGTGGGGATAGAATATTATTTAAATCGTGCGCCAACACTCTGATCGATTCTAATTTATTTTCATCTTTTTTCATATCTACAATGAATAAAGCTTTTAATTTTGTTGCCATACCGCGCATTGTGTATACAAATACAAATGAAGGCAAAGTTCGTCAAGATTTCTCATGATTAATATATCTGAATGTAAGTGACTTCAATCAATACTGAAGACTGCATTAACAGTCACTTTTATCGTTTTTTTACGTGTTGCTGTAGAGTGTATACCATATCCGGCAATATCTGTTGAAAGTGGTTCGGTAATCTGGAAAATACCGGCACGTGCCGACATCATTTTTCCTATTTTCGCGCTCTCAGTCATCGCCACAATTTCTTCCGCACGCTCCCGGGCATTTTTTGTCGCAAAAGATAGAAGCTGTTTTTTTATGTCTTCAAGTTTAGATGAGAAGTATTCTATTCTCGAATACTCGAATGCAAGATTTTTCTCTGCAAAATCTATAGGATTAATGGTAATTTGCTCAATCTCATCCATACTACTGGATATTATAAATACATTCTGCTCGACAATATAACCGATTAATTTTCCATATTCCCCATATCTTTTTTGAACAGAAACAGGCCGAATCTGGAATTCGTCAGTTTCAATATTTTTAGACTGCCAAATAGACTTAAATGTATCCAGTTTATTTTTCATTTGACGATAGCCATCGTTCAGTCCATTCAGAGGAACAGGTACGGATAAATTGAAACTCCACTTTACAATATCCGCTTCGAAATCCTGAGTAGCATATCCAACCACTCTGATCGTGCGATCTGCCATGCGGGATGAATAGAAAAAAAGACCAAATACCAAGGCGGCGATAACGATTCCTATACTGGTAATCAATGCAGACTTATGATCCGTCATAGGTTCACCTCATTAAGGAATAATAAATTTATGTTATATCCAGATTTTAACAGGGTTGTGGTAATCTCTTCCAGTAAACATTGGTTGTATATTTAATATTACAGAAAGATCAATACAAAATCCAACAGCGAATTTTGTAAAATGTAGGAAATTGGTTTTAACAAGTTTTATTTTTAAGAATTTTCTTGCTTTCCTACCAGGAATTTGTGATTATATTTACAAAACATCGTCAACTAAGGAGGGAGTCGAATGAGAAGCCCTATCATAGTGACAATGATTTATATCTTTTTGTATTTTGCCTGTTCTTCCATCACCGTTAAATCAGATTATAATCCGAATGTGGATTTTAGTTCTTACAAAACATATCATTGGATAGATTTTGTAAAAATGAATGATGATGATTTGACACAAAACCCACTTCTAAGACAGCGGATTGTATCATGTGTTGATGCAGAATTACTAAAAAAAGGTTTCATACTCTCAGATGCGAATGAAGTCGATTTTTTTGTGGTTGTCCATGGCCTGCGACGGGAAAATGTAGACATTTCTGATTGGGGCGGAGGTTATCAATATGATCCCTTGTGGGGAGGAGTTGAGGTCAGTCATGTAACCCAGGGCACAATCGTAATCGATGTGGTCGATGCTAAATCTGATGAGCTGATATGGAGGGGATTGGGTACGTGTGTAATCAAAGATTGTTCCGATACGGAAAATCTGCAAAAAGTGGCAAATTTGTTTGTATCAAAGGTGCTGAGTGATTTTCCTCCTGAGGGGGAGTAAGAAGGTACATGGGTATAAAGGAAATAGGGTTTATAAGGTATATAGGGTATATACCAAATTCCTATATAGACCTTTTATACCCTATACACCCTATATCCCTTTGTTATCAGTTTTTTGCTTGTTCTGACCGGTTGGTTCGCGGGTAACATCACCAATAATGCCTTTAGCGACGGATCGCAGGTGAAGATCGCGCTGAGGAAACGGGATAGAAATACCGGCTTTCTTAAAAGCATTATTTATTTCAACATTAACACTGCTTTGCAGCTCCAACCACGTCGCAGAATCTGCAGTCCAAAATCGCACATCAAAGTTGAGTGAACTATCACCAAATTCCCTGAACAAAATCATTGGTTCAGGTGTATCAATAATTTCTTTATGGTTTTTGATAGTCTCACGGAGAATTTTTAGGACTTTATTGGGATCAGTTCCATAGGCTACACCAACAAGTATTTGAATCCGTCTTTTTCTATCGGAGAGCGTCCAATTGGTTACCTCATTCGAAATCAAATTTGCATTGGGTACTATCACTTCTGCACCATCAAAAGTGCGAATTGTACTGGATCGAATTCCGATTCGGGTTACAGTTCCGTATAGCTCTCCCTGAGCAACGGTGTCGTTTAGCTGTATTGGTCTTTCGAATATTAGGATCAATCCTGAGATAAAATTATTGACAACACCTTGTAGCCCAAATCCAATACCGACACCCAAAGCGCCAAGCATAATGGCAAATTTATCTAATTCAATACCGGCGGCAGAAAAGGCAATTAACAATCCTATTGTGATTATTGAATAGTTTGTGAGCATTGAAATCGCAGCAGGTACGCCCCTTGGTAATTTCATTCTCACCAATATGTCTTCTTCCAACAGAAATCTAATAAATCGGGAAATCAAGATAGAGACATATATTGCAAGGAAAAAAACAATGACGTCACCGAGTGAGATATCGACACTGCCAATTTGTAAACGCTTAGAGATAATTACATCGAACCAATCATAGATAAAATCGAGCACGGTAAAATCTCTCAGTGTCAAATATATCCAGAATAGAGAGGCCACAAAATAAATAAACTTGCTGATCTTTCTTCTTATTTTCTGAGGATGAACACGAACTATTCTTGAAAGGTGCGCGAATTTTGTACTCAGGATCAGATTGAATAAACCAATGACGACAAGGCTACCGGTTAAAAATATAAAAGCTGCGTAAATACTGGTTAACGATGCCGTGGTGAGTAGATTTGCCAGACTAACGTTACCTATGATATTAGAAAAGATAGAGACAGATAAGAATATTGAAAACAGGATGAGAATAAAGTAGCCAAATTTTATGAGTCCACTTTCAGATTCAATCGACTCAAGCCATTTTTCCCGGATGATCCATATGAGAAATCCCAGTGAAAGAAGCGAGATTAGGAGTAAAAATAACCTGTGAAACAGTCCTTGTTCAGATGATAATACATAAATTAGATTCAGAAAATATATCCCTATAAACGTGAAGAGTATTTGATGTATTCGCCTCACATACAATACCGGCAATAAACGCAGAACAGGTATAAGACTCAAGATCTGAGCAATTTTCGTAATAAGGTTGGGAGCTTGCGGATATAATTCTCGGGTTAACAACAGGGTAACAAGCAGGGCAACAGAATAAGGATGGTTAAGAATCTCTCGCGATATTTCAGCTGCTTCTTTATCCATAATAAGTTTGTTTCCAAATCGCCGCAAACTGAGTAGAAAGGCTAAAAGAACCGTAAGAAGTAACAGATGAATAAGAATATTATCCCTATAATCTTCATAAAATTCGACCAGCGTATTGGAATGCCGTTTAATATTATCAGTTAAATATAAAACTATATCTCGTTCCTCGTCAGGTGTAAAGGCTTCCCAAAGCGGTTCTGAATCGATGCTTAAAATCTGTAATTTTTTCTTGCGTAGCACTTCCTCAATCTGGGTTATAATCAGATTAATAGAATTTGCCTCGTCTGAAACGGTGTTCTGTAATTTAATGATTTCATTAAGTCTTTTACGATATTGAGTGAGTACAGTATCAGTCGTCTGGAGTAATTCTTTGATACGTATCTGCATTTGATTTGGAACATTTTCTTTTTCGGCAGCTTCTTCCGTGATCTCCCAGGTTCTTTTTATTTCCAGGAGTGTGATCCTGTCCTTTTCCAGATTCTCAGAACGCGTCACCAGATTTTTTTCCCAATCTTTCACGATTATTAGATATGATTGCCATTTCTTCTGTAAATCACTCAACTTATTGACCGATAATTTTTCCAGCTTTTGCATATCCGGATCTTTTTGAATCTCTTCAACGGCTTGCAGAAATTCAGGAAAATCTTTTTCTATCCGTACTATTGTCTCCAATGGTTTTAATGACGAACTCATTTTCTGAAGGGTGGCCATTACTCGATCGGCTGTTTTAAGAATATCGGCAGTGGGAATTGGTTGTGGTTCAGGGTTAACCGTCTCTTCATCCTGAGCAATAATTCTGGAATTAATTAGAAGAAATAATAAAAGAGGGATCGTTATTGTGATGCGTATATTTGCCCGCCATCTTTGATTCTTCATACAATTTCCTTTAATACGAAATGTTTTAAATGAGATGAAGATTTTTTACTAATAATGATGAATTTATTCTTGTCATTGATATCGTTAGAGACAGACATTAATTTATTGAAATGGTCTCGTTCCCTACCCGAATTGCATTTATTCCCTGACGTTTTATGAGTACAAGCGAAAGGGCAACATGATCCTCAATAGGAATAGCAGACATTGTCTCCATCGCTAATATTTCAGCTACTCCGTCCTTTACTTTTACCTGACCTATTGAGATTCGATTATAAAATTTAGTATTTCGGGCAAACAGGATAAAATTATCTTGGAAATTTATTTCGGGAATGTCCTGTCCAGGTTTAAAGTGTTTCCATATATTTGTAAAGGTAATTTCATCATCAATAAAGCCCAATGCCTGTTCTCGCTGTTCATTAGAAAACAACTCAAAATATTTCACAGGAAAATCTCCCTGCCAGGATTGAAGAATTTCAATACTTGAGGTCAGATTACTCATTCCTGATTTTTCTTCCTGTGCATTTTCCGTACATGTCATTAAACAAAAGATTGGCAAAATGAATACTAAAATAAATGTAATATGTTTATTCATCATCTACTCCTAAATCTAGTACATCGTGCCATTCAGGGGTTTTTTTCATGACTGCAATAACGAAAGTACAAGTCGCTTTGACTTTTATCTGGTTCTGCCTGCTAAATTCAACTAATTTTTTTAAAAGACTTTTACCGATTCCCTGACCCTTTAAAGAATCATCCACTAGCGTATGCTCCACGAGCATGGACTTATCATCTGTCATTAGATAATTCATGGTAGCGAGTCGTTTACCCTCGACTGTTAGAAAAAAAGCCCCACTAATTCCATCAAATTCATGTTGAATTTCGTTCATTGTCTACTCCGTTTTAAGGATGAGTGATTTAAAATTATTGATGTTGAGCAATATAATGGTTTTCGATATAAGATTTTACTAATTTTACGATCTTTGTTGAACTACTTTCAATTGAAGCGGTTAAACGCAATTTATATGAACGATAAGTGAGCAAGGTTTTTGATTTCTACTATTAAAAAAATTATTATTATAAACATTTTATTTTTAATTACTTCCCCTAGTCACGGATGGGACCTTAAATCGAGTTATAAGAATCACATTTTAATGGGATCACATAATAATGATATAATATCTGATGTGAACCCGGATTCGGTTCTTTTCGAAGGTGAAGGAGATAGTGTATTAATTCCGGTAAGCGATGGTGATTCAATTGACATATCTCTCGAGGAGTCATCATTAAAAGACGATCTGCTTGATATATTATATGGTGCGGTCTTTCGGGATACTTCAAAATCAAGATATATGAGTGAATCAAATTTGATAGAGAGCGAGGAGAAATTTCTACCACATGATGGTCAAATAATTGCGAATATATACATCAGCAAAGTTCCGGTATTTGGAGGTTCTATCCGTGATACGGTGGAGTTTACTATCACACGATTTGAAGAATTTGGTAATTCACTTCATACCAATACAAGAGACTGGGTTATCAAGAACAATCTTCTTTTCGAGGAAGGGGATGAGGTGAGGCCTTATGAACTGGCAGATAACGAGAGAATTTTACGTCAATTATCTTTCATACGTGATGCGAGGATAATGGTTGTTCCGAGGAAAGAAGATGATAAAGTAGATATTCTTATTATCACACGTGATGTGTTTTCACTGGGTATCAATTTCAATGCCCGTGCTGTTGATGATCTTGCGATCAGTATTTTTGACAGAAATCTCTTCGGTAATGGGTGGGAGTTTCGAAATACAGTTCGGTTCCGTTCAGAATTTGAACAAAAGGTTGACTACGAAGGACTGTTTGATATGATGAATATTCGTGGCAGTTTTATTGGGATGTCACTCAAGTATATTTATGCCCATGATCAGACGCAAGGTTGGATACGATTTTACAGAGATTATCTGACACCAGAAACTCGATATGCCGGAGGCATAGATTTTATCAATACAAAAGTTAATGATGAATTGCAGGACTTCAAATCTATTTTATATAGTTCCAATACCTATGATCTGTGGTTGGGCAGGTCTTTTTTAATCGGTGGTTTAGAGAGCCGTCGTACAATTAAACTTGGAGTAAGATATTTTAGAAAAACTTTTGATGAGAGACCTGTCGTACTGGTCGACAGTAATTTTTCTTTTCACACTAAAAAACTCTATCTGGCAAATATAATTTTTGATAAACGGGAATATCTTACAAGCAGCATGATTTTGGGATTCGGTATTACCGAAGATATACCAACCGGTTACTCTTACGAATTTATGGCTGGATTTTCCGATGAGGAATTTAAAGATCGCCCGTATATAGGACTTGATGTACGAATTGCTTCCTGGTTTGATAACTTTGGATATCTTGCATTTGGAACACAAACAGCAACATATATCAATCGGGAGAAAGCCGAAGATGGATTGTTGCGTTTTACTTTTCGGTACTTTAGTCCCTTGATGGATGGTGAGCGTTATAAGTTTCGTCACTTTCTAGATTTGGACTATTTTACCGGGATTAACAGATTCAATAACTCCCGGATCGATATTCGTGACGAGGATGGTATAAGAGGATTATCTCATGATGGTCTTGATGGCATTGAACGACTGGTTGTTCGAGTTGAAAGTGTTGCTTTTACACCTTGGAATGTGATTGGATTTCAGTTCTCGATGCTGGGATTTTTAGATTTAGGATGGATTAGTGATCAAAAGGGATTAATGTTAAAAGACCATTTTTCTTCAGCTATTGGGGTTGGATGCCGGATCCGAAATGAAGGTCTGGTTTTGCAGACTATCAATTTAAGATTTGCCTACTATCCAAATTCTCCGCAAGGCGTTCAAAACTACAGTTTTGATATTTCTACAAGTGAGCCGACCCTGTTTACTTCGTTCAGCAGAGGAAAACCAAGGGTAATTCCTTTTGAATAGTCAACGATCCTAACTATTGCATCATAAATCTCTAACTTTTATAACCTCAATGTTATCAACAAAATACATTCCTCACATTATACTTTAACATTTGACTTTTAGCTTTTTTCAAAACTTTAAACGGGAACAATTCTACATTCACACCGTTTGGGTACACAGTATTTAATTCAGAAGGAGAGTATGAAAAAGAATAATATCATGATTATAATGATGATAATGTTTCTGACAGTGACAGTTAGTTTTTCACAGAACTCAATTGCCTCATTTTTGACTGAAAAAAATGGAAAATTACTGATTTCAGAAGATGTGATTGATAATGAATCCAATCCTTCTGAGTTGGATGAAACCATCAATATTGTGGAAGAAGCTCATAAGGAATCGAAGATTACATCTGTAAAACAATTTGGATTTGAGTATTTTCCGTTGAATACAGAAACTTCTTATCTATATGATTCAAATGCAGGAGAAACAGAATCTGCGGTGATCGCCAGAGGGGAAGAACTTGCTCTTACTTTTGATGCCGGGAAGATGTCTTATAAGCAACAATTCTTCAAAGGAGAGGATGGCATTTATCTGACAAGAACTGAAAGCAGTGCCCTCTTATTCTTTGGGACAAAAGTAACTTACCCTGAACCAGTTTTACGACTTCCATTACCTTTGGAAATCGGAGAAACATGGGTCTGGCAAGGATTTGAAATTGCAGACGGGGATACGGGTAAATTGACTATTACGGGAGAAGCGCTTGGTGAAGAAATAGTTACCACTCCCATTGGTGAATTTAATTGTCTTAAAATTCAATTAAAGATTAACTCGGAACACGGTTCGAAGAATACGGTTACTGAATGGTTAGCACCGGAGATTGGTGTCGTAAAATTTCATGCGGCTCTGGAGGGAAAAGGTTTAACTGCTTTCCTTCAAGATATATTCGGACTTGATGAGCTTACATTTGATCTGAGGGGATTTAATATCAACAGAAACTGAGGTAGGAGGATAGATTCTTTCTTATCGTGTAATTCGTGGTTAGTTTTTTAGCTCTTGTCAATATATTTAGCGATCATTTTTTCAGCTTCATCGATATCTTCAGGAGTATCGATTTCGATGCACTTATAATCTCCAACATCGAGTGCGTAAAGTAATTGTCCATTATCAATTGTATCCTGAAATGCCTCCTCATAAAAATCATTCACCCTTCCATCGTTAGCAATTCGCTGATCCAGTTTAGTAAAAAGAGTCTGTAAATAGTCGGATTCGAACTTTTCAATCCCAATGGATTCACCGGCAGCGAGGCGAGGATCAATCTTTTTACTAATCTGTGTAATTAGGTTGTCCGAATTTACGATTACTTTCATTTCTTCTTCGCCGAGCGAATGCTCAGAGCGAATTGCTAAAAAATTGCCAGTGCCGGAGGTGAGCAATAGTTTAATAATTCGATGATCGAAAATGATATCACTATCCATTAAGAGCATATCCGAATTTTGAATATGATCCTTTACTAACCAAAGAGAATATATATTATTTGTGGAGTCATAGACGTCATTATATATGTAAGTCACATTTAATTTGGGATAATGATCTTCTATAAAGTCTTTTATTAATTTCTCGAGATAACCGGTTACGATGATTAGTTTGTCAATATCGTTACTTATGACATTGTCAATTGTTCGTTCAAGGATAGTTTTATGACCTAAACGAAGCAGGCATTTTGGGGTATTGTCAGTGAGTGGTCTTAAGCGCGAGGCTATACCGGCGGCAAGAATAACAGCTTTCATCAGGAGTCAGCTTTTTTTATTGTTGCATTAACTGATCTTTGCATGATATAGAGAATCAATGCATAGATATTTCCAACCGTAACCATTCCCCATAAAAAAATATCCCAACGGTTGAGAAAGGCACATATGATCATGAAAGTTAATTCAGTGGTAGGACCGATATACGTCCAAAGATGGATCATTCGTTTATTTTTTTTATAATAATCTTTCGGATTATATATTCTATTGTGAATATCCGTTTGTTTGGAAGACATTTTGATCTGAATACGGGAATATTTCAAATACACCCAGATCAGAAATCGATCAAGAGACCATTTTTTAGATTTAATTAATCGTGAGTACTCTGCCTCAAACTGTTCCAATTCCTCTCCCAGCATGCTTTTCCTGTCTAGGGCATAATCCAGAAACTGATTTCGGTAATAGTCTAAAGCAAGTGAATGTAAGGCATTTGCCAAACCGGCAAGTACTGTCAAAACCCAGAACAGGAACGGATTGTTTGAGTTACTTGCAAAACCAAATCCGATAGCAAGGTATGACGTAACAGCTACGATATAATCCGCCGATCCGTCAACGATTCGTCCGGTAAGTGTTCCGCTGTTTTGCAGACGAGCTAACTGACCATCACTACAATCCAATATATTATAGATGATAAAACTTATACCTGCTAAGAAATAAGCTGTGGCGTTTCCCAGGGTTATCAAAAAAGCTCCAAAAACACCAAAAAATAATGATAGCCAGGTAATTTGATTTGGTGTAATAGGTGTACGATATATTAACTTAACCAGAAGGAATGCAGGAGGACGAAAAATAATAAGGTCGAGAATTTCCTCAACCTCAAGCATTTTCAATGATTTTTTATATTCAGAAAAAAGACTCATAGATGTCACTTTGATGCCGAGAATTCTCTGATCGCGTCAATAACCATCCTGTTCTCTTCTTGAGTTCCCAGAGTAATACGCATGTGAGAATTAATGACTTCTTCATTCATAAATTTTATTATGAGACCTCTATCTGTAAGAAACTTCTTGAGCGGTTCTATTATTTCACGGGGGATTTCCACAAGAACAAAGTTGGCATTTGATTTATAAACCGTAAATCCCGGAATCATTCCCAGCTCATTATAATATAATTCTTTGTCAGAATCCATTTTACGGGCAATATCTTCATAGTAAGCAGGAGAATCGAGTGCGGCTAGGGCAATTCTTTCTGAAATAAGATTAAATCCCAGATACCGGTTCGCCAGGTTTGCTAATCTTGTGAGATTCTTGCCGATTAGGGCATACCCGATTCGAATACCAGCCAGCGCGTAATATTTTGAAAACGTGCGAATAACAGCGAGATTTGGGTAGGTATCCACCAGGTATTTTGCATGTTCGTGTTTAGTATTATACCAGTATGCTTCATCGAGAGCGACAATGGTATCTTTCATGTATCTAAGCACCTTTTCAAGATCGCCATTTGAAATTGAATTGCCAGTTGGATTATTTGGTGAACTTAAAAATACCAATTTGGGTTTTTCTGCATCATACAAAGATAACATGTTTTCAATGTCGTAATGAAAACTATCAATACCTTTTACCAGTGGGTATTCAACATTTGAACCACCTACTTCATCGGCAATCGCTTTATAGTACCACCATGAATAGGCAGGAATCATTAATTTTTCATTTGGTCCTAAATAGCATTGAACGAGTTGTTTTAATATATCTTCTGCACCATATCCCAAAAGAATCCGCTCTTCCTCAATCTTAAAATCAGCTGCTAACCTTTCTGAGAGGGCGCTTTTTACACCACGTTTATAGGCATCGGTATAATTTGAGAATAGATTCTGATCAGCATTGTTTAAAACATCAAAGCAGGCAGGAGCGGGTCCATAATTGTTCTCGTTCCTATCCAAGAGAATTTTCTTCATTTTTATATCCTTATATCCGTATCATTCGTGAAAAGGCATAATCTACGCATGGGTTACTATAAACTTCAAATAATCTGATGTTTTTTTCAGATCTTCAGCCGGATTCTCAACTACCAACAAAAATTACTACGGCCTGATATACCAGATATCCTCCAATGAAAAACAAAGCGATACCCAATATCTGAATAAGTCTATTTAAGATATGAACGCTAATTTTATCCCTGTGTCGAATGATAATTCGCGCAAGCTGATCAAGCCAAATAAACGCACCGAGTCCTACAGAGAGTGCAAAAACAAAACTTAAAATGATGATTGATAGTGAAGAGGTCGGTTTATTATGACTACCAGATCCCTCAATCGTATTATAGGTGTCTATATTTTCAAATTCGGTGCCAGTTATTTCCGTAACCGAATTCACATTTGCATTCACAAGTATATCTAATCCGCCGGTATTAAATCCTATCGAAGAGGCAAATGAGAGTGTTATAAAAGAAGCGACCAACCATCCTATAAAGAGGGAAGGGTTCGTTATATTGATAAATATTCCGGTACGCATACCGCCTCTGTTTTCAATTTTATCCGTAATTATTTTAGTTGCATCAAAAGACTCAAAGTCAATCTGTTTTCGCACAATCTTGATACCAGCCAGCGCAACAAATACGGCACCCAAGATTAGCAAGTATGGAATAAATGGTTGATAGTAAGAATAAAGGGCAGCAATACCATAGACAACGATGAACACATATACGACTTCAATTAAGGCAGCACCAATTGCCGTTCGTTGACAAAAACGTATCTTGCCTTCAAGGGCCTTTGATATGATGATAATACTGATCGGTCCAGCTACAGGCATGGAAAAAATAATACCCGCAACAAGCCCAACAAAGAATATCGTGATAATACTTTCGAGCATTCTAAATTCCGTATTAGTTTTTCTTTCACATGGATGAAAGAAATCGAATACAAAACCACTGAGTACGATGAGAAATTAATAAATTCAAACTGAATAATTTACAATTCAATGGTACTTAATGGTTCCATCAGAAGTTAATCCCACCATGTTATAGATGCAAGAGGCTGAACTATAAGTTTGTCTGCTCTTGATTGCGATAAATAAAAATTCTCTGTTCACCAATAGATAAAATAGCGACCTGATCGGATGTAAGATTTTCCTTATCCATTTCAGCCTTGAGGGTAGCTGTCGCTTCTCCGAGCGTATCAATCGATTCCGGAAATGTGTCGTAATGTATTGGCATTAATCTTTTAGCACCTAATTCACGACTGATCCGTATCGCTGATTTCGGATCGGCATGTCTTTTCCAGCTATATTCCCTTGGGTGAATGGGTGCAATAGGTAAAAGGGCCAGATCAATTTCAGGAAAACGCTTACCTGTCTCTTTAAAAAAGGTGTTATTATAACCTGTGTCTCCTCCGAAATAGACCTTTATACTCTTGTATTCAATGACATATCCGGTATAACTTGTTTTCATCCATGCATCATCAAGACCATAACGCCATCCGTTATGAGAAGTAGGTACTGCCGTAATTATGAGGCCATCCTTTTCCCAAGTTTGCCATTTTTGTAGCTCATTGATTTCAAAATCGTAATTAGGGATATAAACCAACCCTCCTGCAGGGATGAGAAGACTTTTAATTTTTGATTCAAACATATCCAAAGAGGCAGGAGAAAGATGTTCAATATGCATATGGGAAATCAAGACTGCATCCAGTTCAGGCAAATCCTGCGGATCAATACCCGGTTCAACATATCGCTTTGAAAACTGTCCGACCGTTGTTGTAAAAACCGGATCGGTTAAAATCATTTTATCTTCTATCTGGATGAGCGCTGTTGCATGACCAACCCACAACACTGATAAACGGGCGTCCGGACGATATGGATCAGTGATTTTATCCTGAAGTTTTCTCGGGGACTTAAACAGGGAAGAGATACTCTCTTCGATTGTGTTTGTGGTTGCCCTTATTGCAGAACAGGAAAGATTGTAGATTAAAAATTGGAGAATGATTAGAACCGTGATTAGTGGTTTCATCGTATATATTACTTTCTTTCTATATTTTTGTTTTACTATAGATCTTAATTAAAAATACCTCAATCTTAAAGTAAAAATCCATGGTGATGATTTCATGTTCGGCGAATATGTTGCCTGAAATCCGAGTATACCAAAAAAAAGATAAATTCCCGCTTCATAACTAACTCCCTGTTCACCATTATAATTGTAATAGGAGGTTGCTAGTGAACCTGATAAATACTCTCCTCTTCTATATAAAGGGACGTAGGCACGGATGCCGGAGCGAAAGAGCCAATTCGTTTTAAATTTTTCTGTGAGATTTAACCATTCCGGGGTCAAAAATATCTCTATCGAACCATTCTGTCTGACCAATGGTTCTGCAACCAAGAGACGCCAGGGACTCAGTTTGCGATTAATCCCAAACGAGTATAGAACAGGTGTCACTTGCCAGCGCAGACTAAATTTCAATCCTTCATTCTGAACGGATATCACTTGTGGACTGGGGATCAACTGTGTAGCGATCCATAATGTTGATGGAAAGACATCTGGTTCTCTGAATGACTTTTGAGGCTGTGTAACATCATTTATATTCCATTGATTTGTATCCACGCTTTGGGCATCCAATGCTGAAACAAAAAATACAATAAACATCACTATGATAATCAATGATGGGTAGAGAGCCGTGCCAAATCTATTCATGGGTTATATTTTTATATCCTAATCTGAGAATTACGTTACTATTAATGCAATATTTATTATAATTCTATTGTCTAAATATAAATCAGCGGAACCTTTACATTTATCAAACGTTATTACAATGGATTTCCAAACTTGATCATACTCGAAATGGAAAACATAGTTCCGTGAAAGTAAATTGTTTATGTGCTGTACTTCTAAGGATAAATTTACTAAATTTAACTTCTTTACTCTCGGATAAATAGAGAGTCTGGCTTGGGGAATAGTTCTTCCGATCAATAGAAAAAAATGAAGGAATAAATAATAACAACTTCATCGTTTCTGCACTTTCTAATTGTCTTTTACACCTGTTCCTGTTTTTGGAACAAATGAGAGTAAGTGAAGTAGAACACCCATGTGATTTAACACAATGTTTATATAATTAATAATTATAAAATCAGTCAAGCAAAAAATTAACTATTCAAAAACCAATTAAAATCAAGTAGTTTTAATTACCTGGAAGGAGAGTTGTCTTATGCTTCTATTTAAGAAGAATTTACATTTATGGGTAAGAGCAAGTCTGCTGTCTATTTTGATTTTGGCCAGTATGTTTCTCTTGCAGGCATGTTTTCCATTTGGTCCGGAAGATATTGAGGATTTCGATATTGTCGGTACATTTTATGACGAAAACGTGAATTTTGGCAATTTCAAGACCTATGCGATGCCGGATACCGTTGTAAAGGTCTCGAATTCTGGTGTTTCAAACGAATCTGGTCAATACGACGCCCTGATTCTTAGTCAGATTGAGGCAAATATGGCGGCAATTGGTTATACCCGTGTAAATAATCCCAATCAGGCTGACATGCTCATGACTGTCACTATTGCATCTGAGGGGTACAATTTAAATACATCTTATGAGTATGGTGACTACTATGGTAATCGTTATGATGATTACGGGACCGGTGGATATTATTACACAGGATCAGAGTATCAGGTAGAAACAGGTACCGTCCTGATGAGCTTAGCGAATCAAGAATCGGAAATGTGGCTTGGCTTACTAAATGGTATTACAGAACAATCCTTTACAAATACCAGCAGGCGGCTGATTGAACTGATCAATCAGGCTTTTGTTCAGTCTCCATATCTTGGAACATCACAATAATAAATCTAAATATCAAAAATAAAATCAGAGGTATATAAAGATGAAATTACTAAGCACATTTCTACTTGTTGTTGTTCTCAGTTTTGCTGCCTTTGGTCAGGAATATATGACGACATTGACCTATAATATATCCGCACCGGCAGGAGAAACAACACAATTTATTGAAGCCCCCAGTTATCTGGGTCTCAGTTTTGACGGAAGGAAGTTTTTAACATCCTTTCTTTCTGTTGGATTTTATACCGGTTGGCAAGTATTTTATGAACAAGCCAGTGACGCATTTCCAGTCGAGCAGGGAACTATATCCGGAAACCAATACCGCTATCTTAATTCATTTCCTATCATGCTGAATACTCATCTTTATATTGGTCCTGACCAATGTCTCAGACCGTTTGTCGGTATCAATGCCGGAGCGTACTTTACTTGGAAAAGATTGAATATCGGAGTACTCCAGGCAGAAGAGAAGAAATGGGTTCTTGGTTTTGCACCTGAAGCAGGTATGACGGTGCCAGTAGGCGATATTCATATTAATCTCAGTGCAAAATATAATTATGCACTTCCGCCAGGAGAATCGGACTATTATGAAGAACCAGAACCGATACAATATGTCAGTTTTCATATCGGTTTTGCGTATTATAGATAGATGCGAGGATTTACGGATATCTTTTATCTCGCGGCGACGCAACGAAGCGCAACGGCGCAGCGATTAAAATAAAAAATCTTATTAATTCGTGTCCGCCAGTGGGCGGATCCGCCTATCGGCGCTATAATTCGTGGACAAATATTATATATGTGTTGAAATCTCTAGAGCCCGGGATTATTCCGGGCTTTTTTTGTTTCATTTCTCTTTAGATTACATTTCTTGTTATTTCAAAATATTTTAAATTTAGAGATAGACAAAAATTCTATGGGCGCGATGATGAATTTTGATTCTCCAAAGACCAGATACAAAATTAAAATTATTCTAGCTATTTTGCCTGGTCTTCTGCTGATCGTCCTTATGTCCTCATGTGCTGGGACCGGGGGATATCAGAAGGCAGAATTTATCAATGAAACTCCCGAAGATTTAATCCTCTATGGTATTTTTGATAAAGAGTATGCCAGTAAATATTTTGGGAGTTTTCGTTTTGTTTTTGAGAATCAAAATGATAAGTGGTTAAAATTAGAAAATATCAATTTATCCTTTAAAGATGATAGTGCAAAAAAGTATATCAAAGTGCTCAATTCATCTGAACTGGCAAAATGGGGGAAAGCCGTTCAATTGCAAAAAGACCTCCATGAATCTACCGTGAAAGAACTGCAATCGGCAATTATTAGTGCAGGTTCAAGTATTTCAAGTATGGTTGGTGATATTAGCAGCACTGTTGGACTCGAGGCAAATGATAAGAATAGAACATATCCGGAAAATCATTTGTATGCAGAAGATTTTAATCTTCCACCTGGATTTGCTGTTGAAAAATGGATATTACTTGAATCGTCGAATCATGAACGAATTCCATATCTAACTGAACTTAATCTAGATTTTGATGTCAATAAAGAAAGACACTCCACAGTTGTGACATTTCGTGAGAAATCTTCAGATTATAATACTTTTATCTGGTTTGATCCCTCACGTGAAGCAGATTTGAACTTTTATCTTGGAGTCAGTGTTGGATCAACTTTTCCGATGGCTGATTTTAAGGAGGTTGCTAATCGGCGAGAGAACATTTTAAATTCATTCGGTATCAACGGGTATCTGGCAATCCTCAATCATTTTGGATTAAATGTTGCTTTGGATTATCAATCCTTTCCGTCGAGAGCAAAACTACAATTTCGGGCTGATTCACTGGTTCTGCCGGGGACTGATTTTGAATTCAGCACCTGGGAAAATATTTCATTATTGATCAGTCCCAGATTTGTTTTACCATTATCGGTTGATCTTGAGCTGTTTGCAGAATTGACAGCAGGATTTGTATATGTAACCTCCCCAACAATAATCGCTACCCGCGCTGGTTTGGAGATTGCTGAAATAAAGGGAGCAAGTACTGTTTCACTGGCGGG